>JAEEGL016534939.1_pt1 | contig 11965 bp, 9 predicted proteins | sample 9134231 | NCBI WGS metagenome assembly JAEEGL01 (sample SAMN16246548, study PRJNA631951) | gut metagenome | biome: gut microbiome; feature: rumen; material: fiber-attached | host: Bos | place: Iran: Karaj | collected 2018-10 | reverse complement strand
GAGCGCGGGGAGTTCATCGAGCTGCAGGGGACCGGGGAAGGCCGCGCCTTCTCCCTGGCGGAGCTGTCCACCCTCACCGCCTACGGACAGAAGGGGACGGCAACCCTGCAGGAGGCTCAGCGGGAAGCGCTGGGGGAGCGGATGCGGGCCGTGGACACCCGTCCCGTCCTGGTGGCCGCCACCGGCAACGCCCACAAGCTGACGGAACTGCAGCACATCTTCCGGGAGTTCTACCGGGTGGTGTCCATGCAGGACGTGGGCTTTGATGCGGAGATCGAGGAGACGGGGAAGACCTTCGCGGAGAATGCCGTCATCAAGGCGCAGGCGGTGACGGAGGCCACGGGCTTTCCGGCCATCGCGGACGACAGCGGCCTGATGGTCCGCGCCCTGGGCGGCGAGCCCGGGGTCTATTCGGCCCGGTACTGCGGCCACCACGGGGACGATGAGGCAAACAACGACAAGCTCCTGGCGAAGATGCAGGGCGTGGAGGACCGGGCGGCGGCCTTCCACTGCGCCATTGCCCTGACCCTTCCCGGAAAGACCCTGGTGGCGGAAGGAGAGTGCCCCGGCGTCATTCTCCACGCACGCCGGGGGACCGGCGGCTTCGGCTATGACCCCCTCTTCCTCTACGAGCCCCTGAACAAGACCTTTGCCGAGGTGACGGCGGAGGAGAAGAACGCCATCAGCCACCGGGCCCGGGCCAGCGCCCGGATGCTGGAACTGCTGCGGGAGGAATGCCCATGAAGCGCGTGCTTGTGGTCTCCGACAGCCACGGCTACGCGGAGGGGATCAAGCGGATCGCCGAGCAGGTCTGGCAGGATCACGGCCCGGTGGACGTGTACCTCCACTGCGGGGACGGCGGCCTGGACCTCAAGCGGGTGGAAGCCTTCCTGCGGAAGCACGACCCGGCCTGCACCATGGCCATGGTCCGGGGCAACTGCGACGGTTACGGCTACGCGGAGGTGCCGGAGGACCGGGTGGTGACGGTGGGGGAGACCCACCTCTACATGGCGCACGGGCATTACCTGGACGTGAAGCACGGCCGGTGGGCGCTGGCCAGCGAGGCCAGGCTCCACGGCTGCAGCATCGCCCTGTACGGCCACACCCACGAGCCGCTGATGGAGAATCTCTCGGTGCTGGTGCTCAATCCGGGCTGCGCCCACATGGGGCAGTACCTGGTGCTGGAACTGGAAAACGGACAGCCCGGGATCCACCTGGAGCATCTCGGGATGCACTGAAGAACAACACGACCGCGTAAGGAGGATAAGCCATGAACGGACTGGTTCGCGTGGCAACCGCGGTGCCGCATCTGTACCTGGGCAACGTGGAGAAGAATGTGGAGGCGCACCTGGCCATGCTCCGGCAGGCCGCGGAGAAGCACGCCGCCCTCGTGGTGTTCCCGGAACTCTCCCTGACGGGCTACACCTGCGGGGATCTCTTCCTGCAGCAGAGCCTGCTGGACGCCGTGGAGGAGGGCATTAGGCGCCTCGTCGACGAATGCCCGGAGAAGACGCTGGCTGTGGTTGGCGCCCCTCTCCGCATGGCAGGGCAGCTCTACAACTGCGCGGTGTTCCTCACGAAGGATCATGTGCTGGGCGTGGTGCCGAAACAGTACCTGCCCAACAGCGCCGAATTCTACGAGAAACGGTGGTTCCAGGAGGGAAAGGCCTCTGTCGAGCCTTATGATCCGTGGGTGGAGATCGCCGGCATGGAGTCCACGATCAGCGGCGCTCACGTTTTCGTGACGTGGGACGGTGTCAGAATCGGGGCGGAGATCTGCGAGGACCTGTGGTCCCCCATTCCCCCGTCCAACCTGCTGGCTGTGAAGGGGGCGGAGATCATCGTCAATCTCTCCGCATCCAACGAGCTGATCGCCAAGCGCGAATACCGCACGGAGCTGGTGCGGCAGCAGAGCGCGAGGTGCCTGTGCACCTATGTGTACGTCTCTGCCGGCAGCGGTGAATCCACATCCGATCTGGTCTTCTCGGGCCATACGATGGTCGCTTCCTGCGGCACGCTGCTGAAGGAAAACCGGGACTACATTGCCGACGACTATATGACGACCTGCGATATTGACGTGGACCGCATCCGCGCGGACCGTCTGAAGCAGACTTCCTACCGGGACGCGGTGCGGCGCTGGATGCAGGACGAACAGGTGCGGGTGACAGCCTTCGAGTACCCGGTCAGTCTCCTGCTCCCGGACGACGTCCAGCCGGAGATCCGGGTGCACAAGCATCCCTTCATTCCCGCCGACAAGGCCACGCGGCAGATGCGCTGCGAGCAGATCTTCGCCATGCAGGCCACGGCCCTGGCCCGGCGGCTGACCATCACCGGCGGCAAGGTGGTGGTGGGCATCTCCGGCGGCCTGGACTCCACCCTGGCCCTGCTGGCGGCCTGCAAGGCGGTGGACCTGCTGGGCCTGCCCCGGACCAACATCCTGGGCATCACCATGCCCTGCTTCGGCACCACCGACTGGACCTATCAGAACGCCCTGACCCTGATGCAGACCCTGGGCATCACCAGCCGGGAGATCGACATCAAGGCCTCGGTCACCCTGCACCTACAGGACATCGGCCACGATCTTGCCGACCACAGCGTGGCCTACGAGAACGCCCAGGCCCGGGAGCGCACCCAGATCCTCATGGACGTCTCCAACGACTTCGGCGGCATCGTGCTGGGCACGGGAGACCTGAGCGAGATCGCCCTGGGGTGGTGCACCTACAATGCCGATCACATGAGCATGTACGGGGTGAACAGCGGCGTGCCCAAGACCCTGGTGCGCTGGATCATCCAGACCGCCGCGGAACTGCCGGAGTTCGAGGCCTCCCGGGAGGTGCTGGGCCGGGTGCTGGACACCCCCATCAGCCCGGAACTGCTGCCCCCGGACGAGAAGGGCAACATCGCCCAGGTGACGGAGGATCTGGTGGGGCCCTACGCCCTGCACGACTTCTTCCTGTACTACGCCATCCGCTTCGGCTACCGGCCCAAGAAGGTGTATGAACTCTGCTGCATCGCCTTCGCGGAGGATTTCGACAAAAAGACCATCCTGAAGTGGCTGAAAAACTTCTACCGCCGCTTCTTTAACCAGCAGTTCAAGCGGAACTGCATGCCGGACGGCGTGAAGATCGGTTCCATCGCCCTGAGTCCCCGGGGTGACTGGCGGATGCCCTCGGACGCGGAGAGCGCCCTGTGGCTCCGGGAATGCGGGACATTGGAGGCATGAACATGAAAAAACAAGGCATCGGCGCCGCGTGGAGATCGGCCTGGCAGAGCTGGAAGAGCCAATTCCCGGGAATGCTGCTGACCACGATGTTCCAGCTCATCGTGCGGCTGTTTGCCCTCAGTCCGCTGCTCTTCCTGGCGGTGGGACATCCGAACTGGGTCCATTATCTGACCAGACCCGCGGAGAACCTGCTCAGGAACGGATGGCGCTTCCTGTTCCTCCTGTCGCCGGCCTTCTACCTCCTGCTGGTGGTGCCGCTGCGGCAGAACGCGGCGGAGGCCATGCAGGGCGCCCTGGACGGGGCTCCCGTCTTCTCGGTGAAGCTGGTCTCCGGCGGAGCATCCTACGCGCAGAAGCTGGTCCGCGGACTGCGGACGACGATCTTCATGGTCCTCTGGACCGTGCCGCTCTTCGGACTGATCACCTGGACCGCACAGCAGTTTGCGGGGGATGAGGCAGGCCTGACGGACGGGTTTACCCAGATGAGAAAGCTGACGGAGTTCGGCGGCGGCAATATCGAGCGGGGCGTCATCTACGCCCTGCTGATCGTGCTGGGGGCCCTGCTGGTCATCTGCATCGGCTGCGCGTTCCACTCCGGCCGCCGGCACGAGTGGGCCCTGGGCGGCGAGCGGCTGGTGCCCGGCCGGCGGGGCAGGGTCATGCTGGCCTGGCTGGCGGGGCTGGGGGCCTTCGTGCCCTTCCTGCTGGTGGTGGTGCCCTGTCTGGCCAGCTACCTGGCGGAGGCCCTGCGTTCCCTGAAGTCCCTGAGCCTGAAACTGCCCCCGGTGGATTTCCGGATCTGGCTCAGCATAGCCGCCGTGCCCCTGCTGTTCTTCCCGGCCGTCTCCCTGAGCCGGATGGTGACGGCCGCCTTTGTCAGGAACCTGAAGGGGGAGGCCCCTTGATCCGCCTGGACCGCTGGCTGGTCACCCTGGGGCTGGGCAGCCGCTCCCAGGTGCAGAAGCTGATCCGCAGCGGAGAGACCGCGGTGGACGGCCGGCGGGTCACGGACCCCGGAACGCTCTGCGAGGAACAGAGCATCCTTTCCGTCCGCGGGGCGGAGATCGACAGCAGGCTGCAGCGGTCTGTCATGCTGCACAAGCCCGCCGGCCTCCTCACCGCCGCCCGGGACAAAAAGCAGCCCACGGTGATGGACCTGCTGCCCCCGGGCTTCGTCCCCCTGGGCTGCATGCCCGTGGGGCGTTTGGACAAGGACACCACGGGTTTGCTCCTGCTCACCACCGACGGGGAGCTGGCCCACCGGCTCCTGGCCCCTGGGCGCCATGTGGAGAAGACCTACCGCGCCGCGGTGGACGGTCCGCTGGGAGCGGAGGACGTGCGCCGGTTCGCCGAAGGGCTCGACCTTGGAGACTTCGTCGCCCTGCCCGCGAAGCTGGACGTCCTGTCCGGCGGGACGGACGCCGCGGAGGCGCGGGTCACGGTGCAGGAGGGGAAATTCCACCAGGTCAAGCGCATGTTCGAGGCGGTGGGGCGCCGGGTGACGGCCCTGCACCGGGAGAGCTTCGGCCCCCTGAACCTGGACCCGTCCCTGCCGCCCGGAGCGTGGCGGGATCTCACCGATGGGGAGATGACGGCCCTGCGCCGCGCGGCCGGTCTTTCGGAGGAACAGCATGAGTGATCAGTACTACACCCGGGATCCGCAGAGTGTTTCCGATCCCCGGCTCATGCAGGTGGAGTGGCAGGGAAGAAATCTGACCTTCTCCACCGACGCCGGGGTTTTCTCCAAGGGAGAGCTGGACCAGGGGACCCGGCTGCTGCTGGAAGCCCTCCCGCCCCTGTACGGCAAGGTGCTGGACATGGGCTGCGGCTGGGGGGCCATCGGGGTGACCCTGGCCGCGACGTATCCCTTCCTGTCGGTGACCATGGCGGACGTGAACCGCCGGGCCCTGGCCCTGGCGGAGGAGAATGCCCGGCGCAACGGGGTGGCCGGCCGGTGCCGCGTCCTGGAGAGCGACGGCTTTTCGGCGCTCATGGAGGAGCGCTTTGACGCGGTGGTCACCAACCCGCCCATCCGGGCCGGCAAGCAGGTGATCTATCGGATGTTCGCCGACGCGGCGCGTACCCTGACGGGAGAAGGGACCCTCTATCTGGTGATCCGAAAACAGCAGGGGGCGGAGAGCTGCATCCGCTATCTCCAGACCCTCTATGGAACCGTGGAGAAGCTGGACCGCTCCGGCGGCTTCTGGGTGATCGGGGCTTCGCAGCCCAGGGAGGCATGAGGCATGTTTGACCGGGAATACTTCGACGCAGGGCTGTACCGGGTGGGCACAGCCAGCGAGAAATGGGACGGATGCCGCCAGCGCAGCGGCGCCGGCGTGCTGCCCATGTGGGTGGCGGACATGGACTTTCCCAGCCCGCCGGCCGTGCAGGCTGCCCTGCTCCGGCGTGCTGCCCATCCCACCTATGGCTACACCGAGGTGGAGGACAGCCTCCTGGATGCCATCCGGGGCTTCTGGCAGCGCCGGCATGGGGTGGCTTTTGAGCGGGAGGAGATCACCCTGCTGCCCTGCGTGGTCACCGGGCTGAAGCTGGCCATCGCCGCCCTGACCCGGCCGGGGGAGGGTGTGATCATTCAGAGCCCGGTCTACGGTCCCTTCCGCATGGCGGTGGAGGCGACCGGGCGGCAGCTGATGGACGCTCCTCTGGTCCGCCGGGAGAACGGCCGCTACGACATGGACCTGGAGGCGGTGGAGGCCCGCTGCCGGGCCGGCGCCAGGCTGATGATGCTCTGCAGCCCCCACAATCCCGTCTCCCGCCTGTGGAGCCGGGAGGAGCTGCAGGCGCTGCTGGACGTGCTGAACCGCTACGGCGTGCCGCTGGTGAGCGACGAGATCCACGGGGATTTCGTCTATGCCCCGGGACGGTTCGTCTCCGTGCTGACCCTGCAGCGGGAGCGGGTCATCCAGCTGGCGGCCCCCAGCAAGACCTTCAACGTGGCCGGCCTGCAGACGGCCTTTGCGGTGATCCCGGAGGAGGAGAGCCGCCTCGGGTTCCGGCAGACCATGGACGCCCAGGGGGTGGTCAGCGGCAACATCTTCGGCATGGAGGCGGCCCGGGCAGCCTTCCTGGAGGGAGACGCCTGGCTGGACGGTCTCATGGACTACCTGGACGGGAACCGGCGGGTGCTGGCCGACGCGCTCCGGGAAGCGCTGCCGGAGGTGGTCCTCACCCCCATGGAGGCCACCTATCTGGGCTGGATGGACCTGCGGGCCTTCGGCCTGGACGAGGAGGCGCTGAAACAGCGCACGGAGGCGGCCGGGGTGGTCTTCACCGGGGGCACCTTCTTCGACCGGGAGGCCGGGGAGGGCTTCCTCCGGATCAATATCGGCTGTCCCCGGGCCCATGTGACGGAGGCGGTGGCCCGGCTGAGGAAGGCGCTGGACCGGTAAGGCTGCAGACTCCGGCCGGCGCTCTCCGGCCCCTTCCGCCAAGTTGTCGCCCGGCCTGTCCCAAACGACGAAAAGCCGCCTTTCACTCCACAGCCGGGTATGCTATACTTCCCTTGCAGAAAGGGAGGCAAAGGAAATGTGGGCGGCTTACAGGGATGTGCCGAGTCTGGCGGTCATGAGCATGCTGCGCCAGAACAAACTGTCGGCGGTCAAAAAGGAGGAGAGCGCACAGCCAAAAGGCTGCTGCGCTGTTCATCCGGCGGAGACCCGTCCGGCGCCGGCGGAAGGCCGTGGACGGCAGCTGCCTGGGATTCACCGGACAGAAGAAGCTCGGGCGGGCTTTGGCCTGTTCATGCTGCTCAGCGTCCTTTTTATGGTTTTGGGTTTCTCCGCCGCCCTGACCGGGGTGCGGGTGCTGGGGGCCAGGGCCGGCCTGGCAATGTCCCTGGCGGAGCTGTCCCTGCGGCGGGATCTGACGCTCCGCCTGTGGGGGCTGGGAATGCTGTGCCTGGGCGCCGGCTGCTGGCACGTGAGCGGGCAGACAGATCGTGAAAGCGGGAGGGTGAGGGAGACTTGGCCAAAATCAACTGGGGAGAAAACCTGGAGCTCAAGATCTCCATGCTCCCGGAAAGCCCGGGCTGTTACCTGATGAAGGACGCGTCGGGCACCATCATCTACGTGGGCAAGGCGGTGAACCTGCGCAACCGGGTGCGCTCCTACTTCCGGGATACGGAGCACACTCCCAAGGTGGCCGCCATGATCTCCCACATCGCGGATTTCGACATCCTGCTGTGCGAGAGCAACCTGGAGGCCCTGTGCCTGGAGTGCAACCTCATCAAGGAGCACAAGCCCTATTACAATATCCTCCTCAAGGATGACAAGCACTACCCCTATCTCCGGCTGGATCTCCGGGAGCCTTTTCCCCGGCTGACCCTGGCACGCCGGATGCAGAAGGACGGCGCCCGCTATTTCGGTCCCTACATCGGCGCCACCGCGGTGAAGCAGATCATCGACGCCGTACGGGACGTTTTTCCCCTGCGGACCTGCCGCATGACCCTGCCGGTGAAAAAGCCCGTCCGCCCCTGCATCAACCATGACATCGGCAAGTGCATGGCCCCCTGCGCGGGGAAGTGCACCGAGGCGGAGTACTGGGACATGATGGACGGCGTCATCTCCTTCCTCAACGGAGAGTACGCCCTGGTCATCGACAAGCTCACCGCCCAGATGAACGGCGCTGCGGAGCGCATGGAGTATGAGAAGGCGGCGGTGCTGCGGGACAAGATCCGGGACGTCCGGGGCCTGATGGAGCGTCAGATCGCCATCCGCACGGACCGGAGCGAGCAGGACATCCTGGCGGTGGCCCAGGACGGCGTGGACGCCATGGTGCAGATCCTCTATGTCCGGGGCGGGCGCATGCTGGGAGGAGACCGCTTCCTGCTGGAGCGGGAGGGCGCCGAGGACCCCGGGGAGGTGCTCTCCGGCTTCCTGACCCAGTACTACCAGGAGGGGACGATGATCCCCCGGTATGTGCTGGCGCAGTCCCTGCCCCAGGGGACGGAGGAGCAGACGGAACAGTGGCTCCGGCAGCAGAAGGGGCAGGCCGTCACCCTGACGGTGCCCCGCCGGGGGGAGAAGCATGAGCTGGTGCTCCTGGCGGAGAAGAATGCCCGGGACGCCCTGGAGAAGCGGAACGCCCGGGCGGCCGTCCGGGAGGAGCGCACCGTCGGAGCGGCGGCCGGGCTGGGGCGGATCCTGGGGATGGACCATCCCCCCCGGCGCATCGAGGGATATGATATTTCCAACACCCAGGGGGTTCTGTCCGTGGGCTCCATGGTGGTGTTCATCGACGGGGTGCCCGCCAAGAAGGAGTACCGGAAATTCCGCATCAAGACGGTGGAGGGGGCCAACGACTGTGCCTCCCTGCGGGAGGTGCTGGGGCGGCGGTTCTCCCACGGCCTGCAGGAGAGGAAGGAGCGGGAGGAGGACGGTCTCTCCCCGGTGGGGGGCAAGTTCTCCGACCTCCCGGACCTGATCCTCATCGACGGCGGGCCGCAGCAGGTGCGCTTCGCCCGGGAGGCCCTGCAGGAGCTCGGGGTGGAGGTGGCCATGTTCGGCCTGGCGGAACGCCTGGAGGAGATCTGGCTGCCCGGGGCGGAGACGCCCATCATGCTGGACCACGCCACCCCGGAACTGCAGCTGGTGCAGCGCATCCGGGATGAAGCCCACCGCTGCGCCATCACCCACCACCGTACCCTGCGGGACAGCGCCTTCACCCACAGCCGGCTGGACGACATCCCGGGCATCGGCCCGAAGCGCAGGCAGGCCCTGCTCCGCCGCTTCGGCAGCGCGAAGAGGGTGCTTGCCGCCACCAGGGAGGAACTGATGCAGGTCTCCGGCATGACGGCGAAGGCAGCCGAGGCAATCCGCGCCTGGGCCGGGGAGCAGAGCCGCGGAAAGCAGGCGTGAAAAGCATCACGGGAAAGGGACCGCAGCCATGGAGAACATGAAGACATCCGTACTGATCCGGCGCTTTCTTCCGTACTACAAAAAGTACTGGAAGACGGTGCTTTTTGATCTGCTCTGCGCGGCGCTGACCTCCGCCGGAGAGCTTGTGCTGCCGCTGATCGTCCGGGAGATCACCGGGCGGGCCACATCCCCGGAGGGGCTGGCCTCCCTGACCCCGCGCTTTGTGCTGACCATGAGCGGCATCTACCTCCTGCTGCGGATCGTGGACGCGGCGGCAAATTACTACATGCAGTACGTCGGCCATGTCATGGGCTCCAAGCTGGAGTCCGACATGCGCACGGACATCTTTCACCACCTGCAGCAGCTGTCCTTCGGCTATTTCTCCACCAGCAAGGTGGGGCAGATCATGTCCCGGATCACCTCGGATCTCTTTGAGGTCACGGAGTTCAGCCACCATTGCCCGGAGGAGTTCCTCAACGCCGGGGTAAAGATCATCACCAGCTTCGTGATCCTGATCCGGATGAACGTCCTGCTGACCTGCCTCATGTTCGGGGTGCTGCCCTTCATGGTGTTCTTTGCCTGGCGCTATAACCACAAATTCCGCATCGCCTTCAAAAAGCGCAACAAGCAGGTGGGGGAGATCAATGCCCAGGTGGAGGACAGCCTGCTGGGCATCCGGGTGGTGAAGTCCTTCGCCAACGAGCCCCTGGAGGAGGAGAAGTTCGACGGGGGCAACCGGCTCTTCCTGAAGTTCAAGGCCGAGAGCTACCGGTACATGGCGGAGTTCGGCACCTCCAACCGGGTCTTTGACGCCATCATGTACATCCTGGTGGTGGTGGTGGGTGCCCTGCTGATCATCGGCGGGAAACTCTCCGTGCCGGATTACGCGGCCTATCTGCTCTATGTGAGCGTGCTGCTGACGGCCATCCGCCGGATCGTCGAGTTCATCGAGCAGTTCCAGCGCGGCATGACCGGCATCGAGCGCTTCTATGAGATCATGGACGCCCCGGAGGAGATCCGGGACGCGCCGGATGCCAGGGAACTGACGGATGTGCGGGGCGAGGTGACCTTCGAGAATGTGGGCTTCCACTACCAGGAGGACGAGAACGAGGTGCTGCACCGGCTGAACCTGAAGGTGGCCCCGGGGCAGTCTGTCGCGCTGGTGGGCCCCAGCGGCGCCGGAAAGACCACCCTGTGCAACCTGATCCCCCGCTTCTACGACGTCACCGAGGGGAGGATCCTGGTGGATGGACAGGACGTCCGGAGCCTGACCCAGCGCAGCCTCCGCCAGGCCATCGGCATGGTGCAGCAGGACGTTTACCTTTTCTCCGGCTCTGTGCTGGACAACATCCTCTACGGCAAGCCCGGGGCCACCCGGGAGGAGGCGGAGGCGGCCGCGAAGCTGGCCGGGGCCCACGACTTCATCACCCTGCTGCCCCAGGGCTATGACACCTGGGTGGGGGAGCGGGGGGTGCGCCTCTCCGGCGGACAGAAGCAGCGGATCTCCATCGCCCGGGTCTTCCTGAAGAATCCCCCCATCCTGATCCTGGACGAGGCCACCTCCGCCCTGGACAACGAGAGCGAGCGCCTGGTGCAGCAGTCCCTGGAGAAACTGGCCCACGGCAGGACCGTGTTCACCATCGCCCACCGCCTCACCACCATCCGCAACGCGGACGTCATCTGGGTACTGACGGAGAAGGGCGTGGAGGAGATGGGCACCCACGAGGAGCTCATGGCCCGGGGCGGCATCTACGCCGGTCTCTACAAAATGTACACGGAGAATATCCGGGGGGAGCAAGGGCGGGAAAACTGATCCGGGGAGCGTTCCGGGACACCGCCCGGAAGCGGATCCGGCCTTCTGCCGCCCACGGCAGCGATTCTTCGGCCGAAATCGGGGCCGGAACCTTGACAAACCGGCCGGCGATGCTTATCATAATCCGGGACTGCTATAAGACTGGGGAGGAATCACGATGGCTGAACTGACCATGGACAAACTCAAGGCGCTCTGTCAGAACAGAGGCTTCATCTTTGCGGGCAGCGAGATCTACGGCGGCCTGGCCAACACATGGGACTACGGCCCCCTGGGCGTTGCCTTCAAGAATAACGTCAAACGGGCCTGGTGGCAGAAGTTCGTCCAGGAGAGCAAGTACAACACCGGTCTGGACTGCGCCATCCTGATGAACCGGGAAGTGTGGGTGGCCTCCGGCCATGTGGGCGGCTTCAACGACCCCCTCATGGACTGCAGGGCCTGCAAGGCGCGCTTCCGTGCGGACAAGCTCATCGAGGATTTCACCCACGGCGAAGAGACCGGCGACGGCTGGACCAACACCGAGCTGGAGACCTTCATCGCCACCCATGACATCGTCTGCCCGGTCTGCGGCAAGAAGGACTTCACCGGCATCCGGCAGTTCAACCTGATGTTCAAGACCTACGCGGGCGTCACCGAGGACGCCGCCAACGAGATCTATCTCCGCCCCGAGACCGCCCAGGGCATTTTCGTGAACTTCCAGAACGTCATGCGCACCACCCGCAAGAAGCTGCCTGCCGGCATTGCCCAGATCGGCAAGAGCTTCCGCAACGAGATCACCCCCGGCAACTTCATCTTCCGCGTCCGGGAGTTCGAGCAGATGGAGCTGGAATTCTTCTGCAAGCCCGGGGAGGATCTGGAGTGGTTCGACTACTGGCGCTCCTTCTGCCGGGACTGGCTGCTGTCCCTGGGCATCCGGGAGGATAAGCTGCGCCTGCGGGACCACGAGCCGGAGAAGCTGGCCTTCTACAGCAAGGCCACCACGGACTTCGAGTACCTGTTCCCCTTTGGATGGGGCGAGCGCTGGGGCAGCGCGGACCGCACGGACTACGACCGGAG
>JAEEGL015975364.1_pt1 | contig 11965 bp, 13 predicted proteins | sample 9134231 | NCBI WGS metagenome assembly JAEEGL01 (sample SAMN16246548, study PRJNA631951) | gut metagenome | biome: gut microbiome; feature: rumen; material: fiber-attached | host: Bos | place: Iran: Karaj | collected 2018-10 | reverse complement strand
CGTTGCTTTCTTAGGATATGATGATAAGATTGAAAGTCAGACAAGTGGAAAATACATCATTTTCTTAGATAATAAAGAATATGATGAGTTCAAACAATCAAATATTATGTATACCCAAAAGTATGATGTACAGAATGAATTATCTGAAATTCAAAGCAAATCGGTTTTGTACATCACCATATCTTTACTTTTATCATTTGTTATTATTTGTGTGTACCATTTAGAAATCAATAAGTCTATCAATAAGGAAATAGATAAATATTCCAAAGATTGTTTCTCAATAAAGATTATAAAATTATATTATTCGATTGATTATATATTATATTCGGCTATTCCACTGTTGACGCTATGTATCGTCAGTCTACTTCTTAAAGTATCTATTTACTATACAATAGGATATGCTTGCATAAGTGGATTTTGGACATTGTGGTGGCTGATAGGAGGGAAACGCTTTGAAAAAGCTACTTGAATTTAAGAATGTTACTATTTCTATCAACGATGAAGTATTATATGACAACTTAAACCTTGTTATAAATGAAGGTGAGCGTTTCATTTTTCTCGGTCCAAATGGCGTCGGTAAATCATTATTACTGAAACTAATCTCGTTGGGATATAGTAGAAATCTGCAAAATGAGTACAAAGGTCTGAAGGTTAATGGACAAATACTCGATAAAGATGGTAATGATTTGCTGAACCCGAGTACAGCTCGAAAGCATATTTCATATTCAGATCAGATTGATACTCCTTATAATAACACTACCATTCTTGAAGAAGCTGAAACAGCTTGTGCAGGGAGTGAAATTGACTTAGATGAAAAGGAGTTAGACCGTTTACTCGATATTTTCAATCTTACAAAAAAGAAGAAAAAACGTATTAAAGGTAGCGTAAGCGGTGGAGAAGGAAAACTAATACAACTAATAACGAGAATACTTAAACTTCAAAAGGCTGATATTCTAATATTAGATGAGCCTCTTAATCATCTTTCATTTGAAAACTCTCGTAAATTCAACGATGTTATAATTGAAGAAATTAAAAAGAAACCTAATCTTGTAATTATTATGGTGTCACATTGCCGTGCAGCCAATTTTACTGATAAGGCTTTGGTATATAATAAGTCTTCTAAAACGATTAATATAACCAATTATAATGCGTATGATTGCTTTTCAGATGATTTTTGTAGTACAATCTGTCAGTAGTATAAGCTAGAAATGTTACGAAATATTTTAATAGGAAGAGGTTCAGACTATGCTCGGAGCAATATTAGGTGATATGATAGGTGCACCATACGAATTTGATAGAGGTAACAAAATTAAGAATTTTCCTCTGTTCAGCGAAAACTCTGAATTTACGGACGATTCTGTAATGACTATTGCCGTATCGGAAGCACTACTTTTGACACTTGGCAAGTCGGATGACGAAATAAAGACGGCCCTGGTTGATTCCATGCAAAAATGGGGCAAAAAGTATCCTCATGCAGGATATGGCTGTATGTTTAGTCAATGGCTTGGAACTCCTGCTCCTAAACCGTACGGAAGCTTCGGAAACGGTTCTGCTATGAGAGTTGCTGCAGCCGGCTGGTTATTTGATGATATTGAAACTACAAGACACGTAGCGGCTCTTACATCGGAAGTTACGCACAATCATCCGGAAGGCATAAAGGGAGCAGAAGCAACAGCAAGTGCCATTTTCCTTGCCAGAAACGGCAAAAGCAAGGCTGAAATAAAGAATTATATAATAAAAGAGTTCAAATATGATCTTTCAAGAACCTGTGATGAAATCAGACCAAAATACCATCATGTGGAGACCTGTCAGGAAACAGTTCCAGAAGCGATTACTGCTTTCATGGAAGGAAATGACTTTGAAGATGTAATACGTACAGCTGTTTCTCTTGGAGGTGATTGTGATACCCTTACCTGTATTTCGGGAAGTATTGCAGAAGCTTTTTATGAAATACCTGAAGAAATAGCCAATGAGGGCCTACATCGTCTTAGTAGCGATTTACGTCTTGTATTGAGTCAGTTTTATAAACTCTTATCTTTAAAAAAATAGAAAGATAGAGTCAATTGATAAATATAGTGAGGTATAATATGGGTATATTTGATAAATTAAGAGAGCCTATTGTTTTGAAAGAAGATAGTGATGCAAAAAAACAACTTGAGCAATTGAACAATTATTTGACTATTTCGCCTCCGGCTATAAAATCACAGATAGAACAAGACATAAAACTGTTGCAAATCGGACTATACGGAGAAGAAGCTGTTATGTTCGAATTGAAAAACAGTCATATGCCAATGTACATTATGCATGATTTATTCTTTGAATTCAATGGATTGAAAACACAGATAGATTATCTCATTGTAACTCGAAATATCACAGTTATAATAGAATGTAAAAATCTGTATGGTAATATAACCATTGATAAATTTGGCAACTTTACAAGGACTGTACAACTTGGAAAAAACAATATCAAAAAGGGCATCTATAGTCCTGTTACGCAAAATCAACGGCATATTGATATGATACATGAAATCAGGCGAAATGAAAAAAATATTTTTTTGCGTTCAACATTCGACAAATACTTTAATGATAATTACAAGTCGATTATTGTACTCGCAAATCCAAATTCAGTACTTGATATGAGATATGCACCAAAGGATATTCAAAATAAAATAGTAAAAGTTGACGGATTAATAAGCTATATTAAAGCTTTGCAGAAAAATAGCGACTCATATAGTATGTCTGATAAAGAAATGAAGGAATTAGCTAATTTTTTCATTGAAAAAAGTGTTCCTAATAATATGGACTATACAGAAAAGTATAAAAATAGTATATGTGAAGATACTTCAAAAGATAATACTGGAGAATCAAATCCAACTCAAATAGATATAGATGTTCCGCAGCAAGCCTCTTCCACATCGTCAATAGTTCAGAATGCACTTACAACTTCAGAAGTAACAGCACCGTGTTGTCCGAAATGTGGTAGTCAGCTTGTGCGTCGTACTGCTAAAAAAGGAAATAATGCTGGCAATCAGTTTTACGGGTGCAGTAATTTTCCCAAATGCCGATACATACAAAACTTATGATTTTTTACTGAAACAGGATTAATAATAATCTAATTAAAATAGATTATGTTATAAGTATCAGTTTACGCACTGCTTTTGAAACTTTTTTATGAACACATTCGAAAGGAGATTTGAATATGATCAGTTATAATGAGGCATTGAAGATAGCTATGCAGTTAAAAAGCAGAATAGATAAATGCGTAGAGACACCTAATGCATATCTTTTCAAAAACGTAGATGACGAATATTCTATAGGTGGAGAAGGAATATGCTGTATTCTTAAAGAGAACGGAAAAGCTATAGGGACAACTGAATATTACGATAAATATGCCAATTATTCTGATGACGAAGTAAAGGAATATGATGTTATTATTAAAGTATAGGAGGAAGCAATATGACATTTGCAGATTCTTTAAAAGAACTATCAGTCCCGGAATATGAAAAAAAACAACAAGCTATACTATCAGCAATAAATAATTTGGTCTATAGTTTAAAAGATTTCATAAAATCTGAAGCAACAGCCGCGGCAAGGGTAAATAAAAATTGCATAAGTGGGTATATTTGCCAGTTTTTTGCTTGCCATGACTGGTCTCTACTTGAATACTGGGAAGATGATCTTTTTACAGCCCAAAAGCGCTTAAAACCAGGGTCGTATAAAGGATGCCCACAATTGCTAAGAATTGATAGAATTTGTTACGACAAGGCGTATCCAAATATTTCTTCATTTGATTTGAAAAAGCCTCATGAAAGTCTTTCTTATAGTTCGAAAAACAAAACAGAATATGTTGATTTAAAAACGGAATATATCGAAAAACTATGCTCTGAGATAGAGAATATGCTTATTTCGCTAGGATTTAAAGAATTTGAAGTTAATGTTGTTAAGAAAAACTTCTATTCTTATCGCTATGAAGTGATAAAAACTATTTTTGGAAAATCAGAAAAGACCTATAAAGATGATGCCGGTACAGGAAAAGGACTATATATTAAAATTTGCTGGTAGTTATAAAATAATATCATCTCACTTTTTTAATCCAATCCTTACTTTCGTCGAAAACGAACTCATAAGGATCAAGTTCTAAAATACTACAAATACGGAGGCCAAGTATCATACTGGAGTTGGACAGCTTTCGCTCTCCGTATTCATATCTTTGATAGTCTTAAGGAGAGAGGTTGTTCAAGAAATGGCTGCCATTATTTTGAAAAATATGATGTTCCATATTGGAAAGCTAAGGAGCAACTGAAAGCAGCATTAAAACATAAAAAAGAGACAGCACGTCGTATTAAGGCTGAAGAAGTTAAGAATAAATATTTTATGGATAAGCCTCAGGAGACTATTGACAAACTTGGTTGCAATATAAAGGTATTATCGATTAAAAAGGTACCGCGTAAGAAGCGATACATCGTTTTTTATATCTCACAGAACTCACAGGACGATTGGTATAAATATCTTGAATTTGCAATATGTTTCGGAATTATAATTGGAGGACGAATCGAATTAAAACATATAAAAGATGTCGACGGTTCTTATGCTACGTTTTTAATATAGACATTTATGAAAATGATAATAAATAATTGCGAAAGCTAATATTAATGCCTATATGTTAAATGTAGGTATTTTATAAGGTAAGGTGACTACTATGGGAGATATTCAAGAATACTATTGGGAATGGACCGAATGCGACGAAGTATACCATACAGGATTACGTATTGTAAAGTCTAATGTTCCACCTGAAATTTTAAAAGAACTTATCAAGATTGAAATAAAATATTTTGAACATACATGGCGTAGAGAACTCCTTAACATAGATCTTGAGAAAGGCGAATTGATTTCGATTGAAGAAGGAGTAAAGCGTTATAGAGCATTTTTAGAAGAGAAAAGACAAATCAATAAGTAAACAAACAAGACATTAAAAAGGCACATTAATATGGAGGAGTCAAATGACAATATCAGAAGCTCAGATCATCGTTGATAGCTTTCGTAAGAATAACGGACACTATACGGAAGATGAATTCTTCCTCTATACAGAAGCAGCTGGTTTGATAATCCGTGAAACCAACGATCCGGAATGTATGCTTGAACTTGGCGGATATTATTATGAGCAGAAGAATTACGACCTTGCGCTGAAATACTACGAAATGTCAGCTGTACTTGGATACGGAGCCGCAATAGTTGGACTCGGATATATCTGGTACTATGGAAGAACTGGCACGGTTGACTATGAAAAAGCATTTCATTATTTTTCAATGGCTGGCGAAGATCCCATTGCACAGTATAAGCTTGCTGATATGTATCATAACGGATATTACGTTGAAAAAGACGATAAGAAATATAAAGAGATAGTAGAAAAGCTCTATAGAGTATATACAGGCACAAATTATGTTGAAGATCCCCTTCCAGAACTCTGCACTCGTCTTGCAGGTATTCGTGAAAAGGAAGGCGATACACAGGAAGCTATACGTCTGCTACGTGAAGGAAAGAGTATGCTAAGTTCTCGAATAGGCTATAATCCTTTCTTTGGCAATTATAGCATTATGAAAGGACTGATATATGACCTTTACCGCTTAACTCCCCTTGATAGGAATAACTTTGACCTGTTTGACCTTTATGAGCTGATGAAAGAGCCTGTCAAAGTGAGATTTTCATATAACGGTATACCACATATCATTGAATCATCGCTTGAGCCAGATGGCTCTATTGCCGTATGCTACGAAGGCAAGTGGTATCGTAATATCGGAGAAATGCTCATGAATGCCGAAATTGAAGGACATTTACTTACTCTTTCATCTTGGAAATGCAAGAATTTTGAGGTGATATAATGGAGATTGTATATGTTAAAGACGGAAGATACGATGAATATGAGAACTTGCTCATGGAGCGTGACCGTTACCGCAAGGATGCTCAAGCTATATTCAGACAGTATATTCATGAGTTTGGTGAACAGATAACAGCCGTTTTCAAGCAAAAAATCTCCTGTATTGAAAAGAAAAAGATGCTTTCCTACTGTATGATGTATTTCAATCGTGGTGAAAGTGTAGACATGACTAAGGTTCAGGAGCTTATTCAACGTGATATGGCTGAGTATAAGGATCAGCTTAAAGATATGATAGCCAATAATGAAGCCTGTAAGGATATGAAAAGAATTCCTGAGAGTGAAGTTTTAAAGATACGTCAGATTTATCGGAGAATAGCAAAAAAGCTCCACCCTGATTTAAATCCGCTTACTGAACAGCACAAAGAATTAATGGAACTATGGCTACGTAATCTGACAGCGTATCAGTGTAATGACCTGAAAGAGATAGAAGAAGTTGAATTTCTCGTAGATCAGGCACTTTCTGCGTTAGGTGAAGGCAAAACAACAATTACCATACCTGATATTGATGAGAAAATTGAGAATCTATATAAAGAAATTGAGAAGATAAAAAGTACCGATCCTTATCTTTATAAGGAAATACTTAATGATGCAAGCCTTATAGAAGAAAAGAAACAGGAGCTTGAAAATGAACTGAATGAATATACAACCTATGCTGAACAGCTTGATCAGCAACTGAAGCAATTCATTGTGGAGGGAGGAACATTTACATGGACGAGCTGATGATTAAAAAGCCTGAAGTAGTAGCGTTAACTCAGAATGGTGGTCTGGATAAGGTAATAAAGCCTTTAACTAAGGAAATACACCTGTTTGATACTTATGTTGCCGGTGTAAGCTATATAAAAAATAAATCGGTATTACAGGAAATTAAAATAAAAGACAGACTCACATTGCAGCGTGAGGATAATAAATTCGACGATAAAGCGATTCTTATTCTGACAAATGACGGAAAAAAGCTCGGCTATGTTCCTGAGAAGGATAATGCGATATTTTCACGTTTAATGGATGCCGGTAAACTGCTCGTTGCTTATATTTCTAATATACATAAGAAAAGCATTGATTATCAGCAGATAAGTATAGGAATATATCTTGTTGATTTTTAGTATTACTTTTTTATATTACATATTTACGCACAGCACAGCTTGACAACAAAGTCCAAAAATGTTATTATAAAAATACCATAAAGAGTACGCGAGGGACAAGCCCGTTGACCGTACAGCAACCTACAAGTTTGCAAGGTGCTAAAGCTTGAACTATGGGATTGTGTCATTGCTTATAAAGCAATCCTATCGTTGCGATGGGATTGCTTTTTGTGCTCTTATGGAATATTTTTTAAGGAGTGCATGATTTATGCGTACAATTAGAAAACTGATAGGAACAGACGAAAACGTATGGGTGTACCTTGACAGCCAAGAAACATGGAAAGAATTCGTGAATATGGCTTTTACAGAAGGATTTCATTTTGGAGATTTACCATTTGAGAAATGGGCATTTGGATACGTTATATCTGTACACTGTAATGGAGATTTAGGTCATCTTCCATTGTTTATTTGGTGTTGGTCTTTCTCAAATATGGTTAAGAATTCTCCAAGGAAGATTGATTTCAACCGTTATATCAGTTCTGAAGATGATTATCGTTCCGAGGAGCCTCTTTTTGACGGCAGGTTATTAGTTTCATAGGAGATAAATGTTATTGTATCTCTTGTACAGGTTGAAAAGAATCAATAAAAAAGGCGGTTCAGATTGAACCGCCTTTTGGGACAAGCAGCTTAAAACCGAACCTCCGCTGATATAAAGGTTTTTATTACTGTTTCACACGTTGTATTAATCTGTAATACTCGTCAACTTTGAACCTAAGAACAGAAAACAATGAACCAGGGATGCGCCCTAAAAAATAATAAAGAGAAACGAAAACTTTGAACCATATCCACTGTTTGAAATCGTTTAAAATGCGAAATCAGTAAACGGAAAGATATTAGATATCTATTTCCATTTCAACAGTATTATTGATAAGATCAAGGGCGGTCTGGGCCTTTGAGAGTTCCTCAGACAGTAAAGAATAATCTTTGTTAACCTGTTCAATGTCATAATTGGCATAACGATAGTCTATTACGGTTGTTCCACGTGAATAACCGGCATTTTCACGAACTTTTGGCAAAGCATCCTTCATAGACGAAAGTTTAGCACAGCGTTTGCTGAGTTGAGGTAGGTAAATCAACATTTCGTCAATGGTAAAACCATATTCTGGTATAACTGTTGTTGCATTGAAAACATTAATAGTGTGCTTTATCTTACGTATCTTAAAATCGATAGCGATCTGCCGTTCCTGCATATCAGAATAGTTGTAAGAAGGACGAACAGACTCAGGATCTTCACCGAGTGCAGCGAGAAAACTTCTTGAATTTTCTTCGCGTACTTGTAATGTTCTCAGCTCATCATTAAGCTGTCGAAGAAGCTTTGCGGCTTGTGATGATGTCATTTTCATAATTAAACCTCCATATAAATATTTTTCGTTTAATAAAATTGGGTAACAAGCTTAATCTTTAAGTAGCCCCTTTCAATCTTGTATGATTATAAGTAATGATACATCAGACACGGAAATTTCTCTTGAACTGATTATAATTGAACTGTGTCGGTGTACGATCCAGCACAGCAAAGTCAATCCTGCTGAACAGATCATTTTCACCGTATCCGTTATAATCCAGTTCATTCAACGCTATTCGGAAGAGGTCGGAGATCACACTCGCATCGTTCCCATATGCACCGCAACCCCATGCTCCGAGAATGAGGTGCCTATATCCGAAGAACGCCGCTGATTTCAGCATTCTGACAATGCGGTTATAGACAAGCTGCCTGTATGCAGATTCGCTCATGCCTTCCTTACCGCCAGATACTTTCGGTGCAGCACATGTAAGAACGGATACGATAACGGTAGCGTCAAGTAAAACACCGTTTTCGTTCTTTATAATCTCTACACTCGGTGTAAGCATCAAAGCATCTGAACCCATGAAAGAGTGCAGATTTTTATTATAATCGTAATATTTGCTTGCTTTCTTACTCTCAAGCGACAGTAACAAAGAGCTCTTCCTGCATAAATCTTCTTCCTGCGCTCTTGCTCCCCTGCGGACTCCGCCGCCCGGATGAACAGGACTTGCCAGATTCAGTACAAGTACTTTAGACACGCCTTCGTTTACACGCTTTCGTGCTAGAGCATAGGAATCAATATTCTCACAGCTATGTATACAGCTTTCGCTTCCTGTGACAGTAGGCTTGTATTCTGTGTCGTTGCAGATTTCTTTTACATCATCAGGCTCATGAATAATTACGTTGATCAGAAGCGACTTTTCATCCAAAACGTTATCATATACATCAGCTATACCATATGTCAATCCTTTTGTCAGCTGATAAGCCGCATCATATTCCCACTTTTTGCAGCCATATAATTCCTGACCATCAGATTTCTTAAAATTACTTATTTCTCTTATCAGCAATAAATCCTTTCTGTAACAATACTCTTCTTTAATTCGGGAAACAAAGTATTGCCATGTTTGAAAATACAGCTTTTTGAAGCCTGAAAAATCAAAGCAGTTATATTTAGACAAATAATAATTCATTATTTCCCAATTATGGAGCAATTCTTCATTTTCTTCCATAGGTTCTGCATATATGATCTCTTCCGTCTCCGGATTCTCTTCCTGTTCATATATTACTGTTCTGACACATCCGTCATCAGCTTCATAGGCTGAAAAAGTAACAGTATACAATGCAGCATCTGTATTTTTTAATACTTCTTCAATGCTTCCGTTGCCGCTTATGATGATATGAGCCTTTTTTTCTGCAAACCGGTACAAGTATTGTATCATTTCATCAAGCTGCTCCTTTTTATCAGAGACAAGATCTATATTTTTGATTATAAGGGTGACCCAGCTTACCGAATTATTTATTTTTTCAAAGAGTTCATCAAGAGTTTCATCCCCGTTTAAGTCATGTAGACACGACTTTGAAATATAACGGAAATAATCATAATTACAGTGAACAAAACTAATGGCTGAAAACATATCATAATATATGTCTCCATAAAAGCCTCCGTCCATATCCTCTCGCTCTTCTTCATAAATGAATCTTTTCAGCGTATTATCTGTCAGTTCTCTATCCCTGCTGTTTATATAAACAACTGATTTGTGAGACCGATGAAGAAATTCGAGCATATTCTTATCAATGATATTTCCCATAATAGACCTCCAGTTCTAAACGAAATCCATTCACCTCATCTGAATGACTCTTATTCAGTGTACGATTGTAGGTGCATTTATCAAAACCAGTATCATTGTATCATAATCGTTTCTGTCAGTTTCGACTTTGATTTGGATCATCGGTTCATCTATCCTAAGCTTAGCGCCGATGAATAACGGGTTCTTAGGCTTGAAAGTCAATACCACATCTCCGATATATCTCGGTGTAACATCATTGGAACTGGGGATAAAATCATCAATAGTGAGCGCTTTAATAGCATTATGGATATCTTCCGTTCTGATTCCGTTTGAATTATAAAAGCAATCTTTGCTCGGAAGGTAATAAAGTATATTTTTCTCTTTTATGATATCAAGTATCAAAGATACATCAGATTCATCTATTATTACTTTATCCCTAAGTTTATGTTCAGCTGCTAAAAGCTGTTCCTCTGTCAGGCGACTGGGATCAAGTCGTGCTATTCTCACTAATGTGTCAATGTCCATGATTCCACGAATTTGAGAATTATTAAGTTTTAAGAGCTTTGTATCAGAATAAGTATTATAGTTACTATACCCATGTTCTAAAGAAGCTCTATTATAATCCACGAAATTATTAACTAAGCATAAACTCGAATGCCCCACCATAACGTCCCGGATATGCATGATTTCTTTTCTATTATGCTCTAAATAAACATTTTCAATTTTTCCATTGACCTTTTTGAGAACAGGATCACACAGATACTTCACTGGCACTTCTTCTGTAAGCCAGATTTCGCTATCACATAGTTCCTGACCGTTCAAAGTTACACAGCGAGATGTTCCCCAAGGTCGTTCTGAAGCTGGAACGCCGAAAGTATATCCGTCTATATTCATATCGCAAGCAGCTATTTTCAGCATCACAGGCGTCTTGCCCCAGCGTTCGGCTAATCTCCACGCTTCATTGATGTCACTGTGCAGATGTACTGCATGGCGCTGCATTTTCTTAATTGCTCCGCTTTTCAGTATAGATTCAAAAGCCTCAGTCGTCGAGACATAATAAAGATAACTTGGCGGTGAACAGTATTTCAATTCTGGCTCTATCCATAGTATAGAATGTCCCTGACAGCACTTGATATACTCATAAGTGTCATCAAACACATACCTTCCCTTATCGTCTTCTGCGACTATCTTTTCAAGAAGATAGTTATCAAGACAGTATTTGCTGTACAGGTTAACATTTGTGATGAGCTGCTCCACTGGCACCCAGCCGTGCTTGTCCATATCGAGCTTTGCGTGCTCCGGCTTGTGGCGGAGTATGAAACATAAGTATTTCGATAGAGATTTCTGATCATACTTGTTCAATCCCACAGTTCACCTCCATGTGACGGATAATAAGTTAAAAACTCCGATACCCATCTCTGTTCGTTCAGATTAAAATCAAAGAGCTTACCACCAAAGAATATAGAAGCAATATTATATCTATGAATCTCAAATGATTCAATAATAAAACCGTAATCGCAAAGCGGCAATACTCTTGCAAGACATTCAAAACGATTAGAAAATCTGCGCCGTATCACGTTGTCGGGTATATAGTGTCCTCCGCTTGCAGCTCTAATGGCAACACGTGCAATACACTCTTCAGCGGTATCAAGCCCGAGATATGTCAGTGCGACTGTATATCCATTAGCCTTAGCTTTCATTATTGAGTTTATTACTTGCCTGCTTGAAAGAGTGGTTTCCTGACAAAAAGACAGCCCTTGTTCAATACAGCGGTCTATTTCAGAAAGAGCTTTTCGGCAGCCTGCTATCTGACTTCCTTCCT
>JAEEGL015775427.1_pt1 | contig 11965 bp, 9 predicted proteins | sample 9134231 | NCBI WGS metagenome assembly JAEEGL01 (sample SAMN16246548, study PRJNA631951) | gut metagenome | biome: gut microbiome; feature: rumen; material: fiber-attached | host: Bos | place: Iran: Karaj | collected 2018-10 | reverse complement strand
TTGATTCGTTCTGCAAGACGGTTTTCCCCGCGGAATCGCAGGATGGAACTCCCGCAACCAAAGTCAGGCGTTTCATCTTCGAGCACCAGCGTCCGGTGACGGGTTTTGACCAGTACGACAAGTTCTACAATGGATATGAGGCGAATTGCATTGCGTCATTTCCCGATGAAGCGGTTTTTGGCGGACCGACAATTCCGCACTTTGTGCGCATAGCTTCAGGCGTGGACGTGTACTGCCTTGCGAAGCCCGACCCCGTTCCGGAGGCCGCCACTGAGTCCGTCGCACTTGAGACGTCTGCCGATGCCGCCACTGCGGCAGCGCCTTCGGAAGGAGCGGTTCCCGCGCCTGCCGTCCCGGCAGTGCCTTTGGAAGGAGCGGTTTCCGCCCCTGCCGCCCCGGCAGCGCCTTCGGAAGGAGCGGTTTCCGCACCTGCCGCCCCGACTGCGCCTTTGGAAGGAGCGGTTTCCGCACCTGCCGCCCTGACTACGCCTTTGGAATCGGCGGCTCCCGCACCTGTAGCCCCGGCAATGCCCGACGATGCCAAGCCGATTCAAGAACCAACTGCCGCGGAGATGCCTGCCGCCACCGTGTCCGAGTCTGCACTGGCGGATGCCGAGGACGATGGCGTTCCGTTGGGATGAGAGTGCGCCATGGAACAGAAACACTGTCTTGATTTGGTTTTTTGCCTTGATGCTTCGGCTACGGCGGTTTCATTGTTCGACGGTTTGCGGGATCATGTTTGCGATCTGCTCGATTCCCTGCAGGGCGGTCGGTCCGCCTGGGATGTGCGGCTGGACTTTTTAGCCTATAGCACGCCCTACGATTTCGGCGAAGGTGGCAAAAGGAAGCGTCGAACGGATAAAAAGCACAATGGCTGGCAGGGGATGCTGTTCCAGTCGATGAGGCGGAAAAACATCCAATTGCTTGATGCGCTCTACCGCCCCCCCAGCGGCACCTTCGCCGTCCTGAAGCATTTTGTGGCCCCGGCATTTTTCACAGACGATGTCGGAGATTTCAAGAGGGCGTTGGCGAACATCGAATTCATAGGGGATGAAACGCCAGCGGTCGCCCTTGACATCGCGGCGGACTATCCGTTCCGGCCAGGGGCCGATTGCCTTCGCGTCATGATTCTGCTGACCGACGAACCTTTGGAGAGCGGGTCCGCCGTGGCGAAGTCCATGGGAAAGCTGGCCGATCTTGCAAAGAAGTTGCAAGACAAGCGGATTGCCCTGTATGTGATTTCGCCGTATAGCCGTGCGTTTGACGATTTGGCGCAACGGGACGACCTGTTTGCGGCAATATTCAGCAATGTGCGTCCATTGACCTCCGAAGCGATTGGTGGAAATCTGCGAAGGATAGGCGGGGAAATTTCCTCCTTGAGTCCAACTCCCGACGCCCAGGACGGCGCGAGGCCCCTGTTCAATGAAGATTCCTGGAAAGAGGTCGAAGATTGCGTTTGTACGGATTTGACGGACGCCGTCGATTTCCAGCAGCGGAATTGACAGGCGAGTAGTTGCAATGTGAAAAACATGGGAAGGTCCTTATGGCAGGTCGTGAAACAGCTGACATCGTATTTTGCATCGATGCGTCGGGCTCGATGAGCCCGACCTTTAGGGGAGTGAGGGACCATGTCCTCGAACTTCTGGAGTCGTTAAGGGCCGACCCTCAGCGATCATGGGATGTGCGCTTCGATTTCCTCGCCTTCAACACGGCGTTCAATTGCGAGGGCAAGGACGGGATGACGTTCAAGACCGTCGGCAAGAAGAACATCGATGTCATCAACGGGCTTTACCATGGCCGGTATGATGCCAACGGATCTACTTCAGGTTTCTTCACGTCCGACGTCAACGCCTTCAAGTCGGCTCTTGGCGGTGTGACTTGCCAAGGGGACGAAATGACCGCCGTTGCGCTAGACATGGCGGCCGATTTCCCGTTCCGCGACGCATCGTCGTGCCATCGCGTCATCATTTTGCTGACGGATGAGACGATGGAAGACGGAATGAACACCGAAAAGGCGGAGGGCAAACTTCTTGAACTCGCCCGCAAGCTCCAGGATCGTCGCATAGCGCTTTACATGGTCACTCCCCAAAGCGACATGTACGACACGCTTTCGCAAATCGACAAGTGTGAATGGACCGTGGTCACTGGCTCGTCGGACGGCCTGAAGACCGTAGACTTCGGCAAGCTGATGCAGAGCATCGGCAAGTCGGTGTCCGTTTCGCAGATAACGACGGCCGGCGCAATCGACCCCAAGCCGCTTTTCAACGAGGCCAGATGGACGGACCATGGCAATTGCGTTCGCACGGATCTCGGCAACGGGGCCGCAACGGGGGGGACGATCAACATCACCGATTGCAAGGAAGGCGCCCCGCTGGACATGTCGCAGCCGCTGAACTGGATCAGGGCGAAGCTCATCTGGAACAAGCCCGTCGACCTCGACCTCCACGCCTTTGTCCGTTTGACGAATGGCAGGAAACACCACATTTACTTTGGCGACAAGAATGACGAATTCATGGCCCTCGACGACGATCAGGGCGTCGGGGGGACGGTTGACACCCCCCAGGGCAATGAAGAGAACATAACCTGCAGGAAGCTTGCGGGGGTCGACCGGATTCTCTTCGCCACGAAAATCTTTAACGAAGGTGGGTGCTTCTCCGATTACGAAGGCCGCGTCGAGGTTACGACGAGCAATCCCGGCCAGCCCAAGATCGTCGTCGACATGCGTTCCCAGGAGCGCCTTGACTGGTGCGTGATCGCGATGTTGGACAACGGCAATCCGACACAGCCATGGATGTACGCCGTCAACAAGGTCGTCGCTGACGAACCAAATGTTGACAGTTCGCTGTGGCGCAAGTAACATGTTCGGCATGTCCGCATGAAATACCGCTGCACGATGTGCGGATACGAAGGCGAAGGGGTTGCACTCCCCGTCGACGAGTGTCCTTCTTGTGGAATGGCGGGCATGTGGGAGGCCAATCCTTTCAATGCCCGCTGCGCCCACTGCGGGCAGGGCTATTTTACCGAAGACAATCCGAACTTCTGCGTCAACTGCGGCGCCAGACTGGGCGCACCGCCTCCACGTGCGACTGTGAAGAGGGCGGTTCTTGCGGGCGAAGCCGCAGGTTCCACCGTTACCTCACGAATGACGGCGCTGATTTTTGCCCATCTTCCAATTGCCCGTCTTCCAATTTACAAGCGGCGGGTGAAGCTGGCATGCAGGATTTTGATTCCAGCCGCGCTGGTATTTTGCCTATGCTATTGGCATTCCGCCATCGTTGGCTTTTGGAAATTGATGTGCAAACACTGGATCCTTTCGGCCTTGGGCGTCTGGCTCTTCGGACTCGCGTTTTTGTTAACCATGCAGATAATACCGGAACGGCGTCTCGGGAGCTTCTTTTCATGGATTGACTGGCACGATGAGGAGCTTTTCTACGCGTGGGCCCGTCGCGGGTGGATTGCCATTTTGGTCGCCGAGATACTGATCGGGGTCTTCAATGCATGGGTTCTGCTCCCGTCTCTTTTGTGGTATGTGACGATGTGGCTTGGCAACTGCAAGGAGATCGATGCAATAAAGCAGCATCCCATAGCCACCGCAATCGTCATTTGCGGTGTCCACCTCGGCATCGGCATTGCATGGTCGATAGTTTTCTAGGGGATTCCATGGCAGATAGCCTTGATAGCATTGGCGGAAACGCTCCGAAGTGTCCGTGTTGCGGCTCCTTGTCGCAGCAAGGGGTTTCGTTCTGCGCGCACTGCGGAAATGAGCTTTCGTTGTCGCTTTTCGCAACTGGCTGGCGCAGGGGCCTGCTCCCGGGCATCAGGCGTTTGCCAATGACCATATGGCAAAAAATGTCATGGATTTTCGTTGCGCTGACCTTGGCCTTCGGCGCGTACGCCATGTTGTCGTCCCGCGGTCATGCCCCCGTCGCCCGGGGGGAAAAGAGCATCTGGGGAAACGACGTGGAAGCGGCAGAGAGGAAACTGAGGGATATTGAAAGGTCCATTGCGGAAGAAGACCAAAGGCGCAAGGCCGCCGAACGGGCTGCGCGGGAATCGTTTGAACAAAGCGTGGAAGAGGTAAAGCGCCTGTCGGAGGAGTTTGAACAAGAGGGTGGAAAATGAAGTTTCGCTGTGCAATTTCGGCATTGCTGATCGGTTTGGCTTGCGGCTGTGCCTCAGTCGACTCCCGCGATTCCAAGGAGAGGGCCGTTGCCCTTGCAAGGATTAACAATCCGGTCAAGCTCGCACAATTGGTCCGTGAATCCCCGTATGGGGATGTCCGGCAGGGCGCCGTTGAAAGGATTGCCGATTTGCAGGTGTTGAAGGAAATCGTCCTGGACGGGAAAATCGGAAAAAAACTGCGGGAAAATGCCGTGGTCCAGCTGCTGTCCCGTAAAGAGCGCAGCGCGGTTTGTCTTGAGATATTCCAGCAGTCCGACGAACCCTGGTTGATGTATGCCGTAGTCGCCGACATAGGCATGGAGGAAAAACGCCTCCCGGAGGTCATGGGAAAAATCCATGCATTGTGGAAAGACCCCTCCTTTTCGCTGGACCAGCGCGCATGGATCTATGTCATCAGCGAAGGGGGTGATTATTCAATGCCAGAGGACCAATCGGTCTTGGCCGAGGCTCTGACCTTTTCAAGACACTGGAAGCTGGTCTTGGACAAAGTGGTGGCGACAGGGGACCTTGTCGATGCGGACGCCTTGCTTGGCTTGGCGCTGGGCGCCCACAGGGGTGACAAGTCGGTTGCGCTCTGGGCGGTGGAGAAACTCGACGACGCGGGCTTGATGACCGTTGTCAAACGCGGCAATCTGCAGGAGGTCGGCGGCAAGGCCATAAAGCTTTTGAAATCCGACGAAGCGTTGCTCGAACTGACGCTCGACAAATCGTTGCCGATTGATTATCGCCAGGAGGCGCTGTCCCAGCTTCTCGGACGGTTGACAGCGGAGGAGTCATGCCGGAAGATCTATCTGGGATGCGACGAATTCTGGCTTGCGGACAAGGCGTTGGCGAAACTGGGAGATGTCGTTCTGGCCGAGAAGCCGGCCATTGCGAAGTCGTTGTCGTGGATGAAGGACGAAGGCGTGGCATTGGATGATCGCGTCAGGGTCTATTTCGCGATTCCCGGAGACGCGGACTTTTCAGACACAGTCATTCAGAAGGTCCTGTGTGAAATGATTGTAGGGGCAAAGGACGGCGGCCGCGTATTTGAAAGGGTGGCCAAACATGGATCTCTCACGTCAAAACATGAGATTCTCATGCTGGCCGACGGGGAGTACGATGTCGATGAAGCGGTGTCGATGTGGGCGGTCGACCTGCTTGAAGACGACGATCTGCTTGCCGTCGCCGGAAAAACCGCAAATTCCAAAGTCGTGTTCAAGGCCGTCCGCACATTAAAGGGGCAGGATGCGATAGCCAAGGTCGCAAAGGGGGACTTTGGCATGGTGGCGAGACTTGAAGCAATCAAACGGCTTGGCCGGGAGTCGGCTTCCGTTTTGCAGGAAATCGTGACTTCAACGGACGCGAACCTCCGTAATGTCGCATTGCAGCGGATGACGGACCTCGGCTGTTCCACGAAGGCCGCCGAAGAGTTCATCCGGAAGGATGACGAGGCGCGGGAGGCGGAAAAGGCGCAACTGCAGGAACTGCGGAACGAGACGATCAAGGCGGCTCAGCGGGACATTGAACTGGCCAAGATCGATGAGGCGATCAAGGGCTATCGATCGCTTTTAGGCGGGTCGCCACCCGTGGAAACCCAACTGACATTCAAGGGGACGATTGTTTCGATCGTTTCCAAAAACTGGAAGCCGAAAATCCGCGTTTTGGTGAAGGGCGCCCATGAAACGCTCCATGTGCTTTGCCTTGTTCCCGGAAAATTCACACTTCCCGTCGAGGAAGGCTCCAAGGTGATTGTTTCAGGGCAGTTCAAGGCGGGCAACTCATCGGAGGCGACACTTTCCGATGCCTCGATATCCCTTGACAAGGGGGCCGAATGAGTAGCGTACCCATCTTCTGGTCTCCGCGGGAAGAGCTGAAGGATGCAGAGCGCCCGTATCGGCGCGCATTGAAGTCGCTGAAAGCGAAGCCCGATCCCGAAGGGCCGGAAGCCCTTTCGCCTGAGGGCGGCATATCGGCTGTCCGATACTGGGGGTATCGTGTGCGCGGGACTTTGACGGTTGTCCATCGCGCCGATGAGTCCTCGCTTTCCGGCGCCGAGAAGTCGGTGACGTTTACGCGCGACTGGAGGGATTCGGAAATCCCCGCCATTGTCAAACCCGCTTTTGCAAGCGAGGTAAGCTCCATTGGGTTTTCCCCGCTTGAAACAGACCATTTCGACTTCTCGAGGTTGGATGAGATTCCGGAGACCTTCCCAGACCGAGGACGTCTTATATCGGCCGTAGTTAATTTCTTCAGTTGGGGCGTAGACGAGCTCAACGGGGGAAAGTCGGCGCAGATGGACGGGTTCACTGCCGAAGTGACGGTGGAACGGTATCTTGTCGCCGATCGGATTTGCGTTCTGCGGGATGGCAAGGAGCGGACCCTCTGGTCAAACGCGAACACGGGCCAGGTGTGGGAACTTGCGCCGTCCGGGGAAATCCATGTTCCCGAAGCGGAAAACCGCCTGCCCAAGATCGCGCTTTTTGCCGGGTGTTTTCTGGCGGTTGCCGCGATTCTCTGGTGCCTCTCGTTTTATCGCAACATGGTCAACATGCCCCGAATGGACAATGGGATTGCATTTGGTTTCGCCTGTGTCGGGGCGGCTGCTCTTGCAGGCGTCTTCATAAGGGGGTGGCTGGCGGTCGTTGTTTCGTTGGCCATGGTGGCGTTCGGCGCACACGAACTGGTTCCATGGATCGGCGACGCCTGGGATATGACAACGGATGCGGCCCTTGCCTCGTTTTTCGCTTCCGCCGAATGGCAGGGAGCCCCAATAGGTGCGACATATGTGGCTTCCTCAGTTGTCCTGACCCTGCTTGCGGTGGCAGTGGTTCCATCGCTTGCGCTTAAAGTCGACGGGCCGAAAAGTAAGGTCGCGACGAGCGGACTCTTGTTCGCGGCGGCGGTATCCCCATGGCCCAAGGCGCTTGGCGAAATGGAAGACATCTCCGCCCTGCCGTTGCGGATAGGCATATGCGCCATGTTACTTCTGGACGTGCTTCTTGTCGGCCAATGCGGTTGGGCCGTCTCCAGGATTGCCGCCGGGCTCGATGACCTGTCTGACAAAGTTGCCAGGGGCAGGCACCCGTCAGGCATGTATTTCCTCATCGCCTTCGCCACCGTTTTGATTCTTCTGTGGAGCCAAATACGCCTGATGTTGTAGCGTCTGAGGAAAAAAAACTTGTATTGCGGCTCGACTTTTGAGATAATTACTTTAAATATCGTCACTAGGTCGGTGGCGAGCAATGAGACTATCCAGAAGATGTTCGCCCTCTTCTGGAGCCATGTGGTTGGGCGATAGAGGAAAACTCTCATGATTGGTAGATCGCGGTTCTCGGCAGCTAAGTTTTGCAGGAACGTTTCAGTTGCCGCCCTGCTTGTTCTGTTCGCCCTTCCGGGTAAGGCGGATGAGGCGGAATCATTCCCTCTCGGATTTGGTTTGTTCCCTCCGGCGCAGTTCCCGCCTGAATCCGGTGACGTGATTGGTTTCCGGTTCGGCATATTTGCGAGCCGAAACTACAATGTGTCTTTCCTTGACATTGCCAGTTTGGTCAACCTCGTTGATGGCAACTTGATGGGCATTGAGGTCGCCGGCTTATGCAATAAGATTTGCACCAGCGATGGCGCGCTTCAGGTCGCAGGCATCTGCAACATCTGCGAAATGGGGTTTTCCGGCATGCAGATTGCCGGCATCGCAAACATGGTCGATGAAAACTTCATGGGACTCCAGATCGGCTGTTTCAATGTCGCCGAGACGGTTGACGGCGCCCAGATCGGCGTGTTCAACAAGGGCGGCGCTGTCCGCGGCGTCCAGATCGGGGCCTTCAACACGGCCACGACGCTCGTCGGCGTGCAGATAGGGGTGATCAATTTCATTGAGGATTCCTCCGTTCCCTGCCTTCCCGTCATAAACGCCCACTTCTAGTACGCAGGGACCAACATGAAAACGATCAAGTCTTTCCTTCTCGCCGGAGTGGCCCTGTTTCTGTCGCTCCTGCCTTCCTACACCCGCGCTGAAAAGTCGCTTGTGATCGTGCTTGACTGCAACATGACCATGAAGCAGTCGGGCGCGGTCAAGACGACTGTCTCCTATGTCAACACACTCATCGAGGGCTATGCGAAAAAACCGGAACTTCGCGATCTTTCCTTCCGTCTTGAGCAAGTCTACGCCGAAAAGGTGCCGGGACAGGGTGTCAAATGCTCGGTCGATTACACATTTCGCCGTGTCGGGGAGTCCCGCCCGTTTGAAGCGACCCGTGGCCGGGCGCTCAAGGATTCGCCCGTAGACATGGATGCCACGCGCCCTATCTTCCAGGCCAAAGTAACCGACTGGGCATCAAAGAATGACGGCGTGCTTTTCATCACTACGGCGACAGGCGCCACGGCGGTCAACCTCGGCGAGGGATTCAGCCGTCTCGTGAAGCCCTCTATGGACAAGTACCACAACGTGGACGAGAACGCTCTCACATCGGCCATCCGTGACGCCATCGAGGACTTCATTTCGTTCAACAGCGTGCCCGATTTCAAGTTCAAGTCGCTTTTAGTCGGCACCGCCAAGACGAAGGTCGCCGTTCCGTTTGAGTTTACCTCCGAAAACATCGACGGCGTGGTCGTCGATACGGGAATCAAGGGCGCGTCGCCCCGGGAGTTCGCGGACAACCTCAAAAAGGGCAGTTTTGAAGTTTCGTTCCCCGAGGCGGGGACCTATGTCGTTACGGCTACGGCCCGTCGCCGCGACACCTCCCTTCCGCCCGTCAAAGTCACGGTCCGCGTAGAGGATCCCGTGATTCCGACCGTTTCCCGCCTCGTGGTTCTGCCGGAAGGCGGCGTGTATCTTCCGGACGAGGTTTCGTTCTCCATCGGGCTGGCCGACACGGACACCGCGACCGTAGATTTCGGCGACGGAACCAAGGCGAACTATCGGACCGGCGCCCCCGATTTGCGTCACGCCTACAAGGAGGCCGGCGATTTCAAGGTGACCGTTACGCCCATGTCTGGTCGCGCGAAGACGACGGTTGTGACCGTCAAGACCCCGAGCGTCAAGGATGTCTTTGTGGCTCCCGAAGAAGACCTCACAACGGCCACTCCCGCCACGGTTTCCTTCTCGGTGGACGGTGCGCCGTCCGCCAGTGTCGATTTCGGCGATGGAACGGACCGGGTCGTCGTGAAGACGAAGAACGGGTCCGCATCCGTTGACCATCGGTACGCCGCTGCAGGATCCTATTCGATCCGCGTCGCGCCCGTGAACGGTGGGCGGCGGTTCGATGCCGCGGCCAAGTCGAAGCCCGTCGTGGTCGGCCGCGCCATTCCCGCGACCCTTGTCTCGATCATCCCGCTCCGCCCCACCATGGAACGCGGCAAGGGACCGGCCGAGTTCAAGCTCACGCTCCAGAATGTGGCGAAGGCGACCGTTGACTTCGGCGACGAGACGCCGACAGAATCTTTTGCCGCCGGCACGATTACCCACGAATACGACAGGATTGGATCCTTCACCGTAACGGCGAAGGCCTTGTCCGAGGACGGAGCCGAACACAAAAACAAGACGCCGTGCACAATCCAAATTGTGGAACCGGAGCTTCCCGCCCCGACCTGCACGATCACGGCTGACGAAACGACGGAAATGGGCTCTTCGTGGGTGATGGATCTGCAGTTCGCCGATACGCAGTCCGCTACCGTTTCGTTCTCGGACGCCGAAGGCGAACCCGCGGCCATCGAAATCGATGACATTGGCGCTGCCGAGGTCCGGCATGCCTTCAAGGCGGACGGCGAATGCACCGTGACGATTTCCATGGTCAACGGACCGAAAACCGGCACGGCGAAGTACACCGTTCAGGTGGCGAAGCCGGAAGAGACGTTTGGCGCGATTTCCGTTACCGTGCAGGGGCCGGAAGGAGAGGATCTGGAGATTGAAGACAACGGGACTGGCAACTATAAGCTTGAGGTAGGCCAGCTGATCACACTTGTCGTCAAGCAGCGCAATGTTAACATCACGGTTGACTATGGTGATCCTCCCGGGGAAACTGACAAGGGATCCACCACGTCACATGCCTACCAGCAGTCGGGTCATTACACCGTGGAAATCCGTGGCAAAGGCAAGATTTCCGGTGCTTCCAAAGGAAGCAAAACCATTACGGTCGATGTGGTCGATCATGGGTTCCCGAAATGGATTCTGCTGCCTGTTCTCGTTGCACTGGGCTTCTGCGGGCTTCTGGCCACCCGACCGAAGGGGCGCCTTGCGGTAACAAAAAGTTCGGCAACGAATTTCCATGATTTCTCGCTTATAGGGCACGCCTGTCAAGTAAAGCTTGAGAATGTCATTCTGACGGTAAAACTCCGCGGAAATTCGCTTTGGATCCGTTCCTCCATGGGGGGAGTCAAGGCGGACGGAAAGACATTGGGCTCGGAGCCTCTTGAAATCACGAAGTCCTCCTTTGAAGTGTCGACATCTGCGGGAACCTGGATGTTCGAACGCATTGACCGGAAGTAGGGCCAGATAAATAGGAGACATCGCCATGTTCATCTGCATGTTGAAAATGCTGTGGGTTACGCTGACCCAAGGCTGGGACACCTTCTGGACGTGGGGCATTTTAGTTGTTCCCCTGCTCGTCGTTCTTGTAGTCCTCTTTGCCATCGGGTTTAACGGCGTCGGCGGTGAAACGCCATACGAAAAAGTGGGCAGAATCCATCGAACGGCGGGATGGGCACTGATAGCGTTGACAATTGTTGCGTTCTTTGGCGTGGCATATCTGACTTCAGTGCAGCGGCATTCGTTCAAGGATCGAGTAATTAGAATCGTCCATGATACTGGATCGTCCCAGGCGGTCCTTGCCAATCGACGGTTGGCAATGTTGACCGATTCTAACGCGACGCTGAAACGCATTGCAGAGAATATCGACTCGGAATTGGCTATTCAATTGCTGAAGGATTTCGATGCCCAAATTCTCGAGAATGAGGAGGATGACGGGAAGGAATCCTACAAAGCCGCCGCAGCGGATTATCTTTCGACGCTTCATGGAGTTTCGCAGGAAATCCGCGATTTGGTTCGTCAGGGGCGTGTTTTTGAGGCGATTCGAAAGCTTCAGCTGGCCGAAGCCTCCCGCGGGTTCCTTTTGAACGTCATTGACGGCGAGTTCGGATCCTCCTTCAAGAAGGCGTTTCGCGAATGGTTCAAATCCATCGAGGATCCCGCGTTTCGGCGGAACATTGAGGAAATCCGGTTCTCCTCGGCCGATGTCAACGAGGCGGACGCCCGTGAAATCGCCTATCGCTCCGGCTTCACGACGCAGCTTCCCGTCATCCGTTTCTTCGTCCGGTTCCAGCAGTGGTTTCGGGGGCTGCTCTGGTGCGTGGTGGGCGTTGTCATAGGATTTTTCTTCGTGGCACGCGGAAACGCCATCGTCCGGCGAGTCAACCAATTCACTAGGTCTTTCGAGTAGAGAACGCATCCTTCTTGATCATTAACGGAGACATTGCAATGAAACGATTCTACATCGCCGTCGGTAGTACCGCTGTCAACGCTCTTGCCGTGCTTGTCAATCGGTACCGTGAAAGCGGAGAACTTCTGGTTGAAACGCCTTCCCCGGATTACAACGATTTCTTCGTCGGCATTGATTCCGACAAGCAGCGCGTTGATGCGTTTCAGTCGCTTAGCCAGAATCACGATTACCTTTGTGGCGTCCAGATGGTGGAAGATCCGGACATGGCCGACTTGAGCTGGGCTATCCGGAATCGTTGGCCGGCTCGCGATCCTGTGCCGCTTTCCGGCGTAGGTGGACAGCGAAGGACGAGTTTCCGAACGATGGAA
>JAEEGL015573307.1_pt1 | contig 11965 bp, 6 predicted proteins | sample 9134231 | NCBI WGS metagenome assembly JAEEGL01 (sample SAMN16246548, study PRJNA631951) | gut metagenome | biome: gut microbiome; feature: rumen; material: fiber-attached | host: Bos | place: Iran: Karaj | collected 2018-10 | reverse complement strand
GGTAGAACAGAGCTTAGCTAACTGTATCAATTGATCGGAAGCACCCATCTCACAAGTAGAACAGGTGAGGTGCATTGCGGTATGTCGTGCGATCGAATGGAAATCCATACGGTCTTTCAGATAGGTCATGATAAACTCTGCCGGCTCGTAGAGCTTCATGCGGGTAATCACCTTCTTCATACGGTGCAGACACGGACTCTGATCACATAGCACAGGATAACGGCCTTGTTCACTGGCCTCCCACAATGCTTTCTCCAACTCTGCGCTCTTTCGGTCGGCGATATCGAGCATACCCTTGCTTTCCCAGATCTGTCCGCAGCACATCTTGTTCATATCCTTGGGGAAGATCACCTCATAACCAGCCTTATTCAACAGTTGACAGGTCTCATCTACCAGACTGTTCTTCACAGGTGCTCCCTTTGCCAAGCCCATGGTCTGATTGATACAACTGGGGAAGTACACCACCTTCAGGTCTTCTTTCTCTGCCTTACCCACATGCGATCCTGGTTTCGGCTGCTTCACCTTCTTTGGCATGGCCGTGGTCCATAGCGGCAGTCCCATCTTGTTCATGCCTTTGCAGACACTGCTCATCAGGGAAGAGCCCAGCACGGTATGTCCGAGGTTAGCCACATCGAGCACTACACGCAAGCCCGACTTAATACCAGCCATGTGATTGGCGGCAAACTCTCCTGCCTTGTATCCTGTCTTGTTATCAAGCATGTTCATCTGACGGATTAGGTGGGTGAGTTCACCCGTATTGATCTTCATCGGACAAGAGGTGGAGCACAGTCCGTCGGTAGCACAGGTCTGATCACCATAGTAAGCATATTGTTTCTTCAGTCTTGCCAATCGCTCAGGATCACGGCCGGTATCTGTCAGATCACGGATCTCACGTTGTACGGCGATACGCATACGTGATGACAAGGTCAGTCCGCATGACATACAGTTCACCTCGCAGAATCCGCATTCGATACACTTGTTGGCACGCTTCACCGCCTCGATTGTCTCCTTGGTAGATGACTTATCACCAGCTAAGTAATGGCCGCCATCAGGTATTCTGTCGAAATCATAGTCTAATACAGGCAGTGGCTTCAGACACTTGATGAAGCACTCTGGATCATCATTGAAGATAACACCCTGATTCAACAAGCCCTTCGGATCGAAGATGGCCTTCAACTCCTTCATCACCTCGTAGGCCTTATCCTGCCACTCGTATTTCACGAATGGTGCCATGTTACGGCCCGTGCCATGCTCAGCCTTCAAAGAACCGTCGTATTCCTCAACCACTAATCGGGCTACGTCGCGCATCATCTCTTCATAGCGCTTCACCTCACTGTCGCTCTTAAAACTCTGGTTCAGGATAAAATGATAGTTGCCCTCGAAAGCATGACCGTAGATACAAGCATCGCTATAACCATGATCAGCAATCATCTTCTGCAACTTCACCGTTGCCTCGGGCAGGTCGTCAATATGGAAGGCCACATCCTCAATCAGACAAGAGGTGCCTACCGGACGCGTTCCACCCACAGAGGGGAAGATACCAGAACGGATAGCCCAGTACTTGCCGTAGATCTTCGGATCCTCGGTAAACTCAGCAGGGATATACAGACGGAACTGCGACAGGCATTTCTTCACCGTCTCCATCTTCTCCACCAACTGCTCATGGGTCACGGCCTTAGTCTCGGTCAATATAGCGGTGAGGTTATGGTAGTCGCCGGGCTCCACACCGGGAATCTTTCCGGCATCCACATCTTTCTGATACTGCAGATAGACGGGATCATCCACAGAGCTAAGCGATTTATAGTCGAGCATCTCAGCACTCTTTACAACGAGGTTCTCAGCACTCATCTTCAGGTCTTCATCGCCCGACTTCAGTTTCTTCATGGCTACCACTGCCTCACAACTCTCCTTCATCGTCTGGAAATAGACCATCGCCGATGCCTTATAAGGATAGTCGTAGAGTGTCTTCATCGTTACCTCAGAGAGGAAAGCCAATGTTCCTTCAGAGCCTACCATACAGTGGGCCATGATATCGAAAGGATCATCATAAGCAAGTAGCGGACGGATATTCAGGCCCGTTACGTTCTTGATGCTGTATTTCTTATTGATACGGTCTGTGAGTTCTTTGTCGGCACGCACCCGGTCGCGCAACTCCTCTATCTTACGGATAAAGTCGGGATGTGACTGTCGGAAAGACTCTTTGCTCTTCTCATCACCTGTATCCACCACCGTTCCGTCGGTCAGGATCAGACGGGCACTGATCATCATACGGTCACTGTTGGCATGCACGCCGCAGTTCATACCCGAGGCATTGTTACAAACAATACCACCTACCATGGCAGAACCGATGGATGCGGGATCTGGCGGGAATACACGACCGTAAGGTTTCAGGATCTCATTGACACGTGCTCCCACGATACCCGGTTGCATACGGATACTGTCTTGATTCTCTCCAATCTCGTATTTCTCCCAGTGCTTACCGGCCACGATCAGGATCGAATCGCTCACACTTTGTCCGGAGAGTGAGGTTCCTGCGGCACGGAAGGTAAAGGGCAGTTCATATTTGTTACAAGCTCTTACGATGGCCGCAACCTGTTCCTCGCCATCGCTACGGATAACGATCTTAGGTATCTGTCGGTAGAAGCTGGCGTCAGTTCCCCAGCCCAGGGTACGTAACTCGTCAGTGTAGATATTGTCTGACTTTACAAATTTCTCAATTTCTGCCAAGAACTCATCGTATCTCCTCGATAGCTCGGCGGGATTTGCTTGCGGTGATGTTGCCATGGTTATGTGTATTATATAAGTTAATATTCGCAGGTATCTGTCTGATTATATCATTAGATTTGCAAATATAGTGTTTTTTTTCACAATAACCTCAAATAATCACGCAAATTTATTTTACGATAATCTTTTTCCCGTCCTTGATGAAGATGCCCTTACGTGGTGTGCTTACCCGCTGTCCACTGAGATTATACACCGGTGAATCCACTTGCTGATCTGTATTCTTGACATCAACGATTCCTGTATTCTCCCCTTGTACGGCAAAGTGGAACGGTCGGGTCAATGAGATACCATCCTCTGTCACGGTTACATTCACCTTAAACAAGCCACCCTCTGATGCATTGAATGTCAGTGTTGTTCCTTCGATGCTCACTCCTTCAGCCGTAGCATTGATCGCCTTATATCCGGCGAAGTAAGGTTTCAGGTCGAAGCTCTTCTTTTCTCCGGTCTTTACGATGAAGTTAGGTTCGGCAATCCAGTTGAGATACTCCTCTAAGTCGGTATAGTAATCACCGTCACGATCGTCATTGTTATTCGCTTGGTTAGGATCTGTCCCTGTGATTGTCTCAAACCAGTTGGGGATACCATCTTGGTCTGTGTCCCAACCGGCCTCACGTGTGGCCTCAACAATATTCAGTTTATCCAGATCAAAACCCTCACAACCACTGTCTTCCTCTGAGTCAATCAGTCCTTTCTTACCGGTTCTGCTGCCCTTGGCGACATAAGTACCGTTCAGCGTCTCACTCACCATGCGCTCATCATGCTTATCCAACAGCGGCATGTTACATCCCACATCAGAAAGCACGTTCTTAAAGGCTGCCTCTGCCGTCTCTATCGTAGCATAACTGGGGAAGAAAGGCTCTTCGACGAATACTTGCCAGTCGAGTACCTGTCCGCCGGACAACGAATACTTATAGGTCGTATTTAACTTATCCTGTGTCTTAGTGCCATCCAGATTCTCACGGATATTCCCTTTGACATAATACGATTGTGTTCCCTTTCCGGTTCCTTCTATCTGTGCGTTCAGCAAGATCTTTGTACCGTTGGCAGGACCTACCTTATAATAATTATTCACGAAGTTCATCTCATGTGTGCCACCGTCGGTCGTACGACCATCCCAGTTGTACACCACATTATTGAATACATCATGATGACCATCGTAATAACCCTTACCATCAAGACCACCAGAGATACTCCAGTTACGACCGGCATTGTGAGCCAACAGGTTATGATGAAAACTGCTGCCCTTGGCACCCATCTCACCACCACCAATGGTTGCGGCAAAACCGTGCGTGCTACCGGCATCATAGTTAGGATGACCAGCCCTGTTGAGGGCCTCACTGATCAATGTATGTTGCAGGGTCATGTGCTTCGCATTACGAGAGGAGAAAGCCTCATCGATCGTCCATGAGATACTACAGTGGTCCATGATGGCATGGTCGTTACCAGCCATACCCATTCCGTCGAGTCCACCAAGGGTAGTCTCCTCGGTTGTTCCTTCTTCACTTCCGTAGGTCTCAGAATTCTTTCCACCAGGTATCACTCCGTTTATCAACTTCTTATGTCCTAAACGCATACGCATAAACCGGGTGATACCGTCACTCTTCATACCGAAAGCACATGTACGCAACATGATACCGTTGCCAGGTGCTGTCTGACCGGCCACCGTAACAAACTTATCTGAAATGGAGAGTCGTGACTTCAGTGAGATAACACCTGCCACATCGAAGACGATGGTACGCGGACCTTTTACCTCTTTCAAACCATATCGCAAGGTTCCCTCACTACCGTCATCTGCCAAAGAGGTGACATGATAGACCACACCACCACGACCGCCGATGGCATAACGTCCGTAGCCCTCAGCTCCGGGGAAGGCATCACGGCGAGTCTGGAAGGTCATCACCTTACCTTTATGGACATTACCGTCGGCATCCACCTCATCCACACGCCACCAATAACGGTTCAACGGAGAGAAACCACCAGCAGTAAACGTGGCGTCTTTACCTTCATACTGATAGCTCACAGCATCGGCCACCGTAGTAGAGTCGGTGCCATACACCAACCGATGACCGACAGCGATATCTGCCGGTTGCCATTGGAAGGTCACCGCTCCGTCGTCTGCCGCAAAGTGATAATCGTAATTCTCGGGAATCTCATCCATGATACCGTATGGGTTCACATCAAACTCCAACGCATTCAATGTGATACTTGTCATACCATAGCTCTTGCCTTCCTCGGGCATCGTCATAAACTTAATGACCACCGGCTGTCCTTCCGTCACGTTAAACTCTACATACGACCGACCGACATCCGACATCTTCAGGTTATCAGTGTTGGTAGCATATTTTACATTCGTCTGCTTCACCACACCATCTACCGACACCTGTATCGGTGGTAAGGTAAGGTTCTTATCAGTGGCACAATGATAGCCTATTACAGAATGCGGACCAGGCGACATACCCTCGATGGTCAGGATAATAGAGGTAGACCCTTCGGTTATCTTAATGTAATTACCATCCTCCAGATTACAGGCGATTACACCGTCACCAACGAGTTTAAATCCTCCCTGAATCGTTTGTTTGCTCCAGGTAGAAGCGACGGCAGAAGCATTATCGCCACCGGCGACCGTCAGGGTCATGCCGTTATCAAAGGTCTTACTCTCACTCTCCACACGACCGACAGCCCATGGGATATAGTTGGGCTCTGTCACCTCCGAGGTATTTCTTCCCGGAAAATCAAAATCAATATTCTGGGCCGTCACACCTTGCAACAGTCCAATACCCATCAATGTTAATAATATACTCTTCTTCATCATTATATTTCTATCGCCCTACGGGCTGATTATGTTTCTGCGCATCTCCCTCTCGGGAAAGGCTACGGGTAGGCGAGCGAAGCTCGGGAATGGGGTCGGGGGTGGGGCTCCTCCACGGGGGTTACACCCCCGCCTATGTTCTATCGCCCTTACGGGCCATCCTTAAACTTTAAACCCTAAACCCTAAACTTTAAATTCTTCACTCTTCATTCTTCACTCTTCATTCTTATAATGTCCATGCAGTCGATACGACAGCGCATCCTGCGATGGGTATAGAAATCAATACGTATCTGATCACCGGGCTTCAGATAGACAGTCTTCGGCAACTGATGGGTCTTCAACGCCTCTGTCCGCTCACCACGCCAAGAGTCAACCAACTCATCATTGACCGATACCCCCATCCATGCCTGTCCGACAGCTTCATCATAGTAAGTAACACTAATCTGATAATTACCTTCCTTACCCTGCCAGATGCCCGACATGGCACCAGGACCTACCTCACCAACAGTACAGGTATCGTTAGAAGCCACATAGTCTTTAAAACGAGTGTTCACGTTACGCTCCAGATATACATAGGCACTGCGTGCCAGATGCTCCATCTCTGTACGTCCTTCCTTGATAGAAGATGCGGGCGACTCAAAGGTCCATACATCACCCTTCATGATTTTTCCATCGGGTCTCACTGCATCCACACGCCAGTAGTATTTCTGTCCGTAGAGCAGGGTGCCGGGATTATAAGTGGTATTGTGAGTCGTGCCGATCAAAGCCTTATCCAATGTAGAAGCCGTTGTGGAGAGATATACCTTATAGCTCTCGGCCACAGCTGCCGGGCGCCACGACAGACTCATCGGGACGGTCTTAGACTGGGCTACTTCCGCAACTCTTAGTTTCGTATCTTTCTCTCCATCGGTGGGATAAGGATTCGCCACCTTCTCTGCAGCGGTAGTAAAACGATACACTGGCGACTGATGACTGCCTTTCTTCGTGTATGCCTTTACATACCAATAGTAGGTGGTGGCGGGGCGGAGCACCAACCTCTCAATATTCGTCTTCTTCAGTCGGTTGACATCAGTACCAATAAAGACCTCTGCCTTGGTCATTCCATCAATAGCACTGAAAGTTGGCTTCACACTTGTCTGTATATCCGTGGAACCATTACCGGGCCAGAGGATAGGCTCATTCTCCAATCCCTCTACAGGACCTACCTGATTGGGATAAAGCTTAGCCACCTCATTAGGAGCGGTCAGCGCGAAAGCGTAGTCATACCAACGTTCAGGCTTGAATGTCGCACCCGTAGTCTGGAACTTAAATTCAGGTGATAACTCCTTTCCGAAATAACTGTTCCTGTCGACAATAAATCCGCATGAGGCCTCATCCTTACTCTTGGCATACAGATTCTCAAAGGGATGATTCACCGTGGCATCGAAATAGTTCTGTTCTGATACAGCCTGTGCCTGGGTATGCACACCGATGGCATAGGTACCGATCTTCTGATAGTAGTTGCTGAACACGTGTCCCAGTCCGTAACCGATGCGGGGATTACGCTGGTCGGTACGCATAAAGGCATTGTGATGATAGGTAGCGCGGTTCTTGCCATTGTCCTCAAAGTGCATCGTGCCGGCGTTCAACAAGCAAGCCTTATGATGATCGTGGATGTAGCAGTAACTCACGGTAAGATAACTGGAACCTACGGTGAGATCCACCAGTCCGTCCCAGTCTTCTTTCACGGGTTCATCCTCGCTGTACACATCACAGTGATCCACCCAGATATGATGAGAGCTACGTGCTGCGATGCCATCAGGATCAGCATGATGGATCGTCAGGTTACGGATAATGATATTCTGCTGACCTTTGATATCCAGTCCGATACCGGCCAGCTCTGCTCCTTTCACACCTACGATCGTCTTGTTGCTACCTACGGATATAAGGTCTTTCTTGCGATTCAGTCCATTACCGGTCATCTTGCCCTCCACTATAATAATATAAGGTGTAGAGCCCGCCGCATATTTGGCTAAGTCCTCACGGTCGTTCACACGCACGATCTTACCGCCCATACCACCAGTAATGCCATTGATGCCTTCATTGACGTTGACAAAACCAACCGGACCATACTGGGCCATGACCATCTCGGGCACCAAGGCCAAGAGGATGACCGTTATAAACAAAACAATCTTTTTCATGTTACCGATCTGGATGTTTATATTGAATGACAATTGAATAAGAAAATTATTTGTATATATTTATGACTGAAAAGATGAGAAAACGTAACACCTTAGATTGCTAATTTTCTGTATTTAATCTTAGCATTCGGAGAAAATGTGCTTTGTTTATTTGCAAAATCAGCAGTTAATATGTATTTTTGCAAATGGATTTTTAATATTTAAGCTATGAGTAAACAACAATTAAAAAGCAAAACCGAAAGAGAGTATAGTATGGGTAAGTATCTGGATCCAAAAGCAGACATCACATTCAAGAAGGTGTTCGGGGAACACCCTGACCTACTGATGAGTTTACTTAATGCCTTGTTGCCCTTAGAAGAGGATCATGAGATAGAGTCATTAGAATACCTGCCAGCAGAACTGATTCCACGCACACCGCTTACCAAGTTCAGCATCGTTGATGTACGTTGTAAGGACAATTACGGCCGACAGTTTATCGTGGAGATGCAAATGGAATGGAACTCTGAGTTTACCCATCGTGTACTCTACAATGCCTCAAAGACTTATGTTATGCAACTGGATGCCGGGATGCATTATGATGCCATACAACCGGTATATTCCCTGAACCTGATTAACGATATCTATGAGAAAAACGATGAGAAATTCTTTCATCACTATCAGATGACTGAAAAAGATAATCCCAATCACATCATTGATGGCATCCACCTGCTGTTCTTTGAATTGCCAAAGTTTAAGCCACAGACCATCTCTGAGAAGAAGATGGAAGTGTTATGGCTACGTTTCCTCACAGAGATAAATGGTGGCACCAGACAGGCTCCAGCGGAGTTACTTGAGAACGCGGAGGTGAACAAAGCCCTTGCTATCGTTGAGGAGTCGGCCTTCAGTGAACTGGAGTTAGACCTCTATGAACGTTTTATCGATGCCGTACGGTGGGAGCTGACTAAGAAACGCAGTTATGTGAAAGGACTGGAGAAGGCAAGGGCCCAAGCATTGGCAGAAGGACTTAAGCAGGGAATAGAACAAGGTATAGAGCAGGGAATAGAACAGGGTATAGAACGAGGTATAGAGCAGGGTATAGAGCAGGGTATAGAGCAGGGAATAGAACAAGGTATCGAACAAGGTATTGAGAAAGGACGCGCACAAGAAAAGATCGATATCGCACGTAACCTAAAACAATCAGGAGTCCCTGCCGACCTGATCGCCGAGAGCACCGAACTGTCAATTGACGAGATAGAAAACCTATAAACTCAGGGACAGGTTCACTATGGGTACCTGTCCCTGCCTATCAATTCTTGTCACTACGAACAATAAAGGGGACAGGGCCCATCAAAGAGACCTGTCCCCACTTAATATTACGCTATAACATTAAATGTTCCTTTATTTCTCCTTCCCTTTAGGGGAGGTCGGGAGAGGCTTACTCCTCATCATCCCAGAAACCTCTGCCACCTTTAGAACGGGCATCATCCCACATGTCTCCTGACTGACCAGTATTACCGATATGTACAGTCCCCTGACCGCCTTCAGTGTTTTTATTTTCTACAGACGCTGTGATAAGCATGATTGGATCATTGAAGACGGCATTCCTGATCTCTGGTTTTGTATATGTTTTTTTCATTTTATTTCCTCCTAGCTTTTATTTGATTACATATTTCTTTCCGTTCATGATATATATGCCACGTGGCAGTCCCTTCAAGTCACCGTTCATGTGCTGACCCTGAAGATTGATAATCGGCATATTTTTCTCTGACTGTACATCAACCTTGTCGATAGCGGTAACGACGTTATCATCACTGAATCTGAGTGACTTCTTTGCCCCTGACGCTTTGGGGGAGGAGACATAAGCACGGAAACCTTTTATCTTCGTTGCATTCTCAACTGTTCCACCCGGAGCATAAAATTCGGGGTTCTCACCTTCTGCATCTGTGTGCAGGTAATAGACATAATTACCATTTATGGCCTCAGCAATATCCGTGGCACCTAAGTTGCTGGTAAAAGAGGCACTGCCTTGAGTTACCTTACTTACCGATGCAGCAGGATTCTTCAGCGTAATGTTGGTGAAGACCATCACTTTGTCACCAACATGAATATCAGGATTGTCCTCACCTATACCTGCTGCTTTGATGAAATCAACCAATGTACTTTCAATATTTCCAGGAACATAAATTAAATAAGGCACACCAGCTTCAAGCACCAGACTCGGATCATTGGCATCATGCTTTCTGAAGTGCATTACTTCACTTCCTTCGTCGAAAGAGTCGTAATGCCAGATCTCTGCGCAAGTTGTTTCCTTCCATGTGTAACTATCAGCCTGAGCCTTGTCGAATCCTGCCATATAGCGGCGTTGGAACTGCTTCATGGTAAGGTCAAAAGGCAGACTAAGGGTATACCATCCTTTAGTGTAACTACGTACAACAGTAACTTTCTTCAACTGCTTGTTTGCATTTCTAGTCAGACGTTCTGTATTGTCCCAATCGTCGCGGAGAACAAGTTCCTCACCCCATAAGTCAATTTTATCAGAGCCTGCAGATGCTCCAATTGTCATACCTCCATGAGCCGTTATTTCAATTCTTGTATGTCCATCTGAACCATAATCTTCTGGCAAAGGAATATCAATGGCGTAATGGTGGTTCGCACCTTCGGTTATGGTTAAACGACCACTATCATCAGTTATTGTATTATTCTTTAAATCGAAACTAACAGTTATTGTACGTGTCTGCGAAACTCCATTTATATCTATATAAGACAAGTTAAATATGATCTTAAAGTCGCTTTTGTTTGCTCCACTTTGTGATTGTGACAAGTCAAGTTCAAGTCTCATTGGAGCATTGGCATCAAAATTAGGTGAAGTAACTGTTCCCCAAATTTTTCCATTAGGACCACCAAAATAGAATCCCCCATTTCTGATTTCAACTCCCCCATGGTCGTCTGGATCCCATTCACCTACATCTACTGAAGTAATCCACGCGTCTTGTGAATCATCATCATAAATGATTTCACCAGAAGATGTCTTTTGGAACCAGTCATAATAGTACTTGTCTCCAAACTCTTGTGTGGTCTGTGCATACGCTGTCGTTGCACAAACCATTGCAAGCATTAGTAATTGTTTTCGTAATAATTGTTTCATATTCTCTTATTTTTTTGTTATTGATATTTCGTTTGTTCACACTATATCGTTAGTTGCAATTGATTCTTTTGTTTTATACCCTTTTTACCCCTCCCTCATTCCCTCCCCTTAGGCAAGGGGCGGGAGGCTTTTGGTTTTAGCCTTCCCACAGCGGAGGGGCGAGGAGTTTTTGGAGTCATTTGGGGACTGGCTCTACCCGTCAGGGGGTGCCTGTCCCCACCAAAGCCAGATCAGTCAACCTTTCTTCGATAATGAGATTTACCGTAATATATTAACCTCCTGATCAAATTGACTAATGACCTGTTGTTGTAATTGTCTGAAATTGTATACCAATTCATTTCGTTTATATCTAACCTGCTTTATATATGCCTTTATATTATCGATTCCCCTGTAGTAAAGACAAGGGATTGCGAATCCGCTTAAACGGTATTTTATTCTCCAGTGGTGGGGACAGGGCCGCTTCTTACACCTATCCCCAAGGTGTTGAGCATTTACAAACACCTGACCACTAGGCACTTACCTCATAATTTGTACGAAATACTGTTCAAATGTGAAAAATACCTTAATATCTCGCCACTATTTGAATTTCGTCGATACAAAATAGGATAAGTTTTTGATAACCAAATTGTAAAACATCAAAGAGGGGTGTTTGTATACGCCCCTTTGGGTAGCCCACTACCCAAAGCTTTGTTAGAAGGTGTTAATTTTTATAACACTCTATAACAATTACCGATATGTAATGTAAATAGTTATTTAGATTCAATTTAAGTTTATGGATTAGTCGATATTTGTTTTATTTATTTCCGAAACGTATTAGAATCCTAATTTTCGGATATTATTTAATATATTGTTTATCCGAAATTATCAGATTTTCAACATTTCGGATACATTATATTTGTATTATTCAGAAAATATCATTATCTTTGCTGAGTAATTTCTTACTTATGAAAGATTCTATGATTATTGGACGCGAGTATGAGCAACATATTCTACATGGCATCTGTAACGAGACAGAGGCCCGTCTTGTCTCGGTATATGGTCGTCGTCGTGTTGGGAAGACATATCTGG
>JAEEGL014797455.1_pt1 | contig 11965 bp, 12 predicted proteins | sample 9134231 | NCBI WGS metagenome assembly JAEEGL01 (sample SAMN16246548, study PRJNA631951) | gut metagenome | biome: gut microbiome; feature: rumen; material: fiber-attached | host: Bos | place: Iran: Karaj | collected 2018-10 | reverse complement strand
TGCCCTTTTCCGTCACGGCCCTGGACGTGGGACAGGGACAGTGTCTGATCCTGCGGGCGGAGGGCTTCTGCGCCATGGTGGACTGCGGCGGCACCAACGGGTCCCGGGCCGGGATCCACGCTGCGGACTATCTGAACAGCCGCGGGATCGACCGCCTCGACGCACTGGTGCTGTCCCACTATGACGCCGACCACATCGGCGGGACCGACGCGCTGCTGGACCGGATGAACGCGGACGCGATCTACCTGCCCGACGTCCCCTTCGACCCGGAAAAAAGGGCCTGGGTGGAGCATACCGCTTCCGATCACGGCGTGCCGGTGGTCTACGTCACAGAGGACCTCAGCCTGGAGGTCCCGGGCGGGACCATGCAGATCTTCGCGCCGGTTTCCATGTATGACGGCAACGCCGCATCGTTGTCCGTCTTGTTTTCTGTGGGAGAATGTGATATGCTTACCACAGGAGACATGGACTTCTATGCAGAGTATGACCTTCTGCTGACCCACGACCTTCCCGGAGTGGAGATCTTTGCCGCCGGGCACCACGGCTCGAGGCACTCCAACAGTCCGGAGCTTCTCGATACCATCCGGCCCCAAACCGTGCTCATCAGCGCGGGCAAGGACAACCGTTACGGCCACCCGGATCCGGAAACGCTGGAACGCTTTGCCTGGGTCGGCGCGGAGGTCTACCGCACCGATGAGCTCGGCGACATCGAAACAGGACGGTGAACCCATGGCTGAACCCAATTCCCTCGACCGCCTCAAGGCGGCTCTGAAAACCGAACAGCCGGACCGGTTCTATGTGTTCTACGGTCCGGAGGCCTACCTGCGCGCCTATTATCTCGACCGGCTGCACAAGCTGCTGGTGGAGGATTATGCCGACGCCTTCAATTATCACCGCTTCAACGCGGCCAATATCACGCCCCAGGCCGTTCACGACAGCATCGAGTCCATCCCCATGATGGGCGGCCGCTCCATGGTGCAGATCGACGACGTCAACTTCTTTGCCATGGGCGACGACGGGGCGGTCTACGCGCAGTTTTTCTCCGCTCTGCCGGAGTACTGCACCCTGGTGCTGACCTATGAGACCGTGGAGTTCAAGATCGACAAGCGGAAAAAAGCCCTGGCCGCGGCCTTTGAGCAGGCTGTGGCGGTGGAATTCACCGAGCCCTCGGAGCGGGAGCTGATCACCTGGATCGGCCGCCATTTCAAAAAACAGGGCAAGCAGATCACCGTGGACGACGCCAGGTATCTCATCAGCAGAACAGGCAGCTCCATGACCGCCCTTCTGTCGGAGATCGGGAAGCTCTCGGCCTACGTCCAGCCGGAAACGGTCACCCGGGCGGACATCGACCTTCTGGTGGAGCCGGTCCTGGAGGCCGTCATCTTTGACCTGACCGACGCCGTGGCAGCGGGGAGGACGGACCGTGCGCTCCTTTCTCTGGACGTGCTGCTGCGCAAGCAGGAGGAGCCCATCTCGATCCTGGCCTCCGTGGGCGCCCAGATGCGCCGGATCCTTACGGCAAAGCGTCTGCTGGGCGGCGGCAAGGGTCAGCAGGAGCTCATGAAGCTCTGCGGCCTGTCGTCCTATCCGGCCCAGAAGGCCATGGAGTTTGCCCGCCGTCTTCCCGAGACGGCCTGCGCCCGGGCGGTGGAGCTCTGCCTGGAGGCGGACGCCCAGATGAAGACCTCCTACGACGATCCCGCGCGGATCCTGGAGCTGCTGGTGATCCGCCTGACGGGAGGCCGGCAATGATCCGCATCAGGCAGGCCGTGGTGGTGGAGGGCAGGTATGACAAGAACACCCTGTCCCAGCTGATCGACGCGCCGATCTTCACCACCGACGGCTTCGGCATCTTTCACGACCCGGAGAAGCTCGAGCTTCTGCGGTCCGCCGCGCGGCAGCGGGGCCTTGTGATCCTCACGGACCCCGACGGAGCGGGCTTCGTGATCCGAAACAAGCTCAAGGGCATGCTGCCCGTCGATGGCGTCCTGCACGCCTACGTCCCGGACATTCCGGGCAAGGAGCGCCGCAAGGCGGCCCCAGGCAGGGAAGGGAAGCTCGGCGTGGAGGGCATGGACCCCCAGACCCTGATCACGGCGCTGAAAAACGCCGGAGCCGAGTTTCTGGACGACGCGGAGCCTTTGCCCCGCGCACCCATCACCAAGCAATTCCTCTTCGAGCTGGGCCTCTCCGGCCGACCCTGCAGCGGCGCAGCCCGCGCACGCCTGAAACGGGCCCTGCGTCTGCCGGAGAACCTGAGTCCCAACGGACTGCTCGAAGCGATACAGATCCTCTTTGACGGGCCGGAAGCCCTCCGCGCCTTCTGGGAGGAACAGAAACAGACGAAGGAGGAGGGATAACGATGCAGCTGAGCAGTTACCAGGGCGACAAGCCCTACGTTTTCATCAGTTATTCCCACCGGGATACGGACCGGGTGTACCGGATTCTCGAACATATGACAGAGGCCGGATACCGCTATTGGTATGACGAAGGCATCGATCCCGGCACGGAGTGGGACGAGAACATCGCCTCCCACATCTCCAACGCGGCCTATATGATCGCCTTTGTGTCTCAGAACTATCTCGGCTCCCAAAACTGCAAGGATGAGATCGCCTTTGCCAGGGAGCTGGACAAGAATCAGATCCTGATCTATCTGGAGGACGCGGTCCTGCCGGACGGGCTTCGCATGCGCCTCAACCGGATCCAGGCCATCCACTGGTACCGCTATCAGGATCCGGAACGGGCCATGGCAAAGCTCCGCCTGACCTCCGGGATCGAGCCCTGCATCGAAGACGGCGGCGCACATGCCGCGCAGGAGGAGAAAACGCCCTCCGCATCCACGGAGCAGAAGCAGCCGGAGCAGAAGACAAACGGCGGCAAGGCCCGCTCAAAGCGATGGATCCCAATCCTTGCGGCCGCGGTGCTGCTGGCCGCGGCGGTGCTGCTGATCCTGCTGCTCACCGGCAGATCAGAGGCCGAGCCCGCAGAGTCCGCACCGCCGGAGCAGACGACCCAGCAGCAGATGACACAGCCGCAGACGGAGCAGCCCGAACAGACCACCGAGCCTGCGGAGCAGTTCCGGGAGCCCGCGTTCCGGCATGTCACTCTTTACGCGCCGGAGGAATGCCCCATCAGCACCTATGAGACCTGCCTCCAGATCCTGCAGGAGCGTCTGGAGCTGCTGACCCAGTACGACGGGTCCTATCGTTCCAGTGACAGCAACTTCACCATCGATCTGGATCTTCCGGAAAAATCCTTTGGCGAACGCCCGACCGCGGAGATCGTCCGCGCCTTTGTGACCCGCCCCGGGAGATTCTATCTCGGAACGCAGTCCTGCGCGAAGGAGGACTTCCTCGCCCTCACCCCTCAGGACATCGCGGAGGCTTCCGCCGGCAACCAGATCGGCATGATGGCCAGCGGGATCGATATGTCCGATACGAGCCCGCTGCAGTACGTCAAGCTGATCCTGAAAAAAGAATATGCCGAGGCCAATGCGGAGGCCTTGGCCGCTTTCGGCAAGGATTTGATCCTTGCCCAGGACGTCAATCTGGATCCGTACATCTACCACACCGCGGAGCTGTCTGAGGACGGCCGCACCGTGGTTGTCGCCATGTCGGAGCGGGGGCCGCAGTTCCCGGAGCTCCTGGTGCACATGCTGAAGACCAAGCCCATGGAATACGGCTTTACGTTTCTCATTCGACTCGACCCCGTATGGGAGACCGTGCCGGACCGGGAGGCGCCGGGCGAGCTCCAGGTCAACGCGGAAGACATTGAAGGACCTGCCGTCACACTGCTCTACGTCCCCGCCGTGAAGGAGATCTCCTCCGGCAACTGGCTCGACACCCGGATCCTGATGAAAAAGCGGCTGGACGCCGCCGGCATCCCCTACAGCTTCGGAACCACGGATTCCGACTACCAGATCGCCGTCCGCCTCAGCATGGAACAGATCGGACCGGTCTGGATCCATACGATCTGCGCGAACAGCGGAAAACTCCGGCTGTACGTGGGACTGGATATACTCGACGTCAGCTGCAGCCCCGATCTGTTCCAGATCAGGAAAGACGGGGACAGCCTTTCCGTGGAGCTGCATCTGCCGGAGAAGACGGCTCTTGCGCTTCAAAATCTGGTCAGCGTGTCAGGCCCGCAGATCCGGCTGGGCTTCAACGAGGATACCGTCTGGCTGCAGGCGGATGCGGCGGATCTGGACGGAACGGTGCTGCGCTTCACACAGATGGCGGCAGGGAAGACCGTCCGTCCTCTGACCGCGGAAGACGGGAAAACGCTGGAGCTGATCGAACGGGTGCTGTCCGGGGAGCAGCTCCCCGTCAGCTATTCCTGCACGCAGCAGGCCTTTGTGCCCGGTCCCGACGGCAGGACGCCTTCGGATGAGGATTACGGCATCCCGCTCAGCGCTTCCTTTGCCGAAGCCGAGGACAGGATCCGGGAAGCGCTGCCGGAGGCGGAGGTCTACCATCGCGACAACCGCCTGCTCGTGCAGCTGGATCTTGCGCGGGATGAGGATTTCCCGGCGCGTGCCGCCGAAATGGCGATCCGCGCCTACGAGGCCTCCGATCTGATGAACACTGCCGCCAAGAGCCTGATGGTCGTCTGCGTGCGGGAGAAAGATCAGATCGGTGAGAGAAGCAGGATCCAGTTTTCAAAAAGCTATTTTTTCTACAGCGACTACTATGCAGAACAGTGGCCCGAACACTACACGCCGGGCAGGATCGCCGTGTCCGCGGCGCTCATCGGCCCGGACATGGAGCCCTATATCGAGCCCCTGCGTCATGCCATCGAAGAGAACGAAGCCTATCAGGAGCTGCTCTCGATGGAAGATCTGTACATCTATTCTGACTGATGAAACATGAATTGCTATGATCGAACTGTCTGTACAAAATTTAAAAAAATCCTTTGAGATCGGCCAGATCCTTCTCAACGGCCTGTCCTTCGAGATCCAGACCGGGGAGTGCGTCGGCATCATGGGCCGCAACGGCTGCGGCAAGACCACCCTCTTCCGCCTGCTCACGGGCGAGCTGGAGCCGGACGACGGGGTCGTCGTCTTCGCTCCGGGCCGGAAGATCGGCCTGATCTCCCAGATCCCGGTCTATCCGGCTGGCTACACGGTGGAGAACGTGCTGCGCTCGGCCTATCGGGAGCTGTTTGCCATGAAAAAGAAGATGGAGCATCTGGAGCGGCTCATGACCGCCTCCTCCGACCGGGCCATCCTCTCCGAGTACGACCGGCTCTGCACCGCCTACGAGGTGGGCGGCGGCTACGAGATGGACACCAGCGTGGACAAGGTCTGCAACGGCCTGGGGATCCCCGCGCCCATGCGGGAGCAGCTGTTTACCATGCTCTCCGGCGGAGAGAAGACCCGGGTCAACCTGGCGCGCCTGATCCTGGAGAAGACCGACATCCTGCTGCTGGACGAGCCCACCAACCACCTGGATCTGCGCAGCGTGGAGTGGCTGGAGAGCTATATCAAGCAGTTCAAGGGCACCACGCTGACCATCTCCCACGACCGCTTCTTCCTCGACCGGGTCGTGGACCGGATCATTGAGATCCGAGACGGCCAGGCAGAATTTTACAACGGCAACTATTCCTTCTACCTGGAGGAAAAGCAGGCCCGGTTCGACCTGCAGCTCAAGCAGTACCAGCAGGAGCAGGCCAAGATCAACCAGCTGGCCTTCACCGTGGAGCGGATGAAGGGCTGGGGCATCAACAACCGGGTCCTGTTCCGCCGCGCCATGGCCATGCAGCACCGGCTGGAGCGGATCCGCAAGACCGAGCGGCCCAAGACGGAGAAGACCATGAAAGCCCGCTTCGGCGAAAAGGAATTCTTCGGCGACATGGTGTTTTCCGTCAAGGATCTCTCCAAGAGCTTCGAGGAAAAGAAGCTCTTCTCCGATGTGGAGCTGCGGGTGGAGGGCGGCGAGCGCATCGCGATCCTGGGCGACAACGGCACGGGCAAGACCACGTTCCTGCGCTGTCTCTTGGGGGAGGAACCGGTGGATGCCGGCCGCATCCGCTTCGGCCCCACCGTGAAAACCGCTTATCTGCCCCAGATCATGCACTTTGCCCACCCGGAGCGGACCCTCTACGATACCATGCTCTATGAGCTCAACTGCACGCCCCAGGCCGCCCGGGACCGGCTGGGCGCCTTCCTGTTCTCCGGGGAGGACGTGTTCAAAACCGTGGGGACCCTTTCCGGCGGCGAACAGTCCAGGCTCCGGCTGTGCATGCTCATGGACGACAAGATCAATCTGCTGATCCTCGACGAGCCCACCAACCACCTGGACATCGCCTCCCGGGAGTGGGTGGAGTGCGCCATCGAGGAGTACGAGGGCACCCTGCTCTTCGTCTCGCACGACCGCTACTTCGTCGAGAAGTTCGCCACCCGGATCTGGGAGCTGGAGGACGGGACCGTCAAGGACTATCCCTGCGGCTACGCGAAGTACCGCAGCCTCAAGGAAAACGCCGCCGTGCGCCCCATCCCCCAGACCGAAAAGCCGGTCAAAAAGGAAAAGCCCGCCGCAAAGGCGGACGCCAAGGCCGTGGAAAAGGAGGTCCGCCGCCTGGAGCGGGAGATCGAAAAGCAGGAGAATCTCATTTCCGGGCTGGACCGGCAGCTGGAAGCCGCCGCCACGGACTACCAGGAGCTGCTCCGCCTGAGCGCCGAAAAACAGGCGCAGGAGACCATGCTGGAGGAGCTGATGGAGCAGTGGGAGCGCGCCTCCGAGCAGCTCATGTGAGTAAAATGGAAGTGATTTCCAGTATACATAATATTCCAAAAAATCTTTCAATTCCCGTGAAATATTACAGAATTAGACTTTACTTTTCCTGCACGATCTGTTATATTTAATCTGTACGCGAACACCTACTCGCTATCACAACAGGAGGTATGTATTAACCTATGGCTTGTAAAGTGACAACCGTTCCCTTCCGTGGCACGAAGGAACAAGAACAACAGCTGATGGCCGTCATCGCCGAGCTGAAGGACCAGCCCGGCTGCCTGATGCCCATCATGCAGAAGGCCCAGGACATCTACGGGTATCTGCCCATCGAGGTCCAGACCATGATCGCCGACGCGACCAACACCCCCCTGGAAAAGATCTACGGCATCGCGACCTTCTACGCCCAGTTCGCTCTGGCGCCCAAGGGCCAGTACCGCATCTCCGTCTGCCTTGGCACAGCCTGCTACGTCAAGGGCTCCCAGGCCGTGTTCGACAAGCTTGTTGAGCTTCTGAAGATCAACGAAGGCGAGTGCACGCCCGACGGGAAGTTCTCCCTTGAGGCCTGCCGCTGTGTCGGCGCCTGCGGCCTTGCTCCGGTCATGATGATCAACGAGGACGTCTACGGCCGTCTTACCCCCGACCATATCGCGGGCATCCTGGCAAAATACTGATCCGCAAACCCGGTCGGTATTTGACGAACGGAGGTTTCCTATGAAGATCGGGGAAATCGCAGCGCTGCTTGACGCTCGGATCCTCTGCGGAGAAGATCTGCTGGATACCGAGGTTCACGACGCCTTTTGCTGCGACATGATGAGCGACGTGCTTGCCTATGCCACCAACCAATCCGTCCTGATCACCGGGCTTCTCAATCCCCAAGTGGTCCGCACGGCCATGATGCTGGACATGCACTGCATCGTTTTCATCTGCGGCAAACGGCCTACGCCGGAGATCGTGTCCCTGTCCAATGCCAACGACATTGTGACCATGGTCACCGATCACCACATGTTCTCTGCTGCCGGCCGTCTTTACGAGACCGGTCAGCTCAACGGAGCTTGATTCCTATGTCGGCGCTCACTTTTCATTTCGACATAGACGGGCAGGACTTTGCCTCCGCGGGCAACGCCTCTGTCGCTGTCAAGAAGAAGCTGCGCCAGCTGGGATTTCCCTCCGACGTGATCCGCCGCTGTTCCATCGCCATGTACGAAGGAGAGATCAACATGGTGATCCACGCCAACGGAGGCACGGCCGACGTCACCGTCTATCCGGACAAGATTGTCATCGTGCTGGAGGATCACGGCCCAGGCATCCCGGATGTGGAGCTTGCCATGAAAGAAGGCTTCTCCACCTCCACCGAGCAGATCCGCAACATGGGCTTCGGCGCCGGTATGGGTCTGCCCAACATGAAGCGATACACCGAGAGCCTCGAGATCGAGACGGAGGTCGGTGTAGGAACAAAGCTCACCATGGTCGTGAGCGTGTAACCAAGTGGGAGTGATCGAATGCCCGATTTCCAGCATTCTGTTTCGTTAGATGCGCAAAAGTGTATCGGCTGCACTTCCTGCCTGCGACAGTGCCCCACGGAGGCCATCCGCATTCGTGACGGACACGCAGTGATTCGCACAGATTTCTGCATTGACTGCGGCCGCTGCGTGCGCGTCTGTCAGCACAAGGCAAAGAGGGCGGTATTCGATACCCTCGGCGACATCGATCCGCGCTACAAATGGCGCATTGCGCTGCCCGCCCCGGCACTCTACGGTCAGTTCGACGAACTCTCCGACATCGGCGTGCTGCTGGAATCGCTTCTGGACCTCGGCTTCAACGACGTCTACGAAGTGGCCCGCAGCGCCGAGATCATCTCGGAGTGCACCCGGCGATACATGCGCAAACCCAATATCCTCAAGCCCGTGATCAGCTCCGCCTGCCCCGCCATCGTGCGGCTGATCCGGATCCGTTTCCCCGAGCTGTGCGAGCATGTGCTGCCCATTCTGCCCCCGGTGGAATACGCCAGCCGCGCCGCCAAGGCCTCGGCGCTGCGCAAGCATCCCGAGCTCAAGCCCGAGGAGATCTGCACCGTATTTATTTCCCCGTGTCCGGCCAAGACCAGCTATGTCAAGAACGGTCTGAGCCAGACGAAGAGCAGCATCGACTACGTCGTCTCCATGAGCGACGTCTACATGCGCCTTTCCGGCAAGCTTGGCAAACGCAAGGACGTCACCATGCGCTCCAAGGCCGGCATCGCGGGCGTCAAGTGGGCCAGCTCCGGCGGCGAGGCCGAAGGGCTGTACTCCGACCGGTATCTGGCCGCCGACGATATGGACAACGCCATCCAGGTGCTGGACGCCATCGAGAACGGCAAGCTGCCCGCCCTGGAGTTCGTGGAGCTCAACGCCTGTCCCGGCGGCTGCGTGGGCGGCGCGGCCACGGTGGAAAACCCCTACATCGCAAGAGCGAGACTGCTGTCCTTCCGGCGCAGCCTTGCCAACTACCGGAACTATCTTCATCTGGAGGACAAGAGTCCCGATTTCATCCCCGAGGACGCCCTGGTGGATTCTCCCATCAACGACTATGTGCCGCCCGAACGCTTCAGCGAAGACCGGTTCGAGGCCATGCGCATGATGGCGCAAATGGATGAGATCTACGAACTGCTCCCGCAGATCGACTGCGGCTCCTGCGGCTCTCCCACGTGCCGTGCCTTTGCCGAGGACGTGGTCAAGGGCGAATGCAGGGTCGAAGACTGCATCGTTCTGCTGAAGAAGCGCTTCCAGAAGGAACAGGAGGCGAGCGGTTCATGACGGTTCAGGAGCTATCCAGAACACTGGGTCTGCAGACCCTTTGCGAGCCGGAGCCCGACCGTGAGGTCGAGGGCGGCTATACCGGAGATCTGCTCTCCTGGGTCATGGGCAACGCCCGCTCGGGCGACGTCTGGATCACCATCATGTCCAACAACAACGTGGTGGCGGTGGCGGTCCTGGCGGATACGGCCTGCGTCATTCTCACCGAAGGGGTCCGTCCGGATCCCGGCGTGCTGGAGCTGGCGGAGAAGAAGGGGATCAACCTCTACTCCACCGAAGAATCCTCCTTCACCATCGGTGCGAAGGTGGCGGCTCTGCTATGAACCGGTATTTCTACGACTTACACCTGCACTCCTGCCTGTCTCCCTGCGCGGACGACGACATGACCCCTGCCAACATTGCGGGCATGGCCTCGCTCTGCGGCCTTCAGCTCATCGCACTGACCGACCACAACACCTGCGGCAACTGCGGCGCTCTGCTGCGAGCCTGCCGTCAGTACGGCATCGTGGGCGTTCCCGGCATGGAGCTGACCACCGCGGAGGAAGTCCACATGGTCTGTCTGTTTCCGAGTCTGGAGGCGGCGGAGGAATTTGATCGCAAGGTCCGGGAAAACCGCCTGCCCATCCGAAACAAGCCCCAGATCTTCGGCAATCAGCTCTATGTGGACGAGAACGATCAGGTCCTGGGCGAAGAGCCCGATCTGCTGATCCCGGCCACGGGGCTGAGCCTGGACTCTGGCGCTGCGCTTGCGCTCAGCTGCGGCGGCGCGGCCTATCCGGCCCACATCGACCGTCCCTCGAACGGTGTCATCGGCATTCTGGGCGCCCTGCCCGAGCAGCCGTACTTCCCGACGCTGGAGCTCAACGATTCCGGCAACCGGGAGCAGTACACGGCGGACTACGGCCTTTCCGGCCGGAGGATCCTCTGCTCGTCCGACGCGCACCATCTCTGGGATATCCGAGAAGCGGCCAACTGGATCGAGCTGGACGACGAGCCTTACAGCTCGCAGCGGGTCCGCGAGGCCCTGATCCGGCTCCTGCGGGAGGGAATGGTACCATGAAAGAGCTTTCCCTGAACATTCTGGACATTGCGAAAAACTCAGTCAAGGCCGGCGCCGACCTCATCACCATCACCATCGATGAGCAAGGCCCCTGGCGGACGCTCACCATCGCGGACGACGGCTGCGGCATGCCGCCGGAAATGGTCGCCGCGGTGACGGACCCCTTCACCACCACCAGGACCACCCGTCCTGTGGGGATGGGCATCCCGCTGCTGAAGCTGGCGGCGGAGCAGACAGGGGGGACCCTGACGATCCGTTCGAGCCAGGGCGAGGACCACGGCACCGTGGTCACCGCGACCTTCGACATGACCCATCTGGACTGCGTTCCCCTTGGCGACTACGCCGGCTCCATGGTCACGCTGATCCAAGGCAGTCCGGACATTGATTTCTCTTTCCTTTACCGGAGCGAATCCGGTGAGATCACATTGGAAACCAAGCAAATGCGGGAAATTTTAGGCGACGTTCCGCTTGACACGCCCGAGGTCCTTTCCTGGGTGTATGAAAGTCTGTGCGCGCCTGAGGAACATAACGCATAAATCAAAATGAAAGGAACCGTACTATGAAAACTTTGGCGGAACTTCAAGCAATCCGTGATCGGATGAAGGACAGCGTTACCATGCGCAGCGGCTCCGGCAGCATCCGCGCCGTGGTCGGCATGGCCACCTGCGGCATCGCCGCCGGCGCGCGGCCCGTTCTGAGCGCACTCGTGGAAGAGGTCAGCAATCTGGGCCTCAACGAGAAGGTCACCGTGACCCAGACCGGCTGCATCGGCCTTTGCCGCTATGAGCCCATCGTCGAGGTCTATGAGGCCGATAAGGAAAAGGTCACCTACGTGAAGATGACCGCGGAAAAGGCGCGCCGCATTGCCAAGGAGCATCTCCAGGAAGGCAAAGTCGTGACTGAGTACACCATCGGCGCTGTTGAGAAAGTATAAGGAGGAGCCGTTATATGATTCGTTCTCATGTTCTGATTTGCGGCGGCACCGGTTGTACTTCTTCCGGCAGCCAGCAGGTTCGCGAGCGTCTGGCGGAAGAGCTGAAAGCTAAGGGCCTGGAAGAAGAGATTAAGATCGTTCAGACCGGCTGCTTCGGCCTCTGCGCCCTGGGCCCCGTCATGATCGTCTACCCCGAGGGCACCTTCTACAGCCGCGTGACCCCCGAGGATATCCCCGAGATCGTCGAGGAGCATCTGCTCAAGGGCCGTATTGTCACCCGCCTGGAGTACAAGGAAGGCGCCGAGATCACCGAGCCCGGCAAGAATGTCTCCCTGAACGACACCAATTTCTATAAGTCCCAGCTCCGTGTTGCCCTGCGCAACTGCGGCGTCATCAACCCCGAAAACATCGACGAGTACATTGCCCGCGACGGCTATATGGCCCT
>JAEEGL014784053.1_pt1 | contig 11965 bp, 14 predicted proteins | sample 9134231 | NCBI WGS metagenome assembly JAEEGL01 (sample SAMN16246548, study PRJNA631951) | gut metagenome | biome: gut microbiome; feature: rumen; material: fiber-attached | host: Bos | place: Iran: Karaj | collected 2018-10 | reverse complement strand
TTTATTTTCTAAGAAATCTATTTTAGTTTTCTCTAAACCATTAGCTATTAAAATACTTTTACCTTGATATTTATTATTCTTAGTAATGACTTCTTTATCTTTAGTAATACCTATTACTTCTTCATAAGTAACAGTTCCTCCAAAGGAACTTAATTGTTCTAACATACCTTGAATAATATTAAATCCTGTAGTAGATTTAACACCAGGATAATTATCAACTTTCGATACATTAATTATTTGACCACCTGGCATATTCTTTTCAAGTATTAATACTTTTTTATTTGCTCTTAAAGCATATATACCTGCCGATAAACCTGCTGGTCCTGCTCCGATTATAATAATATCATACATATAAGTACCTCCATTATGATTTTATTTTCTTAATAATCTAATAAATAATACTAAGAAAACCAATCCACATATTATTGTTATCATTTCTATTATTCTTACTGGTAAATATTTATTTTCTTTTACTGGTAAATATTTACTTTCCATGCAATGTTCATATCCATGTTCAACACATGATACAACATCAGTATGCCCTAAATTATATGCTCTACTTATCGTATCTCTTAATTCATTATTAAATCCAACTTTACCATAAATATTACTTACTACCACAAATGGTGTACCATCTATATCAGCATGAAATAGTTTACCTACTTTCATACCTAAATCATAATCTTTTCCTGGTTCCCAATTAATATTATCTATATTTAATTCTTTTGTAACAATTTCAAATTCTTCAGTATATGTATCTAATTCCATTAAATATTTAAGTTGTTCATCACAGAAAGGACAACCATTAGCTACAAATACATACACATTAACTTTTTCTTTTTCCTTAACATCAGGTGATATAAATAAAATGACAGTTAAAAAGGCACATACTATAACTAATAAAGATACTATTAACCATATTAATTTATTTTTCACTTATTATCACCTTTTTCTGCAGCATCAAAGAAATCTTGAATATTCTTTTTTAAATCATTTATTACATTAGCATCTTGTTCTTCAAAATAATCTAATTGTAATACTGATCTAGGACTATAAGAAAGAACACCATTACCATCTTTTACATAAAAGATATTACCATCATTTATTCGTCCTTCTTCAGCTGGAGCAAAATCTCCCATACCATCATATAGAATATATGCTGGTAAAGTATCCTTTAAATACTCTAATAATTGTTGATATTGGAATGTACCATTTTCAATAATAGCTGTCGTTTTAAGTCTATATTCTAATAAATCTCTATCATGTACTAAATCTAAATAATATATTGTGTCTATATTATTTTCTTTAGCTTTCTCTATTAAACTTTTAATAGCAGATCTACCCCATTGATTAGTAGGACTATCTGTATATAAATAAAAACTCTTTTTATTTTTACATAAATCTAATATATAGTTTATATCTACTAACTTAAATGGATTATCTTCTGGTATTTCAACTTTATTATATTTTTTACCATTAACATCATATGAATTATTTAATACTTCATACATTTCTTTAATGGCTAGATAATCTAACTCATTTTTCTTAGGTTTACTTGTACAACCAGTTAAAAACAAAACAAATATAATTATTAATATTAGTTTTCTTTTCATCATATCCACCCTATCTCATTTTATCATAAAATGATAAAAACGAAGAGAAAAATCTTCGTTTATTTTTTTATTCCACCAAATCTTCTATCTCTACTAGTATATTCAACTATACACTTATCAAAATCATCAGTTGAAAAATCAGGGAATTTTACTGGAGTAAATATAAACTCAGCATATGATACTTCCCATAGTAAGAAATTAGAAAGTCTTACTTCTCCACTAGTTCTAATCATTAAATCAACATCTGGTAGTTCTTGATATAAATATTTTCTAAATGTCTCTTCAGTTATATCTTCTGATAAATTATCTTTTCTTATTTTATTAACAGCATCAACTATTTCAGCTCTACCACCATAGTTCATACAAAAATTAACTATTAAACCTGTATTATCTTTAGTTAATTCAACTAATTCATCACGAGCTTTAATAACTTTCTTTGGTAATGGTTCATTTCTTCCAGAGAATACTACTTTAACATTATTCTTCATAAAATAATCTTTATCTCTTTTATACATTGATACAAATAAATCCATTAAATGATCTACTTCAGCTTTTTCTCTTTTAAAATTTTCTGTTGAGAAAACATAAAGACTAATTACTTTAACGCCTTTATTACCAGCATATTCACATATCTTCTTTAAGTTTTCAAAACCGGCATCATGACCTTTAAGTCTTGATAATCCTCTTTCTTTTGCCCATCTTCCATTACCATCTACGATAATAGCAACATGGTTAGGTATTTTTAAATTACTATAATCCATATTATCTTCCTTTGTTCTATATTATCATATTATTTATATGATTCATATATATCTTTATATATATTAATAAAATTAGAAGCTGATTCTTCAATAAACTTTGTTACATCTTCTTCATTAAATATTAATAATTCTTTTTCATTATCTCTATCTCTATTAATAATCATTTTTAATACACATAATATATTATGAGCTTCATTAATATTAACTTCTGGTATATTAGATTTCATTTCATAATCATCTAATATCTTTATATATTTATCAACATCTTCACATATATTATATTTACCTAATATATAACTATTTAATCTATTATATTCAGCATATATACTAGTTTTCCCTTTATAGCTAAAGAATTCATTACTGTCTTCTAATCTATCTATTTTATTAACTATATAATATCTTATTTTACTTCTTATATTAGTAGGTTCTTTATTTTCATCTAATATTTGTACATGTGCTGGTACAAAATCTCTATAAAATAAACAATCTATATATAGATGATAAAATATACCAAATATTAATGGATCAACTTTAGCTTGTTCTCTATATTTAGATAAGAAGAAATCTAAATTAGGATGTTGAAATGGTGACTCTAATTCTGTTCTGAAATGAGACACTATCTTTTCTTGTTGAATTATCTTTCTTCTTTCTTCTTCTGGTAATTCTTTATTTTGTTCTTGAAAAGAAGTATCAGGTAATAAGTTACCGGCATAGAATAATGCTTTTTGTTCATCACTTAGTTTTAAATCTTTAAGCATTTGCTCTGCACTAGCTGTATGTATAACAAAAGATGCCATATTGTTTCTTCCTTCCACTAAAATATTTTATCATAGAATTACCATGATTTACTATTTGAATTATTGTTCTTACCATTATCCTGAGTTTGGTCTTGACGTTCTGAACGTGATTCCTTTTCTTGTTTTTCCAATTGGTCTTGTAGTTCTTTATCTTTTTCTTTATCTTCAACTGTTTGATCTTGCTGATCACCATTTTGCATTTCTTGAATAGCTTTATCTATTTCTTTTTCAAGATTATCAGAGTTTTGAGAACTTCCATCTTCTTCTCCTTCACCAGCACAACCATAGCGATATAATTGATTTTTAGCATTTTCTAATTCTGCAATTATTTCCTCTTTTGTATCACCATCAGCTAAGTAAACAAGAGTAGCAGCATAATTATTTAAAATTGGACATGCATGTTTATTTTTTTCATCTACATAAGTTAAAGCTTTTTCATATCTAGCTTTAGCTTCTTCATATTTTCCTTGTTTAAATAAAATATTACCATGATTATAATAAGCTACTTCTCTTTCAGTTAAGTTAGCTATATATAATGTATTAATTAAATCATCTCTATATACTCTATTGTGATAATAATCTTTTATTATTTCATTAACCATAAAGGTTCCAACAAATTTAACTATAAAGAGAAAAGCAATACTAAGTAATACAATTAATGCTAAACGTATATCTTTATCAGCTTTCATTATCTCATCTCCTTATATCTATATAGTAATGCAAACAACAAAATAGTTGTTGGTATAACTAATATAAAGTATAGATCAGAATATGAATCTATTTTTTCTGTTTCAATACCTTTTTTCTCTAATTCTTTTAATTTTTTAAGAGTATCATCTATATTTCCTGATTTTTCCATATGAATAAATGATAACCCAGTATCAAATGCTATCTTATTAAGAGTTTCTGTGTCCATACGAGAAATAGCATAATCATAATTATCGTCTAAAACATATTCTCTTCTTCCTGTTGTAGGATCTATTTCTCTCATATATCCACCTTGACGTGTTCCATAACCTAATATGGCTCCACCATCAACATATTTACCGACTGATGAATAAGAGCTTACTTTACCTGTCATTTCTTTTCGGTCATCAGTTACTTCACCATCACTAACATAGAATAATATTGTTATTTTATTATTATTCTCAGAAGAATTGGATAGTATTCTTTCAAGATCTTTAATCGGTTTATCTAAATCAGTACCACTCGCATTAAGCGAATAACCTGGTTTTAATAAATCAATTACTTCTCTAACTATAGATGTATCTTTAGTTATAGGTACTGCTACTCTTGAAATATTATCAAAAGTAATAACAGCATAACTTGCTCCAGGGAAATAATTAATTATTTTATTTAAATCTTTTTTAACAGCATTTAATCTAGGTTCTAAATTATCACCATAGTCTTCGGCATTCATACTTATTGTTGTATCAACAGCAAATATAATATCTAGATTAGTTGCTAATACTTTACTTTTCTTTGAAGGTATCATTGGTCTTAAGTTTATTAAGAACAAACAAATGACTAATAACAATTCAATGATAGGTAGTTTCTTTTCTTTGATAATTACTATAATTAACACTATTAAAGCTACTGGTATAGCTATATAAAGTGATAACATTGGTTCGAATATCATTTGTCCACCACCTTACCTAATAACACTATGCATATAGATGCTATAGTTAAGAAAATGAATGGCATTTTAGGTAACTCTATTTCACGAGAAATACCTGTTCTTTTAGTTAGTGTCTTACTTGTTTTCTCAATATCATCAATAATAGAATTAACATCAGATGTTTGACGATAATATCTACCCTTACCATTAACTTCAATAGCGTTTTTCATATTCACTTCATCTACAACATTATTATTGCCAATACCATATAAATGAATATTCTTTCTATGCGTTAATGATGCAGCATCTTCTAAAGAAATGTATGGTTCTCCTTCTAAGTCATTATCGGTAGTAAATACTATTATTCTATTACGTTTAGTATTATTATCATCTATACCTGAGAAATCAAATACACATGATGCTAATCCATCACCTATTAATGATGAACCTCTATTAGCATTATCTATTAATGTTCCACCTGTAAGATAATTTATTTGTTTTTCAATATAATCCCATTCAGAATAATGAGAATAATAATATGTTGTAAATTGTCCTCTTTGATCGGCAGCAAAGTATTCTTTTCCAACATCAAGTGCTTCTTTTAATCTATCTAATTCATCCATTACTGTTTTATAATCATCAGTTAATGGAATTAATACTACAGATGAAGTATTAAATATAGATATACCAAATCTATCTCCTTGCAATGAATTAACTGTTTTTTTTAAGTTTTCAACAACCTCACCATTTAATTCCCATACTGAAGCAGACATATCCATACATAAGAATATATCTCTATTGAATTCTTTTTGTTCATCTTCAACTATTGAAAATGGTCTAGCTAATAAGAATAATGATATTACTATAGCTACTGTACATATTACTCTTAAAGCAAATATGACAGATTTATAAAAAGCTAGATACTTTTTATACATTGGTGTTTCTTTCATTTTTTTAGTGTTAGCTATCTTTATACCATTTTCTTTTTTATCTTTAAATAACTTAAATGGTAAAAAGAATAGCACTAAAAGAATAAGACCTAGGACTAAGATTATTGGGTATTTTAAATCCATTTTTCAATCACACCCCTTGTCTTAATTAAAGAATTATTAGTAACTAAAGGAGAATGTCCTTTAGAGTACTTAGCAAATTCTGGATCATAATATTCATATACTAAATTATATAATTGAGGCATATTCATTTTACTAATATCTTCTAGAGTACAATTTTGTAATTTTACTCCAGTCATTTCAAAAGCAAAACCTCTAATTAATCTAGATAATTGAATATATACTTGTCTTTCATTTACTTTAGCCTTTGAATAATTATTTATTAATTCATCTATTCTACGTAGATAAGTCTTTTTAATCGTATCTCTTCCTACTCTTCCATGATAATGGAATGGTTGTTTAGGTCTTCTTATAAAGAAATGGTAATAAAATAAAGCCAACAATAAAAAGACAATAAGCGAAATGATTATTGGTACTAAAGAATATGAAAACATATCTTCTAAATCAAAATTAATCAAACTACTTACGTCTTGATCCGCCATATTTATGCCTTTCTAATAAATCAATTAATTTCTCTGGTATACTTTCTATATTATCGATATCAATTGTATCTATATGATTACGTTTTAATTTACGTTCATTATTATCTTCTTGTTCTTTTCTTAGTCTAACTTCTTCTTCATGAAGATTAACATTTTTTGAAAGAAATGTTGGTATTCTTTTATGAGTTTCTAAATCTAATAAATCTTCACCATACATATAGGCATCAGGTATAGTTACAATCATTAAATCATGAACAGCACTTATTTCTTTCATTAATTTCTCATCTAAATCTTCTAAACCATCATGGTCTGTTATAACAAATACAATCATATTCTTTTTTATACCATGATAAAGATTCCTTAGTTTATCATCTAAAGAAGTTTTATTTGGTTTAGAACCATATTTATCATATAAAGTTAATATTTCTTCAAGGGACTCATAATTATATTTAAATGGATAATGTATAAGTGTTTCATTTTCTTCAATAATAGCACTTATATAATCTCCATTAGTTACTCCTAAGTAACCTAAAGTACCTGCAATATATAAAGCTATATCTAGTTTTCTTTCTGAAGAACGCGAGATGCCATCCATTTTTTCTCCAGTATCTATGATAAACATTAATTTATGTTTTTTTTCAGCAACATATTCTTTTACTAGTAAGTTATTAGATCTAGCTGAAGATTTCCAGTCGATATCTTTAGCATCATCTTCCGTAACATATGCTCTTAAGGTTTCAAAGTTTAAACTTTTACCTTTATATATAGAACGATATTTACCTTCTATAACACTAGTACTATATTTACTTGTATATATTTGAAGATTAGCTTTTATTCCTTTAATATATTTTAATTTCATGGTGTAGGAATAACTCCAAATATGGCATCAATTATTTGTTCAACTGCAACATGATCTGCTACAGCATTAAAATTAAGACTTATACGATGTCTTAATACGGCATATCTTATATCTTTTACATCTTCTGGTATTACATGATCTCTACCATTTAATAAAGCGTGAGCTTTAGCACATTCCATAAATGCTATAGATGCTCTAGTAGATGCTCCTAAATTAACATAGTTACCTAATTCTTGACCAATAAATCTATCAGGATATCTAGTAGCTTCTGTAATAGCAGTAATATATTTCTTAATAGATTCATCTATATATATTTTCTTAGTTAAATCTTGTAAGAATTTTAAATCTTCTAAAGTCATAATAGGTTCTTTATTATTAAATACATTATTTTCTAATCTATTTAATACTTCTACTTCTTCCATAGCAGATGGATATTCTACTTTTTCTTTAAGTAAGAATCTATCTAATTGAGCTTCTGCTAATATATATGTACCTTCTTGTTCAATTGGGTTTTGTGTAGCAATTACTACAAATGTATCAGGTAATTGATATGTATCATCACCTATTGTTATATGTCTTTCTTGCATAGCTTCTAGAGTTGCAGATTGCGTTTTTGAACTAGATCTATTTATTTCATCAAGTAATACGAAATTGGCTTGTATAGGCCCTATTTTAGTCTCAAATGAGTTAGTACCATAATTAAATATTTGAGTACCTACTATATCACTTGGTAATAAATCTGGTGTACATTGTATTCTTGAGAATGTTCCATCTACAGCATTAGTTAATACTTTAGCAGCTGTAGTTTTAGCTAAACCAGGTACAGACTCTAATAGAATATGTCCATTAGCTAATATAGCCATTAATAAAGATGTTTCTAGATTCTTTTGACCTACTATTCTCTCACTATAGTATTTATCTAAATCTTGTATTAATTTCTTTGCTCTATTAATATCTAATACAGATACCCCTCCACCATTAGGGTTATTATATGTATTATTATTCATAATATCATCCTACTTTCTTTATAATTATACATTATATAGATATAATATTCTAGATTTTTAATTGATTTTATTGACTTTTAATTATTATTTGTGTATATTATTGATTGCGTAGTTATTGGCAGTTTTCTCAAACGTTAATAATGTGTTTAATTGAAATAATTCTAGTAACTTGACTGCCAAGGGAAAGATTTATTAAACACCCTATTAAAATATGAGAAGAAGACTTTACTATGAAATATAATGAAAGGAGAAAATTACTATGTCAAGATATACTGGACCAGCTTATAAGAAGTCTAGAAGATGTGGTTTCTCTACACTAGAAAATGGTAAAGATGTTAAAAGAGCTTATGCTCCTGGACAACACGGAAACACTAGAAGAAAAAAATCTTCTGAATATGGTGAACAATTAAACGAGAAACAAAAAGTTAGATTCATGTATGGAATTAACGAAAAACAATTTAGACGTATTTATGATAAAGCTGAAAATATGAGTGGTATTACAGGTGAAAACTTCTTAAGACTATTAGAATCTAGATTAGATAACTTAGTTTATAGAATGGGAATGGCTGCTACTAGACGTGCTTCTAGACAATTAGTTAACCATGGACATATCGCTGTTAATGGTAAGAAAGTTGATATTCCTTCTTATACTTGTAAACCTGGTGATGTTATTAGTGTAAGAGAAAATTCACTTGAACATCCAGCTATTAGATTATCTTTAGAAAATAAAGTAACTAAACCAGCATTCGTTGAATTTGATGATAAGAAATTAACTGGTACTTATTTAAGATTACCAGAAAGAAGCGAATTAAATGCTGAAATTAATGAATCATTAATCGTTGAATTCTATAACAGATAATAATAAAAACAGGATTAAATCCTGTTTTTTTATTTTATCTATGAGTTTTATCAAAGTATGGAACAAATAGTTCTAATAAATCATAATGTTCTGTTTTTTTATCATTATCCATAAAAGTTATAAACACCGTTACATTATTTATTTTAGTATATGCTCCTAGAAAATGATTCTTACCATCATTCGCTGTAAAAGACACGTATCCTCTTCCGTAATATTTTTCAAATTTTATATTATCAACGTTTTTCCATTCATCTGGTAATTCTCTTTTTAGAAGATCAGCATCATTAATATATAAATCATAATTATAAGTTGTATACATTAATACTCCGCTCCATTGTAAGTCCTTAGACATATAATACAAACTACCATCATAAACTGTTGCGGTACAAATTGGTGGTATATACCATGTTAACCCTTGGTACTTAACAGTTTCAACTTTATCAGGCATTTTAGTTGTTGTTTTAGTAGTTGTAGTTGTTGTAGTTGTAGTAGTCGTAGTAGTACTAATTGTTGTTGTAGATTCCTCTTCAGGAGATGATTCTTTAGATTCAAAATATTTTGGTAATATTGTAAATACTCCTACTGCTAATAAGATAACTACAAATAACGCAATTATTAATCCTAGATTACTTCTTTTTGGAGGTTCTGCTTCATTATTAACTACTGGAGGTGGTGATAACGGATCAAACGCTATCGGTCTACCGGTATTTGGATCATAATTCATATAACTCACTTACTTTCTATATTAATTAAACAAAAACAGGACTTAATCCTGTTTCTTTTTATGCTTTTTTTAAGCTCTTTTTGCACTCTTAACAATTGGTGCTGCTTTAGATAACATAGATTGTGATGGTGCTGTTGTTGTATCTTTTATATTAAATATTGTTGCAACAAATATTGAATTAGCATCAATCTTAGCATATCCACCAGCATATTTACTTCCGGCATATTCACCAGTAAATGCAATAAACTCTACTCCATCGTATGTTGTTACAACTGGATCACTAATTGAATGACCTATTTTTTCAAATTCTGGTTTTAATTGACTTTTTTGTGCCTTAATAGTTTCATATTGGCCACTTATTACATCAACACTTACTAACACATCTTGTTTACTCATTTCATAGAAATGAAGTGCCCCGCTTTGAACTTGACTAATCCATCCTGCTGGTGTACTGAATTTATATCCTTTAAATTCAATTTCACCTGAAGCTATCTTTGATGTTGTAGTTGTTGTATTAGTTCTATAATAACTAGATGTTGTTGTACTTGTAGTAGTTGTTGTTGTACTAGTTGTACCCCATCCATTATTTTCTGTAGTTGTTGTTGTTCCATCAGCTTTAGTTGTTGTAGAACTTTCAACAGTAGTTGTTGTAGTTGTTCCTTGTTCCCCCTTACCTTTATTACCTAGTAATAAGAATAATACTAAACCACCAATAACAACTAATAGTACTGCAACAATTATAATAAATAGACCATTTCCCTTTTTAGGAGGAGTAGCTACTGCTGGTTGAGCATAGCCTGGCGCTACTGGTTGTTGTGCTACAGGTTGTACTGGAACTACTGGTTGTACAGGTGCAGCAGGTGCCACAGGTTGTACAGGCGCAGCTGGTTGTACTGGAGCAGCCATTGGGTCAACTGGTGCAGGAGCAACAGGTTGTACTGGTTGTACTGGTTGTACAGGTGCAGCCATAGGATCAACAGGTGCAGGAGCTGGTGCTACTGGAGCTACTGGAGCTACTGGAGCAGGCTCAACTGGTGCCACAGGTTGTACTGGAGCAACAGGTTGTACTGGTTGAACTGGTTGCATTGGATCTACTGGAGCAACTGGTGCTACAGGTTGTGGATTTAAACCATTATTTTCATTCATAATAAAACACACTCTCTATTCTTACATGATAATTATAACATAAATTAATAACAATGCATTAAATAAATAAAAAAACTCGTGTCAAACGAGTTGTCTATATGTTCATTAAGCCAAATATTAAACCAAATATAATTAATATAGTTGTTATTACTAAAGTTACATAATAAATAGCTTCATTCTTTGATAATTTATGTTTTTTCATATTATCACCTCTATAATAATATCATACTAAAAAAGGAAAAGCCATTACTTTTCCTTATTTTTTAGTATATCTCTAGCTGCTACTAAGCCTGTTGCAGCTGCTGTAACTATATTACCTGCTTTACCAGAACCATCACCTATAAAATATAAATCTTTTCCTTCTAATTTAAAGTTATTATCTGTTTTTATTTCATTAGAGAAGAATTTGATTTCTGGTCCATATAATAATGTATCGTCATTAGCTACACCTGGTATTATTCTATCTAAGATTTCTAAACCTTCAATAATATTTAGAGTAATTCTATGAGGTAATACTAAAGATAAATCACCTGCTACACAATCTTTTAATGTAGGTTCAATAAATCCTTTTTCAATACGATGCCATTCACTTCTTCGACCAGTTCTTAAATCTCTTAAAGTTTGAATGATTGGTTTACCATTACCTAATACAGATGCTATATGAGCTATAGATTCACCATAATCTCTTGTATTAGTAGTTGGATGTGTTAAATTAATTTTAGAAATAAACGCAAAATTACTATTATTAGATTTAGTATTCTTTAAAGCATGTCCATTAACACATATATATCCTTCATAGTTTTCTTTAGCAACAAATCCACCTGGATTAGTACAGAATGTTCTTACTTCATCACCGTATGTCTTTGTCTTAACAAATATAGTTGGATCATATATTACATTAGTTATATCTTCAAGAATATCTTTACGACATTCTACTCTAACACCTATTTCAATACTTTGTGATGAGAATTCAATATTATTTCTTTCAGCATATTCTTGAACCCATTTAGCACCAGTTCTTCCTGGAGC
>JAEEGL013234736.1_pt1 | contig 11965 bp, 9 predicted proteins | sample 9134231 | NCBI WGS metagenome assembly JAEEGL01 (sample SAMN16246548, study PRJNA631951) | gut metagenome | biome: gut microbiome; feature: rumen; material: fiber-attached | host: Bos | place: Iran: Karaj | collected 2018-10 | reverse complement strand
TTTCTATTAGATTAGCATTTTTAATATCGTAGGATGTATCCTCTCCCATGTATCTGGCAGAATAAATACCAGGCTCCTTATTAAGTGCATCTATCTCAAGTCCGCTGTCGTCGGCTAAAACAATGGCATCCTTTGCGAACCCCGCAACAGCTCTTGCCTTGATAAGAGAATTCTCTTCAAAGGTTGTTCCATCCTCTACAATATCCACATCAATTCCAGCTTCCTTCATGGACTGGATATCATATTTGTCCTCACCAAGAATCTCGCGAATCTCTCGCATCTTGTTGGCATTTCCTGTTGCAAAAATAATCTTATTTTTCATTTAAATACTCTAGCACTGCATCATAAAGTGCCTGTGCCGCCTTTCTTTGATATTCTTTATCTTGAAGATTTCCAAGCTCCTTTTGATTTGTCATAAATCCTACTTCAACCAGCGCTACTGGGTACTTTGACATACGGATAATATATACCTCATCTCCCACTATTGTTCCTTTGGATTTTGAACCCAGCTGCTCTAACAAATGAGAAAGGCACATGCTTGAAAACTTTTTGGATTCTCCTGTTGGGTCACCGCCCTCGTACATTACTTCAGTTCCGTTGATTGATGACATACGTCCTGAAGCTGTAGAGTTGTTGTGCACTGATAAGAAAACATCGGCATTAGTATCGTTAGCAAGCCCAACCCTGTTTTCAAAGGAAGGATTGGTGTCATCTGTTCTGGTGTAGTAAACACCGATATTTTTATCGCATCTGTCAAAAAGCTTTTTAAGCTCAAGGACAATATCTAAGTTAATATCCTTTTCGTTAACACCCATTTTAGATGCACCAGGAACATTGCCACCATGGCCTGCATCTACAACAACTACCTTGTCATATATATCATGAGGGTCAACAAAATCTATATAGATATATTCTCCCTCCGATGTAAGCTTGGCCTCCATTACTGTATCTAATGTAAGCTCGATAACACCTATAAGATTTTCACTGTCGTAGGTTATGTCTATAATGTTGTTGGACTCGCCACGCATAGGATAGTTTTCAAAATAATCCTTGCCGATTCCATTGATAGTTATTTTAATTGTTTTTTCAACATGAATATTATCAATGTTTACGCTTGCACTTGTGACGTTTTGTGGCAAAGTCAAACGTATCTGATGTCCTTTTAATATTGATTCTCTTGTCTCTTCTCCCTCGCCTTTCAGCTCTAAATCGCTGGCACGTAACATGTCCATTACAGACACTCTTCCCCCAGAAAGCTTGCTGTCTTCAATCCTAAGAGCGATGATATGCATATTTGGTACGTATATCAAAATGCAGCTCATAGTAATAACTACAGCAAGGATTATCGCTGTGAAGGCTCCCATTACCTTCTGTTCCATTACTGTCTTACCTTTTTAGCCTCATCCTCAAAAACTTCCATAACATTATTTGCATAGGCCTTGATGCAAAGATTAGCCTGGATTGCATCCTCAACATTTTCCCAATCCAAACCGTTATTGCTAATAAAGCCCTTTCCATCTGTGATATCTACTGCCTGAGTCATTTTGTCTGTAGCGTATTCCACCGCAAGTGGACGCTTGGTCTCAGGTGTATTCACATATAATACAATTGCAAAGCTTTCTCCCTTTGTGACAGTCTTTGCAGAATTGAATTTGATTGTATAATAGCCCTTCTCGCTAACTGTGCCTGAAGCAACTAATTCCTTATCAGAAAGAGTGCTTGTATTTTCATAATTTGGCACGAAAAATACTTCGTAGCTGGTGTCCTTACCTAATGCATAAAAACCAGCTGCTTCTATCTGTTGGTCGGCCTGTGCCTTAAAGGTGTTTGCCCCGTAAGCCCATTCCTTGTTGTAGCCTATCTGGCCAACCCAACCACACAAATCACTTTGATAAATGTAATTGTAGGTATTGTTTGTATCAACAGACACGTAAGAAACTGCCTGATTTCCTATATTGGAATCGTAATAAGAAATATAGAAAACTCCATCATCTCCAAAGCCAGTTCCCCAGCTGTTTTGGCAGATGAAGGCTCCATCCTTTGGAACATCCTCACTAAAATTTTCAGCAGGATATTTATCATCCCAGCCTATGATTACCACATCATGATTAGGCTTGGAATTACCTGTGTAGCAGTATGAATTTGTTCTTCTGTTGTAGCTTGTAGAACGATTCAGGTTAGATGTAGTAACACTGGCGTAGATTGATGATGAAACGCCACCATACTGATATACTGCTCTCTTTATCTCGTCCAGATTTTCTGAATCGTAAAAATGCGCTTCCTGTAAATGGACAACAGGCTGCTCTTCTTCATTTGTTGTAAGATTTGGAATAATGCTGTTAGTAGAAACACTAGTTTCGATAGATGGTCCCTGCCATGACAAAAGATATGCCAACGCCATGGTGTACTTTCCACCTGCCGATTCGTCCAACCCGAAGCTGTTTTCATTTATCATAGAATCTACAGAAAACAGATATGGCTTAGCTGGAAGTAATGATGATTCCAATGCTTCCAGTGAAGCGCAGGCCCAGCATGTAGCAGTAGAACCCTGATTTCTTATTGTGCTGGCTCTGTTTACGCTTCGTAAATCATATTTAGATGGAAGTGATGGTGCCTTATCATATTCGATTGTTACTGTATATGCTGATTTGTCATAGCTATATTCATAGCCAAAAACATTACACAAATCCTCAATTCCAATGTACAGCTCACCTAAATGTATAGATGGTTCAATGGCCAGCTCTATTTCGTCACCATTTTCTGTGGCTGAAGGATTACCTTCTACGAATTCGTAGATGTCGTTTGTAATCTGCACCACTGCGCTTTTGTCATCCTCCATGAAGGCTGAGCCCTTAAGCGCTGCCTTGATGAACTCTAAAGAGCCTACTGGATTAAGCTTATCATCAAGCATGATGTTAGGTTGATTTGATGCATAGGGTTCTCCGTTAATGTACACCGTTAGCTGCCCTGCATCGTTAAGATTTTTAGACATCAAAGGATACAACACATCTTCATTAAGTGTTGCCCCACGGAATGTCTCAACTGCTGCGTATCTATCATTCCAATTATTCAATTTCCATATCAATGCTACTGCAATGATAATTGTAAAAACCAAATATCTCTTGGAAAGTTTCATTATATTTTAGTCCTTCTTTTTAGTAGGTTTTGGTCCCAAAAATTGATAAAAATATGTTTTTATCATTCCATTATATATTTTGCGGTTCTTGTCCGCCTTACGTCCTATTGATTTTGGTGCATCCTCGTAGCTTGTGATTACATACATTGACCAACTGTCTAATGATGCAAATGCCTTACCAAGGTTACCGTAAAGCTCTGGCAAATCCTTCTTCTCTTCTAAGCGCTCACCGTAAGGTGGGTTTGTAAGGATGAATCCAAACTTCTTAGGATGATGTAGATCTGCCACATCTCTGGCCTGGAAATGAATCATGTGATCAACGCCAGCCTGCTTTGCATTAAGTCGTGCAATTTTTACCATCTCTGGGTCTATATCATATCCCTGTAGGTCACATTCTACTGATGTGTCTACATCTGCTCTGGCTTCATCGAAGCAATCCTTCCATGTCTTCTGGTCGATAAGATTATCCCAGTCCATGGATGTGAATTCTCTGTTTAATCCAGGAGCGATATTTGCAGCAATCATAGCTGCTTCTATAAGGAATGTTCCTGAACCACAGAATGGGTCAACAAGGATTCTGTCTGCTCGCCATGGTGTAAGCTGAATAAGTGCTGCCGCCATTGTCTCTGAAAGTGGAGCCTTGCTGGTGTATGTTCTGTAGCCTCTTTTATGTAATGGTGTTCCTGTAGAATCTAAAGTAACAACCACGTCATCCTTTAATAGGAAAATTCTAACTGGATATTCTGCGCCAGTTTCCTCAAACCAATTGATGTCATAGTAGGACTTCATGCGCTCTACCATGGCCTTTTTAACGATGGATTGGATGTCTGTAAGAGAAAACAGCTTACTCTTTACAGATGTAGCTTTTGTAACCCAGAATTTGCCATCCTTAGGAATGAAATCCTCCCAAGGTAATGCCTTGATTCCCTGGAAAAGCTCCTCGAAGGTAGTGGCATGGAAGCGGCCTACCTCAACCAATACACGCTCTGCCACACGCAAATGTATATTGGCTCTGCAGATTGCTTCTGCATCACCTGTAAATGTAACACGGCCATCAGTCACTTCTGTGATGTCATAGCCTAAATCATAGATTTCTCTTTTAAGTGGTGCCTCTAATCCAAAATGGCATGGGCAACTGATTGTATAAATATCTCTTTTCATATTGCTCTTTCTAAAATTTTATTTGTATAAATATACTTTTACTTATCCATTATACCGATTTTGGCACTTCCATACCACAAAAAACGAAAGAATATGTGAGTTTTAAATGCCAATTTGATATAATAAGAAAAATGCAAAAACGAGGGAGTTTAAATGAGACGTGTAATTTCAGCAATTAGCATTGCTTTACTAATTATTTTTTGCTTTGTAGTATCTAGTCAAAATCAAATCCAATCTATAGAAGTGGCAGAAACAGACATTTCAGCCAGCTGCGAGCCTGCTGCTTTTTCTTTGGAATCCTACAAAAATAATCATCCCAAGGTGCGAGGCATTTATGTCACAGGCCCTACTGCTGGCACTGAGAAAATGGATGATATTATAAACTTAATTAATGAAACCGAGCTTAACGCCATCGTCTTAGATGTTAAGGATGACGCCGGAAATATCTCCTTTAAAATGGACAATGAAATGGTGATTAATACAGGCGCCTGTATTCCATATATTCCTGATATTCAAGCTTTAATGAAAAAGCTAAAGGATAATAACATCTATGTGATTGCAAGAATCCCATGCTTCAAGGACCCTACATTGGCAGCCGCTTGTCCAGACCTTTCCCTTCGCACACTTTCAGGGGAATATGTTACCGACGCTAATGGAAACGCCTGGGTGAACCCATGTAAGGAAGAGGTTTGGAATTACATCATCAGCATTGCTGACAGCTGCGCCGAGCTAGGATTTGATGAGATTCAGCTGGACTATGTAAGATTTCCTGTTGGCATGAATGCTGAGCAGGCCTACTACGGTGCTCCTACCGATGATGAAAGCCGCCAGCAGTATATCAACACATTTATCAAATCAGTAACCAGCGCCCTGCACCAGAAGAACATTCCTGTCACAGCAGATGTTTTTGGCACAATCATCAGAAGTGAAATAGATTCCCATCACATTGGACAAAGCTATACCAAGCTTGCGGAATCATTAGATTGCGTATGTCCTATGATTTATCCTTCACATTATGCCAGCGGTGAATTTGGTTTGGAAACTCCAGATGCCAACCCTCACGAAACTATTTATTTGGCTCTAAAGGGTTCTAAAGATGTACTTTCTCAGATACAAAATGACAACTGCGCAGTCATCCGACCTTGGCTTCAGGCCTTTACTGCATCCTGGGTAGAAGGCCATATAGAATATGACGGAGCCGCCATAAGACAGGAAATAGACGCTGTTTACGAGGCTGGCTACGATGAATGGATTTTGTGGAATTCGAAAAGCAACTATACATCTGAGGGGCTAGTTTTACAATAAATTCAATCTTAGAATAGGACTATTTGAAATCTTCAGATAAAAATCAGATAAAATTTATTGCAATAATTGATACTATATATTATAATTTTTCTCGTAGTTAGGAGTTTCCTAGCTGCACCCTTATTAATTATTTATACTCCCCTCAAAAAGACCGAAGTTTCGGTCTTTTTCTTTTGTCTTATTATAATGTGTCTATTTTAAGATACCCATTTTGCACAATTAGTTTCCAGTTGCGCCACACTAAATATTAAGTGCGCAGCTTAAAAATTGCTCTAGTATCCAAAAAAGAGACTGCAGCTGCAGTCTCTAATAATATATTCAGTTCTATTAAGTTATTGAAAATGTGCTAACGCCTCTGCGAATCTAACTTCGTCAAAAGGTTTAATAACAAAATCCTTTGCCCCTGCTTCAATAGCTTCGATAACATAACATTTCTGTCCCATAGCACTAACTACAAGAATCTTCGCATCTGGGTCAAACTCCATAATCTGTTTGATAGCATCAATACCGTTGGAGCTTCGTCCTACAGTATGGCCGTCTACAGTCATTGTGATGTCCATCGTTACTATATCAGGCTTGAACTCTTTGTATCTTGCAACCGCTGCATCGGAGCAATCGGCTTCAGCTACAACAGTACAGCCATTTTTTTCAACTTCGCCTCTAACGACAGCTCGCATGAACTTGGAGTCGTCAACTATCAGTACTGTTTTTCCCAAGGGTGTCATCCTCCTCACTATTTTTAATTATGGATGATTTAAGGTTATTATAGCACAAGATATACCGAACTATGTATGAACTTTTGGTGACTTATGGCTTTGGCGTGGAATATTTTAGCAGATTCTAGGCAATCCTTCGCCCTGAAGAATGTCCAAAAATCTACGTCCACCAATTTTAGTTTTCATAACTAAAGCGCCCTTTTCAGAATCATCAGCAGGATTCTTAACCTGACCAATAATGCAAGCGTTCTCGCCGTATTTGCTGCTCTTGATAAGTTCTACTGCCTTATCAGCGTATTCTCTAGGAACGATGGCTACCATTTTACCTTCATTTCCCATGTATAATGGATCAAGTCCTAACAATCCGCAGAATGACTGAACCTGTGGGTCTACTGGAAGGCTATCCTGAGCAATTTCAAATGTAAGGCTGCTAGATAATGCAAGCTCCTTTAATACTGTTGCAAGACCACCTCTGGTAACGTCTCTTAATACATGAACAGGAATGTTGTTAGATGTAAGCTTTCCTACCATCTCCTGAAGTGGTGCGTTATCGCTGACGATTGTGTTCTTGATGCCCATTCTCTGGCTTAGAACTGTAGCGTGATGGTCACCTACGTTTCCTGATACGATGATTACATCATCTGCTGTGGCATTCTTTGCTTTAATATCAACGCCCTTTGGAACAAAGCCTACACCTGCTGTATTGATGTAGATTCCACCGTTTCCTTCGATAACCTTTGTATCGCCTGCAACAATTTTTACACCAGCTTCGTTTGCTGTTTCTGCCATGGATTTAACAAGTCTTCTAAGAGTTTCTACATCTGCGCCCTCTTCAAGGATAAATCCACAGGTAATATATTTAGGAACTGCGCCTCTCATGCACAAATCGTTAACTGTACCGCATATACATAATCTTCCGATGTCTCCGCCTGGGAACTCCAAAGGAGTTACCACGAAGCTATCTGTAGTCATGGCGATTGTAGCATCGCCTGGGACTACTGCAGCGTCTTCCATCTCTGAAAGGACATCGCTATTAAACTGTGCCTCAAATATTTCTCTAATTAATTCTCCAGTTGCACGGCCACCTGAGCCATGCTCCATAATAATTTTTTCCATTTTTATATCTCCACTTTAGTCCGCGTTGTTACGTTAACAAGCATTATTATTCCTCACTCGACTAATGTCTCGTTCGAAACAATAATAGCTTGTTAACTACAACGCTCACTTAAATTTCTTATACACACTCTCATCCAATATCTTCTTCAAAACGATAATAGCTTGTTAACGTTTCACCAGGTATGCGTTGAAGCAGCTGCCTTCCTCGGATACCATGCATGCGCCTTCTGGTGACATCGGGGTGCATACTTTGCCGAAGAGTGGGCAGTCGGTAGGCTTTGCTTTGCCCATAAGGATGTCGCCGCAGCGGCATGCCTTGTTGCGCTTGTTGTCTTCGTCTAGGCCTGCGCTTCCTGCATCGAAGCTAGAATATTCTTCCTTAAGCATTAAGCCTGAGCCTGGGATAACTCCCATGCCTCGCCATACTACATCAGCTGGCTCAAAGTATTTATTTAACTGCGCTGTAATGATATCGTTCTGACCGGCATCTACAACTGATGTATAATAATTCTTAACCTGCGGCTGATTCTTAATAATCATCTGAACCAAGCCGTAGATTGCAATAACAAGCTCCTGATCACCAAAGCCTGAAACTGCAAATGGTATCTGATATTTGTCAGCTAAATCGTTAAAATAATCTGCTCCTGTAACAGCACTTACGTGACCTGGGGCAATAAATCCATCAATGGCTGCACCGTGGTCGCACAAATAAGAAATAGCACCTGGCATTGTTTTAAGCGCTGTAAGAATGCGAATGTTTGTAAGATTCATTGCCTGAGCATTATCTAAAAGTAATGTGTAAACTGGGGCTGTCGTTTCGAAACCAACCGCAGCAAACACGTAATTTCTATCTGGATGTTCCTTTGCAAGGCCTAACACATCCATAGGTGAATAAACCATTTCAACAGAGCCGCCACGTCCCTTTGCCTCGTTAAGGCTTTCCTTGGAACCTGGTACTCTAAGCAAATCTCCGAAGGTGGCAACTGTTGTGCCCTCTTCAAGACTAAGTTCTATTAATTTATCAATGTAGGCTGTTGGAGTAACACAAACAGGACAACCAGGTCCTGACAACAGCTCTATGTTAGGTGATAGCAAATCCCTAATACCATGCTTTGCAATGGCATGAGTGTGACTACCGCACACTTCCATAAGACGGATTTTTCTACCATCGTAATTTCGTAAAAAGTCTACAATCTCTGTGATTTCCATTAGCCCTCAAGGCCTCCCATGAGCTCTAATATTTCCTCTGCTTCATCCTTCTTTAATGTCTGGATAACGCAACCTGCATGTACTAATGCGTAATCTCCTTCGTTGACATTAACAAGACCAGCGTATGCTTCAACCTCGTTACCGTTGAAATCTACAGTGACCTTTCCATCTTTTTTCTTTTTAACTAATCCTGGTATTGCTACACACATAATTATTACCTCTTATAACTAACTTACTGTTACTAGTTTAGCACAATTCAAACCTTTATATTGTACAAAATATTGGGCAGACTTACCTTGAAAGTAGGTAGGCCTGACCTAAACAAATGCCACCATCTCCAGGTGGGAGCTGTTCGGCAGTATATACATTAAATCCAGCCTTTTCAAGCTTTCCTATTACATCCTCCAAAAGGATGCGATTAAGAAAGGTTCCGCCTGCTAAGGCTATCTGTTTTTTATCATCTAATTTGTCTTTATTACTATGGGCTATTTTTACAATATAATCTGATACTGCAATAATAAAACCTCTTGCCAATTGACTCTTATCTACTCCATTTGATATCGCATATACGATATCCTCAAAGAGCTTTTTGGTATCCCCACCTTCATCTATTGTAAGTGGATAAACCTCATCAGTTAATGTGGCTATGTTTTCAAGCTCTATTGGAGCCTGTCCCTCGTAGGAATTGTAGTGACATATATCAAGAAGGGCAGACACAGCATCAAACAGTCTTCCCATGGATGTGGATATAACTGTGTTTATGTTGTTATCGATGGCTGCCTTTATAAGCTGCTGTTCCATAGAATCCTCATCTGTAAGCTGCATGCCATAGTTATGAAGCATTCCCTTTAATATGGTATCGCAGTTTTTAGCACCTTCGTCTCCTCCGATAAGCTTCATAGGCTTTAGATGAGCGATCCTATTCATTTGAGAAATGCCATCCCAAATAAAAGCTTCACTTCCCCAAATGCTGCCGTCATCACCATAGCCCGTACCATCAAAAGCGAATCCAAGTACTGGTCCTTTAAGCTTATGCTCCGCAATAACCTCTGCCACATGGGCCTTGTGATGCTGGATTTCAGTAACCTTTAGATTATTGCTTGCTGCTGCCTCTTCACCCACTCTTCTGCTGAAATATCCAGGGTGCTTATCTACAGCCATAACCTCTGGTGCAAATCCAAATATACGCTCCATGGCTGCCTTTTCATTCTGATAGAAATGCTGGCAGCTAACTGATTCCATATCACCTAAATACTGGCTCACATAGGCTAATCCATTTTTCACATAGCAAAAGCTGGATTTCAGATCTCCACCTGCTGCAAACAAATCCCCTGAGATATCCACACTGATAGGGTTTGGAACATAGCCTCTTGCACGTCTTACAAACTGCTGTCTACCACATACCACCTTCATTACAGAATCATCCATCGGACGAAGGATTCTTCTGTTGTGACTAAGGATTCCTATTGGAGTATCTCCTAACTCCTTTGATGCTGCTCTTTCCTTCAGCCAATTAAGCATCTTATCATCATCTGTTTCAAGCACATCTCCACTGGCATTTCCACTGGTCATAATGATTGGTCCAAGCTTTTCAGCCAGCAAAATCTGTACTGGATTACATGGCAGCATAGCACCTATTGATGGGCTGGTTAGGCATACGTTGTCTGCCAGCTTCTTTTTATTATTGTATATACGTTTTAACAAAACGATTGGTCTGGCTGGACCTTCCAAAATTTCTAGCTCTTGGTCGTTTACCTCACAATAATCACTAATTGAATCCACATCAGGGAACAAAACCGCAAACGCCTTCGCTTCCCTGTGCTTTAATAATCTAAGGGATGCCACCGCCTTTTCATCAAAAGGATTACAGCACAGATGATATCCACCAATATCCTTCACCGCCAGGATTCCACCTGCTGCAATAACATCTACTGCCTTATCAAATGTATCCTTGGCTTTTTCTACTCCTGCCACCTGCTCAAATGAAAGCCTTGGACCACATTCTTTACAGGCAATAGTCTGGGCATGACGTCTCCTATCTAGCTTTCCTGTATATTCCTTCTCACACTCTGGGCACATCTTAAAATCACCCATGGTGATAGTGTCTCTGTCGTATGGCAATCTTTCTATTATGGAATATCTAGGGCCACAGATAGTACAGCTAATAAATGGATGCAAATATCTTCTGTTGTTAGGGTCTAACAATTCCTCTTTACATTTATCACAGGTACAAATATCCGCAGGTATCAGAGGTAGATTAGCCTTTACATCACTATCCGATTCCACGATCTTAAACTGATGAGCCTCTGGGAGTTTTACATCAGCAAGCTCTTCCTCATCAATGGATGTGACAAATCCTCCTGTTGGCACATCCTTGCTAAGCCTGTTCTTTAGCTCATCAAGCTTTGTCTCATCTCCTACTGCCACCACAGTAACAATGCCGCCTGTATTTCTTACATATCCTTCTATATTAAGTTCATCAGCCAGCTTGGCCACCCAAGGTCTATATCCTATTCCCTGCACCAAACCCTTAATCGTATATTTCCTAATCATCAAGCTTTCCTTCAACTATAATCTTTGCCTATTTTAACACTTTCTAACGGATATTTCACTCCTGGGTAGACGTAACTGTCACAAGAGCAACGCTAACCCCACTGTTTTCACTCCTCCTGTGACAGAATTCTCCTCAATTTCCGCTTTCTCTGTCACAAGATTTCCTGTAATCCCTATGTTTACGTCGCCTCTGTGACAGTATTCTCCTCAATTCTCTCATTCTCTGTCACAAGAGTCCCTTCACTCCCGATGTTTACGTTGCCCCTGTGACAGAATCTCTTAAAATTTGTATAGATTCTGTCACTGGAAACTTCACAAACCCAGTGTTTTCGTTGGGCTTGTGACAGAATCCTAGACTTATTAGACCTTTTCTGTCACAGGGAAGGCTGCAAACCCTCATTCTTCGTTGGCCTTGTGACAGAAGAGCCCCCATCAGAGATGCGAAGGTGCAAAATAATAATAAAAAATGTCACAGCCGATAAAGAAAATCCCATTTCCTCATATCTGCTGTGACAGAACAATTATCAATATTAAATTGCCAGGACAGAACCCTTAGCCGATTACACCTGCGATACCGCATGCTAATACGACGATACCAAGGATGATTCGGTACCATCCGAAGACTTTAAAATCATGCTTCTTAATGTAGCTCATTAAGAACTTGATTACGAACATTGATACTGCGAAAGCTACTACCATACCAACAAGAAGAATGGCTGCTTCCATGCCTGTAAATGAAAATCCAAACTTAAGGATTTTAAGAAGGCTG
>JAEEGL011499648.1_pt1 | contig 11965 bp, 7 predicted proteins | sample 9134231 | NCBI WGS metagenome assembly JAEEGL01 (sample SAMN16246548, study PRJNA631951) | gut metagenome | biome: gut microbiome; feature: rumen; material: fiber-attached | host: Bos | place: Iran: Karaj | collected 2018-10 | reverse complement strand
CGTTGCATTGGTTTTTCAGGAGCATTTGGATCATCACTGTTGGAAAGACCGTTATGTCCACCTGCAACCCATGGATCCTCATAAATAACAGCACCAAGCCAATCCTTAAACTTATTATATGAACGTTTCCAAAGAAGTTGGAATGCCCTTACTGATGAAACAATCGGATTGTAAAAAACATTATTTTCCGAGCAAATATCTGCAAGTTTAAATGGCATACCGGCACCACAAGAAATTGCCTTTATCGTTCCCTTTGCTTTTTCAAGAACACCTTTCAAAAGTTCCTGTGAACCACCTTGTTCCCAAAGGATATTCATAAACACAAGGCCATTGCCTTTTGCTTCCTCATGTGCAATTTTTGCCTGATCAAGACAACCCTTTATTCCATATTCAATAAGTTCCTTTTGTCTTTCAATACGATTTTTCCCCTTAAAAGAAACAGGTGCAGTCAATTTTCCATTTTCATCAAAAAAGTCTGGATTAACACCAGAAAAAGTTCCAGCACCGCCACAATTTGCCCATCTGCCACTTGTAAGCCCAGTGGACACACTTACACCCTTACCACCTTCGATAATTGGGAGTATTTCTTTTCCAGCAATAATTATACTTTTTAGGTTCATAACAAAACCCCTTTCACCATTATTTTTCCAATCTTAACTTAGAAAATATGATAAGTCAAAATAAAATAAAAAAAAATTGCCAACTTGAAAAATATTTATAAGTTGTTATTATATGTTGGTAACAAAAAATAAAAGGACGATAAATGAATTCTTTTTCAAGTATTTTTTTAATGGATTCCACAAATGTTTTTATGGGAATTTCTTCAGCGTCTTTGCTTTTGATTTCCCTTATTCTTTTTTGTATATTAGAATATAAAAGATTTAAAAATCCTAAACTTTTCAAACAGATAGATGAAAAAAATGAATATAAAATTTCAGAAGTATTAAACTTTTTTCTGTCATCAATAATGCTAAGTTTTTATTGTGTGGTTAAGTATTTTTACTTTACAAAAATGGATATGGTTTTAAGTTCTTTGTGGATTCTTTTAGGTTTAATTTCTTTAAATATTCTTTTTAAAATGTTTTGTATTTTGATAAATACAAAGGAAAAAATAAGCCCAATTAAGAATTTATTTCTAAGGATTATTGATAATTATGTTATGATTATAACTATTACACTAAGTGCATCAATAATTGCATCACAAATACCAATTGTTGATATTACAAAATATTTTGGATCTGATGTTTTGCGATTCTCTTTAATAAATTTGCCATTTTTATTAAGTGGATTATTTACTGTTGTTTCTTGCTTTTCTATTCTTTGCCAATATTTTTTATACAAAGTTGATCAAGAAGCAAAGATGAATATTAACGAAGTTTTCAAGGTTATATTTCCACTTATTACTATTGCGTTTGTGACAATATTTTATCCACTAAGTTATAATCTTTTTATGGTTGTTTCTGTTGGGATTCTTTCAAAATATATAACTGAAAAAACTTCGACATATCTTAATAAAAGAAAGGTGTTGGGTAAGAAAGGGAACTTTACAACCTTAAATTTTTTAAGTCCTCTTTCTAATATTTTATTCTCAAGTTTAGTTAACCTTTTGGTTATTGTAATGCTTATTTTTACCTGTCTTAATTTAACAGGTTTTTTGGGCATTGCTATTACATCACTTGGATTAATAAGTTCAACAATTTTAACCTCTAATGTTAATATTTTTGATAAACAATCCGAAGCATATAAGTATGTTGCAAAAACACTTAACAATGTTGCATTATTTTATATTTTCTTTGAAACACTTGAGTTTATACATAAGATACAGTTTCATGTAAGTATTTTATCAGACAATGTTATTGTTGGTTTATTTGCAAGTATTGTTTTGATTGTATTCAATATTCTTAAAATAATAAATCTTGCAAAATATATTCAGATGAGTACAAAACGCACATATATTGCAGTCAGAACATTGATTTATATAATGATGTTTATCATATGTTTTTATTACCTTCTTCCATTTATAAATTATGAACTTTTAGGTGCATTAGTTTTGGGGCTTATACTTATAACCGCATTTATTTCTGTTTTGGTAATAAACAGTATCGATGTTTTTGAAACAAAAGGTGGAAAGTCGGTATTTGTTACACCACTTCTTCGTAGTACAGTTTTGCCATTAACAAATCAAATTACAACAGGACTTATTATTATAATTGTCTTACTTTTACCAATTATTAAATAGAGGATGTTATGAACAAAATATATCTTGCAACAAAACTTATTGGTGATACATACAGTAAACAAATAGTCAATCAAAACGAAGAAATTTCTTTGTGGCTTCTTCATAAATTAAAGCATACTTTTGGTGTCGCGCATGAAATAAAAAATATCCTTTTTGAAGAAAAGAATTTATGGGATTTTCTTTCATATGATGAGCGTGAATTGGTTGAAGTTTCTGCAATTCTTCATGATTTGGGAAGGTTTTATCAACATCGTGATGGTTGTCATTTATTAAATGATGAATTTGACCATGGATTGGAAGCTGTGAAAATTTTAAAAGATATGTCAGATTTTAATAATCCAATACTTCTTTTTGCAATAGGAGAGCATAATAAATTTGCAATAGGGTATGAAAACCCATATTATCAACAACTAAATGAACATGATAAAAAAGTTGCTGATATAGTTGCAAAACTTTTGCGTGATGCTGATAAATTGGAAAATATTAGGGATGTTATTTATCATGGTGTTCCACAAAGACTTTATAAATTCACTTCACTTGAACCATTTTCTGAAAATGTAAAATTAGCAATAAAAAACAAACAAAGTGTTCTTCGTGAAGATATGAAAACATCAAGTGACAGGGTTGCCGATTATCTTGCTTGGATTTATGACATAAATTACCAAACAACAAAGGATATAGTCAAAGGTCTTGGATTTATTGAAAAAGGTATAGAAATTGCTAAACTTTCTGGTGCCAGTGATGAAGATTGTGAATTGTTAAAGGAATATGTAAGGTTATAAAATGGAAAACAAGGATTTCAAAATCAAAACTTTTTTTGGTCGCCGTAAAGGTAAGGGGATGAGTAAGGCAAAGGAGGATTTAATTGCGACTCGTATGTCTGAATTCAAAATAACTTTACCAAAAAATGGCAAGATTGATTTTGCAAATCTTTTTAATTTTAAACCATCAAAGTATGTTTTTGAAATAGGTTATGGTGATGGCGAACATTTGGTAAATATGGCTCTTAAAAATCCAGATATTGCATTCATTGGAACCGAAGTTTTCCTTAATGGAAATGCTTCGATTTTAAGAAAGATTATTGACAATGATATAAAAAATATTCGTATTTTCCCTGATGATGTAAATCTTCTTTTCCCATATATTCCAGATGAAATATTTTCCACAATATTTGTTTTATACCCTGATCCATGGCCCAAAAATAGAAACGAAGAACGTCGTATGATTAACCAAAATAATATAAAGTTGTTTTATAAATTCCTTGTAAAAAATGGAAATCTTTTTGTCGCAAGCGACCATCCAGTATACATTCCATGGGTTTTATTAGTTATGCAAAACCAAGATTTTTTCACATGGACAGCGAAAAAATCATCAGATTTTACAGTTCCGCCAGATGATTGGGAAACGACAAGATATGAGCAAAAAGCAATTTTTGAAAATCGCAAACCAATTTATCTAAATTTCCAAAAAAAATAAAAATTCATTTTTTTTAAGAAATTTATTGAAAAATCAATATAAAGTAGGCTATTATATAGCTAATAAAAATTTATACTTAAAGGAACAAAAATGAAAAAAATAAGTTTATATTTATTTTCAGCTTGTATAGCTACACTTTTTGGTTGCACATCGGATATAAATTCTGATGTCCCTGTATCATCAAATGATCTTATTGATCAGAATGTTGTTTACAAAAGTGAGACTGTAAGGGTTGATGTCGAAGATATGACAATGCCAGCAAATGAATTTTCAAAAACTGAAATTGCAAAGGTTGAAGAACCTGTTGCAAGTGAAGTTGAGGTTATTATTCCACCAAAGGCAACAGAAGATGCAACAGTTGATTTTGTGGACTCTTCTTACTATGTCGTAAAAAGTCCAGAAGACATGGAATTTGAAATGGCTGTTGCGCAGGCAGAGGAAAGACATGGAATAACACCATCAAGAAGACCTGTTTACAGTGCTGTTTCAACACCTGTTTCCGAACCTGCTGTTGTAAACACACCTGTTTATATGGTTGAAGAGAAAAAAGAAGCTGTTGCAAAAACTTCTGAACCAGTAAGAAATATTACATTCTTAAGCACTATTGTTTACCATTCTAATACAAAGGCTGATATTTCTTCTCGTGATATGAAGGCATTGAAAAATGTTGCAAAACTTGCTCGTGAAAAGGATGCAATAGTTCGTGTTGTTGGAAATTCTTCTAGTCGTTCAAAGGATATGAAAGAAATTCAAAACAAAATTGAAAACTTTGATTTGTCATTACTTCGTGCACAAAAGGTAAGTGAAGCTCTTATTGGTTTTGGTGTTCCAAAGGACAAAATTTTCATAAGCGCTGTTGCTGATACTGAAAAGGTAGTAGAAGAAAATATGCCAATAAATGAAGCAATAAACAGAAGAACCGAAATTTATTTGAATTATTAAAAAGTGTTAAGGTAGTTTTTTGCGACTACCTTTTTTTATAGATACAGGGTTTATGCTATGATTGTTGGTCCAAATGATAACAAAGATGATTTTTTAGTTAATGAAGATTCTTCGCTTAATAAATTTCGTTGGCGTTTATTTAAAAGCGATGAACGAGAAGTTTTAACTATTGTTCAAAAATTTAACCTTCCTGATATAATTGCAAAAATTATTTGTGCAAGGAATGTGCCGTTTGAAAATATTTCAAGTTATATCAATCCACAAATAAAAACATTACTTCCATCACCTTTTATTTTAAAGGATATGGACAAGGCTGTTAAACGAATTATTACAGCAATTAAAAAAGGTGAAACTGTTGGAATTTTTGGTGATTACGATGTTGATGGTGCTACTGCAACTTCGATAATATATCGTTTTCTTCGAGATGTTGGTGTCAAAAATATACATATCCATATTCCAGACAGGCAATCCGAAGGATATGGACTTAATTCTGTTGGATTAAAGGAATTAAGGGATAAAGGTGCAACTTTGGTAATTGCAGTTGATTGTGGAATAACAGGATTTGATGCAGTTGATATGGCAAATCAAATGGATCTTGATATTGTTATTGCAGATCACCACGAAGCCGAAGTTGGAATTCCTGATGCAGTTGCAGTTGTTGATCCAAAACGTGTTGATGATGATTCTGGTTTAAACTATTTGGCTGCGTGCGGTGTTGTATTTTTAATGGATGTTGCGTTAAATAAAACTTTGCGTGAGGATGGATATTATTCAGCAAAGGGAATAAATGAACCAAATCTATTTTCATATCTTGACCTTGTCGCCCTTGGAACAGTATGTGATGTCGTTCCACTTGTTGGCGCAAATCGTGCATTTGTTTCTGTTGGTATAAAGGTTATGGGCAGACGTGAAAATATTGGGTTAAAGGCTTTATGTGATATTTCAGGAATTAACAACAGCCCAACCGTTTATCATCTTGGTTATATTTTAGGACCAAGGATAAATGCAGGTGGTCGTGTTGGAAATTCTTCGTTAAGTGCTGATTTGCTTACAACTAATAATCCTTTGGTTGCTGATAATTTAGCAACAAGACTTAATAATTTCAATATCGAACGTAAGGATATAGAAGCATCAGTTCTTGCCGAAGCATTTGAAAAGGTTGCATCGGAAATAAAACCTGACGATAACTTTATTTTCATTACAGGTCATAATTGGCATACCGGTGTTATTGGTATTATTGCAGGAAGAATAAAGGAAAGATATAATCTTCCAACACTTGTTGCGACAATCGACTCTGATGGTATTGCAAACGGAAGTGGAAGAAGTATTCCTGAAATTGATTTGGGTTCTGCTATTATCAAGGCAAAGGAGATGGGTATTCTTTCCGAAGGTGGTGGCCATTCAATGGCAGCTGGTTTTACATTAATCAATGACAAGATTCCTGAATTCAAAAAATTCTTACACGAATATATTGAAAATTCAACAAAGTCACAAAAGATTATACCTGTCCTTAATATTGATTCGGTTATTGATATAACAGGTATAAACAATGAACTTGTAAAAAAACTTTCAATACTTGAACCATTTGGAACTGCGAATGAAGAACCAAGATTTGCTATTTTAAGTGCAAAACTTACAGGGTCAGAGGCAATTTCTGGTGGACATATCAGATGTTATTTTTCATCTGATAATGGCAAAAGTATTTCTGCTATTTGCTATAAATCTATTGATACAGACATGGGTGAAACATTACTTGATGGCGTTGGTAAATATTTCAAAATTGCAGGCAAGATTCGCGCAAATGAATGGAATGGAAAACGTCATATTCAAATAGTTGTTGATGATATTGCAAAGGATTAAAAATATGAAAATTTTATTTTTTATTATTATGATATTTTTCCCGGGCTTTGTGTTCGCACAAAAGGCTCCTGCTATTATGGAATTAAAGGATGCACCAGAAGAAATCGAAGTTTATAATGATAAGGAATTTAAAGAATGGCTTTCCAATTTTAAGGAAAAGGCAAAAACAAAATATAAGATTAGTGAAAAAACTTTAAATGAAGCATTCAAAAATGTTAAATACAATCCAAAGGTTATTTCATCAGACAGAAAACAACCTGAATTTATGAAAACATTTTGGAAATATTCTGACAGCGCCCTTAAACCAGAGCGTATTGCCAATGGTAAAATTATGCTTAAAAAATATAAAACATTATTAAATAATGTTTCAGAAAAATATGGTGTTCCAAAGGAAATAATTGTCGCTTTTTGGGGATTGGAAACTTATTATGGTACAATATTTGGAAATTATAATATTATAGAAGCATTAACAACATTATCATTTGATCCAAGACGTTCAGAATTTTTTACAACCGAACTTATCAATGCTCTTAAGATAATAGATGCTGGCCATATGAAACCATATCAAATGATTGGGTCTTGGGCTGGTGCATTTGGAAATTTTCAATTTCTTCCTTCCACATTTCAAAGATATGCAGTTGATGGAAATGGTGATGGAAAAATAAACCTTACAAATGATATTGCAGATGCTATGCATTCCGCTGGAAACTATTTATCCCAAATGGGTTGGAATAAAAAATACAGATGGGGCCGTCCTGTAATAGTTGATAAAAACAACAAGGATGCTTGGACACATATTAATTCAAACGAGTGGAAACCACTAAGTTTTTTCAGATCTATGAATATAAAACAACTTGATGGTAATCCACTTCCTAACAAAGATATAAGTGCAAGTTTAATTGCTCCACAAGGTGTAGAAGGTCCTGTTTTCATAGTGTATGATAATTTTAAATATATAATGAACTGGAATGCATCAACCAATTATGCTTTATCTGTCGGTCTTCTTTCTGATGCACTTGTTTCACACACAGTTCCAATTTTTGAGCGTCCAGCAAACTGGGATAAATTGAAAACTATGACAACAAATCAAATAAAAGAGATTCAAGAAAAACTTGCATCTGTTGGTGTTTATAATGCAAAAATTTCAGGTCTTTACGGTAAAAAAACAATGAAGGCAATAAAGGAATATCAACAAATGCTTCTTGATGGAGATAAAGATGTTTCCAAATCAGGAAAGAAAATAAAAAAGTATAAATCGGGAAATCCTGTTATTCCTGATGGCTATCCTTCGTTTGATTTATATGAGCAAATGTTTGGAAAATAACCCCTGGTATTTTTGCTGAATATTTGTTAAAATACAAAGGAATTAAAAGGGCAGTTTATGGCAAATATTTTTAATATATCACCAAGATATCCATTTTTAGAAGTTCTTGCTTCTTACATAACAGAAACGGCAAAATTGGATGGTTTAAATATTGCTGATGATATAATTTTGCTTCCTACGCGAAGGGCATGTCGTCATCTTAAGGATGTATTTTTAAAACTTTGTGATAACAGCGCCGTAATCCTTCCAACAATTTTACCATTGGGTGATATTGATGAAAATGGACTTGCTTTTTTGGATTATGAAAACGAAGGTTTGGACAGTTATGATTTAAAACCTGCTATCTCAAAAATCAAACGTAATTTAGTTCTTTCGTTTTTAGTAAAAGCTCAAAAAAAAGATTTTACTGAGGAGCAAGCGTATTCTTTGGCTGTTGATCTTGCTCATCTTATGGATACTGTTGAAATGGAAGAATTAAGTTTCAATAATCTTCAATATCTTGTGCCAGAGGAATATTCTGAACATTGGCAAGAAACACTTGAATTTTTAAAAATTGTCACATCGGAATATCCAAAATTTCTTGATGATAATGATGTGATGAATCCCATTGATAGAAAGGTAAAACTTATAAAAAAGCAAATCAAATATTGGGAAAATTTTCCACCAAAAGGAAGGATATTTGCCGCTGGTTCTACTGGTTCACTTGTGCCAATTTCTTATATGTTAAGATTTATTTCAAAAATGGAAAAGGGATATTTGATTTTACCCGGTTTGGATAAAAATATTTCAGATAAAGATTTTGAAATTTTGACTGCTGATTATCCAAAATCAAACCAAAATCATCCACAATATGGACTTTTAAAATTGATAAAGGGATTAGGTCTAAAAATTTCTGATGTCCCAAATTTACCGTTGTATAAGGAATATGATATAGCTGATAAAGATCGTGAACTTTTATCAAGTCACATTATGATAAATTCGGAAATGAGTGATGATTGGTCAAATCTTCCAAAATTAAAAAATGATGTTTTAAATGATGTTTCTGAAATTTGTTTGGATACTGATTCGGATGAAGTTTTTGCAATTGCTGGATTATTAAGAAAGGCTGTCTTTGAAAATAAAAAAGCATTGCTTATTACGCCAGACAGAAAGATTGCGAAATCTGTCGCAAATGAATTAAAACGTTGGAATATTAATGTCGACGATTCGGCCGGTATTCCTGCCAGTGATACAATCACCGGTAATTACATAATCCTTGTATTAAAAATGTTGTATGATGATTTTTCACCTTACTCAATTTTGGCTGTATTAAAACATGAATACACACATCTTGGATATGAAAAGACAGTATTGGAAAACTTGATTCGTGAATTAGAAGAAAAAGTTTTACGTGGGAAAACCACATTTAACAGTTTGGATAAAATAATGACTATTGCATCTGCTTATCCATCTATATATGAGCTTCTTTTGAAAATAAAAAATTTATCTGAAAATATGTACAGTAAAATGTCTGATACAACAACATATAACTTGTTTGATTTGTTGTATGAACATTTGCAATTAGTTGAAAATTTTGTATCAGCTCCAAATATCGATTCGAAAAATATATTGTGGAATTCGGATTTGCATAATGATTTATCATCTGAACTTTCGGCTTTACTTTCATCATTACAGGAAATAAAAAACGAAAATGGCAAGTTGCCTATTGATAAAATGACAGCATCGGCATATTTTGTTTTTATTTCAAATTATTTATTATCGTTAAGTCTTCGTCCAAAAATAAATTCACATCCAAATATTGCGATTATGAATTCTATAGAGGCGCGTTTGCTTACTGCGGATTTGTATATTATGGCTGGTTTGGTCGAGGATACTTTCCCAAGCATTACTTCTGATGATCCATGGATGAGCAGGCCAATGAAGGCAAAATTCAAACTTCCACTTCCGGAAAGAAAAATTGGATTATCTTCACATGATTTTGTTGAATTCTTTTGTAAGAAAAATGTTATTATGACTCATGCAACAAAGGTAAATGGTCAGAATACAATAACATCGCGTTGGCTTACAAAACTTTCTGCAATTGAAAAAATTGCAAACTTAAAAGTTAATGATTCTTTGGATGCCGAAGTAAAATCTTGGATAAAACTTTCTGGATTTAATGGGGCTTCTTTAAAATGTAAAAGACCAAGTCCATGTCCGCCTGTCAAAGCACGACCAAAGGAACTTTCTGCAACATGGATTGAAAAATGGTATCGTGATCCATACATAATTTTTGCAAGTAAAATATTAAGACTTAAAAAACTTGATGATATAAATCCTGTTATTGGTTCCGCGGAACTTGGCACGATTATTCACAATAGTTTAGAAGAATTTAAAAAGAAAAATCTTTCAACAGCAGAAGAACTTAAACAAATAATGTTTAACAATGCGATTCCATATATGGATATTCCACAAATTGATTTTTGGTATTCAAAGTTTGAAAATGTCGCTGAATGGTTTATTGATTATGAAAATAAAATAAAGGATTCAACCATAAAATCTTTTCAAGAGGAAGAGGGAAGATTCAATATTACTCCTGATTTTACAATAACGGCAAAGGCTGATCGTATTGATATTTTAAAGGATAACAATGCGATGATTTTTGATTATAAAACTGGAACTCCGCCAAAGGATAAAGAGGTAATATCCGGATATGCTCCTCAATTACCAATAGAAGCTGTAATATTTAAAAATAATGGATTTAAAAATATAAAAACAAATTCAAGGGTAAAGGGTGTCAGATATATAAAACTTACCGGAAGTCAAAACGGAAATATTACTGGTGAAAAATTAGATGATTCTATTGATGAAATTATGGATAAAACAATTAATAATTTAAGGGATACTATTGAAAAATTTTCCAAACAAGAAACGCCATATCTTTCCCGTCCAAATCCAAATACTGTTAATCATAGTATTGAAAACTATTCAGAATATTCCCATCTTGCACGTGTAAAAGAATGGAACGAATAATTATTTTTTCTTTGGTTTAAGTATTATTGTTGCAAGTGGTGGTAATGTAATATTTAAAGAATAATTTTGATCTTGCCATGCAATATTTTCAGGTTTCAAAATATTTTTATTTCCAACACCACTTCCCATATATTCGAAATCATCAGAATTAAATATTTCTTCGAATTCACAATATTCTGGAACACCGATTCTGTAATTTTCTCTTATAATAGGAGTCATATTTGTAATAGCGATTAAATAATTATCACGATTTTTTGCATAGCGTATATATGGGAAAACGCTATTTTCAGAATCGTTATAATCTAACCACCTAAAACACTCTGGATTAGAATTATTTTCGTAAAGTGCAGGTTCTGATTTGTAAAGTTCATTTAAGGTTTTTACTTCTTTTTGAACAGCTTTATTATAAGGATCATTTGCAACATGCCAATCAAGACTTTGATTTTCATTCCATTCATTATATTGAGCAAATTCATCACCCATAAATAAAAGTTTTCTTCCTGGGAATGTCCACATATAACCATAAAAAGCACGAAGGTTTGCAAACTTTTGCCATTTATCGCCAGGCATTTTATTTATAAGAGAGCATTTACAATGCACGACCTCGTCATGAGAAATTGAAAGCACAAAATTCTCAGCAAATGCATACATTATACAATGTGTCATTTGATGATGAATATATTTTCTGTAAATAGGGTCATGGCACATATAATCAAGTACATCATGCATCCAGCCCATATTCCACTTATATCCAAACCCAAGTCCCCCTACATCAACAGGTTTGGAAACGTTTCCCCAACCAGTAGATTCTTCTGCAAACGAAGCGCTATATGGAAACTTTCCATACATTACAGTATTTACCTTTTGAAGAAAGGCAATTGCTTCAAGATTTTCCTTTCCACCATAAATATTTGGTATCCATTGTCCAGCTTTTCTGCTGTAATCAAGGTAAAGCATAGACGCTACTGCATCAAAACGTAATCCATCAATTTTATATTCATCAAGCCAAAAAGTTGCAGATGCAAGAAGAAAGTTTACAACTTCGTTCCTTCCATAATCATAAATTTTTGTTCCCCAATCTTTGTGTTCACCCTTTCTGTCATCAGCATATT
>JAEEGL010873330.1_pt1 | contig 11965 bp, 10 predicted proteins | sample 9134231 | NCBI WGS metagenome assembly JAEEGL01 (sample SAMN16246548, study PRJNA631951) | gut metagenome | biome: gut microbiome; feature: rumen; material: fiber-attached | host: Bos | place: Iran: Karaj | collected 2018-10 | reverse complement strand
TCAGAAGCTGCAGTTGCACTTCTTTCAAGTGAAGATGAATGGGCTTTGATTAAACAGCTTGGAGATTATCCAAACGTAATTGCAAAGGCTGCAGAAAATCTTGACCCGAGTGAAGTTGCCGCTTATGTTTACGAGGTTGCAAAGCTGTTCAGTAAGTTCTATCAGAACTGTCAGATTGTAAATGCAGAAAGCAAGCAGTTGGCAGGTGCACGTCTTTACCTTGCAGACTGTACGCTTCAGGTAATCAAGAACGCAATGATGCTTGTTCTTGTACCGTATCTGGAAAAAATGTAACCGGAAAAATCGCGTCTTGATGCAGCGTTGCTGCCGCGGAGACTTAGGAAACTATAGGAGAATAGATGAAAGGATTAATCCTTGCGGGAACAAACAATATTTTTACAGTTGAATGTTCCGATGGAATTGTAAGAAACTGCTCGATTAAGGGAAAAGTTTTAAAATCAGATAAAACTTTTTACAATCCGATTGCGCCCGGCGACATTGTTGATGTCGAAGTTGACCCGATGAATGAACAGAAAGGTCAGGTGCTTTCTTTGCATCCAAGAAAAAATACTTTTTTAAGATGGAATGTAAAGGGCCGTTGTCCTCAGCTTCTTGCAAGTAATCTTGATTATCTGATTCTGGTTACAACTCCAGATGAACCTCCTTTCCGTCCACGTTTTACAGACAGGGCTCTTGCGCAGGCAGAGCACCAGGGAATCACTCCTGTAATTGTCTGCAACAAATGGGACCTAGCAGAAAAAATGCAGACAGACGGAAGAATCAAAGAGTTCGAAGCAATTGAGCGCAGACTTTCTATCTGGCAGGATCTTGGTTATAAGGTTTTAAAAATTTCAGCTAAAACCGGCGAAGGTATGATTGAATTTTCAAATCTTTTGGAAAATCACTTAAGCGCTTTTGTCGGTCAGTCTGGCGTTGGAAAATCCAGCCTTATTAATGTAATGGATAATACCTGTGTTTTAAAAACAGGAAGCCTTTCAAAAAAATACGGGCGCGGAAATCACACGACAACAAAAGGAACCTTAATTCACCTTACCTTAAACGAAACTTTGACCGACGGAATTCAGGGCCGTCATGCAGATATTATTGACACTCCCGGTATCCGCCGTTTTGTATTAGATGATGTTCCGTATAACGAGGTTGCACTTTATTTTAGAGAATTTGAAAAATATATAGGAAAATGTAAATTCGGATTAAACTGCAGCCATACAACGGAACCAGATTGTGCAATTCAGCAGGCTGTGTGCGATGGTGAAATATCACCGGAACGCTATGATTCCTGGCTCAGAATTGCAACAGAAATAAAAACTGGAAAATTCCTTGAATAAAAAATGAATACTAAAGCGTTAAATGAAATTGATTATTTTAGAATAAGAGATCAGATTGCTGCATTTTGTGCAACACAGGATGCGCAGAAAAATCTTTTGGAACGCATTCCGTTTAAAGACGAAAAAAAAATCAATGAATTAAAAAATCTTGGACGTGAATGTGAAGCCTTTTTAATGGCAACTTCTTCAGGCATAAAATCTTATGAAAGTATAAATCCGTTTTTTTCAATTATAAAAACAGACGGAATGAATCTTTCGCTTGAACAGGTAAAAGTAATTGCTGATTTTATTACAAGCGTAAAGTCAATTAAAAAATCAGTTTTGAATGCAGGCGAAAAACTTGAACTTCCAATTCTTACAGACCGCATTCAAAAGCTTCCTGATTTTTCAGAAACCGAAAAGCTTGTTTTCCGCATTATTACACCGGATGGAATTCTGCGCGAACTTCCCGAAATTGTTGCAATCCGAAAAGAAATTGCTTCGCTGAATGCAAAACTAAAAAACATAATGCAGAAAATTATCAGCGACCCGAAATATCAGAATATTCTTGAAAGCAATGTTCCGGTATTGCGTGGCGACCGTCAGGTGATTGCGGTAAAGGCAGGCCTTCAGAATAAGATAAACGGAATTGTTCACGAAGTAAGCCAGAGCGGAAAAACATGTTATGTTGAACCTCAGGAAGCGGTTTTATGCAGTAACTGTCTTGTCCAGAAAGAAAATGAACTTGAAATCATAATTAAAAAAATCCTGACTGAACTTACTGCTTCTTTGCGGCCTTCAATTCCTTTATTTAAAACTGCAATTCCTGTTATGACAGAAATTGATTCAAGTATTGCAGGCGCAAAATGGGGAATTGAAAACAAATGCGTTTATGCGCTCGAATGTAACACTGAACCGCCAATGCTTATTAAAGCGCGTCATCCGCTTTTGGGAAAAACTGCAGTTCCTATTGATTTGCGTTTTGAACGGAATACAAATGTTCTGATTATTACAGGTCCGAACACTGGTGGAAAAACTGTAAGCTTAAAAACGTTCGCACTTTTTTCCATGCTTAATCAAAGCGGCTTTCCGATTCCTGCTGCAGAAGGCAGCCGTCTTCCTGTTTTTGATAATGTGTTTGCAGACATTGGTGATGATCAGTCGCTTGAGCAGAGTCTTTCTACTTTCAGCGGCCACATGAAAAATATTGCAGATGCCGTAAACCATGCAACTTCAAAAAGTCTTGTTCTTCTTGATGAACTTGGAAGCGGAACAGATCCTCAGGAGGGAAGTGCAATTGCAATGGCTGTTCTTGATGAATTGATTGAACGAAAAAGTTTTGTTCTTGTTACAACTCATCTTGGCGTTTTGAAAAATTACGGCTATTCAAATTCTTCGTGCGAAAATGCATCCGTTGAATTTGATGTTTCTTCACTTTCGCCGTCTTACCGGATTATTATGGGACTTCCCGGCGAAAGTCATGCGCTTGATATTGCTCAGAAAAATGGACTTCCGCAAAAGCTTTGCAAGGCCGCCAAAAACTTTATTGCAACTGAACAGACAGACGTTTCTGCACTTATCCGCGGTTTGAACAGAAAACATATTGAACTTAATAAAATCCAGAAAGTTGCAGAAAAAAAGGAAAATGATTTTCTTCAGAAAAAGGAACGTCTTGATTCGCGAGAAGAAAGTCTGCGCAAACTTGAACTGAATATTAAAAAAGAAAAAATGCAGGAGCTTGATGATTTCTTAATTCATTCAAGGCGGCAGCTGGAAAATCTTGTGCGCACATTAAAAGAAGGCGAAATCACAAGAGAAAAAACTTTGGGCGTAAAAAAGTTCATTTCAGATTTAACCGAAGACATTACAAATCTGGAGCAGAAAATTCAGCGCGAAGAAGACAATCTTCTTCAAAAGAAAAAAGCAACTCATCCGCATTCAAACAAAAAAACAAAAAAGCGTACAAGCAATGCCGAAGCACTCGCGTTTGCAAGCGTGAGCATTCCTGATTCAGCTTTTGTAAAAGAAAAATTGCCTGAACTGACTTTTGCTCCGGGAATCCGCGTAAAATCACTTTCTTCTGGAATAGAAGGCGTAATTCTTTCAAAAGATAAAAAAGATTGCTGGCAGGTTCAGTTTGGAAGTGTTAAAATGTCTGTAAAAGAAAAGACTCTGGAAATCCTTGAAAATCAGGGAAAGGGAAATTCTTCTGCAGACTCGAATTCTGAAAATTACGAAAGGTCTTATTATTCAACAGAATTTTCTACGGACGAAAAACCTGTTTTTGAACTCAGGCTTTTGGGCTGCAGGGCAGAGGAAGCAGTAAAACTTCTGGAACATCAGATTGATTTGTGCGTGCTGAATAATTTTACCAGCTTCAGCGTAATTCACGGAACGGGCGAAGGCGTTTTAAAACAGGTAGTTCATGATTACCTTTCGCATTGTCCGAGCGTAAAGGATTTTTCTTTTGCCAGAGCAGAAGACGGAGGCTTTGGAAAAACTTATGTCACAATGGTTTGAAAAAGAAGATTTCTGGATAACTTATGCGCCAATCATGTTTGACGATAATCACTGGAAGGAAGCTCCGACAGTTGCCGAATACGTAAAGTCAATTGCAAAGCTTTCTGAAGGTGATTCTGTTTTGGATGCAGGCTGCGGGCTTGGAAGAATCAGTGTGGAAATGGCCGCGCTTGGTCTTGAGGTTACCGGCGTTGATATTATTGAAGCTGAACTTCAGGCTGCCGAAGAATCTGCGAATGCCGAAGGTGTAAAACTGAATCTTGTAAAAGCAGACCTGCGCACTTTTTCTGCGCCTAAAAAATATGATTGCGTTGTGAATCTTTATACTTCGTTCGGTTATTGTGATTCAATTGAAGAAGATATGAAGATTCTGAAAAATCTTTGTGATTCGCTAAAAGACAACGGAACTTTTATAATTGAATGCGTAAGCCGTGAAACTGCAATTTTGTATTTTACCGAAGGCGAAGTTTTTGAGCGGGCAGGCTTTACCGTAAAAACTCATTTTGAAGTTGTGGGCGCGTGGGAAGGCTTGCGTTCGCAGTGGTCGCTGTATAAAACAGATGAAAAAGGAAATGAGCATCTGGTGAATAATCATGTTTTTGTTCAGCGCCTGTATCCTGCAAAATTCCTTGCGCAAAAGCTCGTTGAGTTTGGTTGTAAGACTGCGGAAGTTTATGGTGATTTTGATTTTTCGCCTTATGATCAGCATGCAAGAACAATGGTGATTGTCGGAAGAAAATAATTATTTTTCAAAGGTTTTATATTCATAAGTGATTTTTGACTGTTCGTCGGTGTGAAGTTCGGTGAAAGTGCAGTGCCAGCTTTTATCGAGTTCCGGGAAAAATCTGTTGCCTGTAAATTCCGTGTGAATTTCCGTTGCGTAAATTTTATCTGCAAAAGGAAGCGCCTGGCGGTAGATTTCTTCACCACCGGCAATAAAAATTTCCCCGCCTGCGGCGCCGGATGCCTGTGCGGCGGTGAATGCCTTTGCAATTTCCATCGCCTTTTCAAAAGACTCTGCAAGCATGCAGCCTTCGGGCGCGCTTTTCATTGATTTTGAAACTATAATAATTGTGCAGTAGGAGAGTGCGTGACCAATTTCGTCAAAGCTTTTTCTTCCCATTATGATAAATTTCTGGTTGCAGAGCTTTTTAAAACGAAAGCGCTCGGACGGAATATTCCATGGGATTTTTCCATCCGAGCCTATCACGCGGCCTTTTTTTGTGTATGCAACAAGAAGGCTAACAGACAATTTTAGATATCCATCTGAACTAATGTTGCAACTTTCTGAGGCTGAGCAACAGAGTAAACGCTTCTGTTGTTCTTGTATGGATTTTTAAGATTTGCAAGCTGAGTTTTAATCTGTGCAATATGAAGTCTGAGTAAATCACGGTTGATTTCATTCTGTTTAAGAACCTTGTTCTGTAATTCAGAAAGATCATTCTGGATTTTAGAAATTTCAGCAGCTTCCTGTTCCTTAGATAATCCTTTAGATTCATTATACATTTTTGCCATAGGAACAATAACCTTCTGAAGGTTTGCAATATTCTTAACAACCTGCTGTTCAAGCTCTGTATGAGCAAGAAGATTTTCCGGATTTTCACTTGTAATAGAATCCTGCTGCTTTTCCAGAACATTCAGATAATCCTGAAATTTCTGTCGCTGCTGTTCCAGCAAACTTCTGAATTTTCTTAAAAGAGCAACTCTTTCATCTAATTCCTGCTGTGAAATTTCTGCCATAATTTACCCCTCAATATTCAATGCATTGGCAACTTTTGCTGCCGGAGCATTTGCGGCACTGTTAGCAACAGTTCTCCAGGAATCAACAAGTTCTGTCATCATTTTATGAACAAACAGAATCTTAGTTTTATTATGATTAATGGAAGAATTCATAAGTTCTTCATTAAAAAATACATAAAGCGACATAAGGTTACGTGCAATATCACCGCCTTTTTCCATGTCTAAAGAAACCTGAAGTTCTGTAATAATTGCCTGTGTTTTTTGTATATGAATACCAAACTGTTCAATATTGCCTGGTTTAATTTTTTCATCATCTTCAAATAATGCAAGTGCAGAATTCAAATGCTTGATTGCACCTTCATACAATAGCACAACGAGTCTTCCCTGGCTTGCAGTGCTAACATTGTTTTTCTGATAAGCAGAATATGCGTTCTGGTACATAGTGACCTCCCATTATTTCGTCTGTATTCAAAACTTCCATGCTTTTTATACAGCGGGCATATTTAAAATACGCCATTATACAGACATTTTCGGAATTCCATAAAAAAACTTTATAAAAAAATCTGAATATTTATAAAAAATTTATATAAAATTAAACGGAATTTCATCAAAAAACATACGAATTTCCATTACATCGTTCTGCAAACAGCCGGGCTGGCTCGACGCAAGTTGCACTTGCCCTGCAGGTGTTTTCCGTGGTGAATTCGTCCAATCGCCATAAATGCTGTTTGCATCAGATTTTACTCGCGTAACTTATGTTTTTAATAGATAAAAATTTGTTCTAAATTCATTTTGTGTGCGTTTTTTTTATCGACATTCAGATTTTTTATCAGTATATTTATATTATGGCTGAAAATATGGATAATAACGATAACAAAAACAATGAAAACGATCCTTACGGATTCTTTAAATTTGAAGGTCCTGTAAAAAATCCAAAAAATGATGATGATAAGAAGAATAAAAATAATTCTCCAAGAAGAATTCCTATTTTTACTATTATATTAGGAATTGTCGTTCTTGTTTTGATTTTTGATTTTCTGTTTGCCGGAAAAAACGATAATCTGGTTGATTATTCCGACTTTGTAAACATGATTGAAGAAGGAAGTATTACCAGAGTAGACATAAGCGATAATTATTTAATAGGTTATTCATCTGTTGCAGTTGCTCCTGAAGAAACAAAAGGAATTACTTTATTCCAGACTCCTGCTTCTAAATCTGTTGCGCAGGTAAAAACTGTTTCTACAACAATTTTAATTCCGGAGCTGATTCAGCTTATGGAATCTAAAAATGTTTCTTACAGGCTTGTTCCAAAACAGAATAATTATCTTATTCAGCTTTTAATAAATCTTTTAATTCCAATCGGCTTAATTATGCTGGTATATTTCCTTATTTTCAGAAAAATGGGAAACGGCAGCGGCGGAATGAGCAGCATATTTAACGTAGGCTCATCTCGTGCAAAAGTTGTAGAAGAAGGAAAAATTAAAACACGCTTTGATGATGTTGCCGGTGTAGATGAAGCAAAAGAGGAACTTATTGAAGTTGTAGATTTCCTTAAGTCTCCAAAAAAATACACAGACATTGGAGGAAAAATTCCTAAGGGAGTTCTTCTTGTTGGTGATCCTGGAACCGGTAAAACTCTTCTTGCACGTGCAGTTGCAGGAGAAGCCGGAGTTCCGTTCTTTAGTATTTCGGGCTCAGACTTTGTTGAAATGTTCGTCGGCGTTGGTGCAAGCCGTGTAAGGGATTTGTTCAAGCAGGCTCGCGAAAAAGCACCATGTATTATCTTTATTGATGAATTGGATGCACTCGGAAAAAGCCGCGTAAACAATCTTGGTGGAAACGATGAACGCGAACAGACATTGAATCAGCTGCTTGTAGAAATGGACGGTTTTGATAACGAAAAGGGACTTATCATTCTTGCCGCAACAAACCGTGCAGACATCCTTGATCCTGCTCTTCTTCGTCCTGGTCGTTTTGACCGTCAGGTTCCTGTAGAAAAACCGGATGTAAAGGGCCGCGAAGAAATTCTCCGCATTCATTCTAAAAATGTAAAATTAGAAGCAGATGTTGATTTTGAATCACTTGCTCACGGAACAACTGGTTTTGCCGGTGCAGATCTTGCAAACGTTGTAAACGAAGCCGCACTTCTTGCAGTTCGCAACGGCCGCAAAAAAGTTACGATGTGGGATTTTAATGAAGCAATTGATAAAGTAAGCATCGGCTTAAAGAAAAAATCTCGCAAGGATAATGAAAAAGAACGCCGTCTGGTTGCATTCCACGAAACAGGACATGCGCTTGTTTCTGCATTTACTCCGGACCACGTTCCTGTAAATAAAATTACAGTAATTCCTCGCTCTCATGGAATCGGCGGATTTACTCAGTACCGCGAAGAAGAAGAAAGAAATTTCCTTACAAAACGCGAAATGATTAACGAAGTAGACAGTATGCTTGGAGGTAGAGCCGCTGAACAGATTATGTTAGGCGATGTTTCTACCGGCGCTTCCAATGATATTGCACGTGCAACTGATATAATTAAGAGAATGATTACTGACTTTGGTATGAGCGACCGCTTTACAAATATCACTCTTGGAAAGGGTGTTCTGGGTAACCGTGGCGGTGAACCAACTCTTATACGCGAATTCAGTGAAGATACTCAAAAGTATATTGATGAAGAAATTGCACGCATAATGAAAGAGCGCTATGAGTATGTATTAAAGACTCTTACAAAACATAAGGACTTACTTGAATTTATAGGACTTCGTCTTCTTGAAATTGAAACAATGGATGGAAAAGAATTCTATGATATTATAAAGGGCGAAGCTCATTGTATTGAACTTATGGAAAAGCAGAAGGCTGCAACTAAAAAAGCTCTGGAAGAACAGAAAAAAGCAGATAAGACGGGTTCAGAAAAAACTGCCAAAGCAGCTAAGCCAAAAACAAAGGTAAAGGCTTCTGATTCAGCTGAAAAGCCGGCTGCAAAAAAGAGCCGTACAAAGAAAACTGAATCTGTACAATCAGAAAAATAATCGTTATAATATTCTGATATGAAAAGATTTTTTGCAGTAGCATTTTTTTGCCTTTCGTTTTCAATTTTTGCTCAGAGTATAACAACAGCCAGTGCCTATTTTAAAACAATTTCTGAATATTACGGCACAATAAAAGATTTTGAAGTTGATTTTGATTTATCAATTCAGAAAAAAGAGAGCAGCGGAAGATTATCTTATAAATCTCCTGATTTAATCCGAATGGATTACACAAATCCGGAAGAGCAGGTTATCTGTTTTAACGGCGATACACTTACAGTTTATCTTCCAGGTTCTGCAGTTTTGCAGCAGCAGGTTAATTCTTCTACAAGTGCTGCATCTATGGTTTCAGGTCAGGGACTTTCTTTAATGACCCGCTATTACACCGTTGCTTATGAAATTGGTCAGAATCCTGTTCCTCTTGAAGAGGGTTCAGATGAAATGGTTGTAAAATTTATTCTTACAAAGAAGAATGCATCAGAGGCATTTAATTATATTAACATTGCAGTTAATCCGGATACAAAGCTTATCAGACGAATGACTGCCGTTACACCAAAAAATGAAGAATTTATTTTTAATTTTTATGATTATACAATAAATCAGAATATTTCAGAACAAAGATTTATTTATGATCCTCCAACAGATGCAAACAACTTAAATAATTTCTTATTTTCGGAGTAAAACTGAATGGAAAGTTACGGAAAACTCCTAAAAGATGCACGAGAAGCAAAGAATCTTGATTTAGAAAAAGTTGCAAGAGAAATCTCAATAGAACGACGCTATCTGGAAGGTCTTGAAGCAGAAGAAAGCGGTGTTTTTCCCGGCGAAGCATATATGGTTGGATTCTTAAAGAATTATGCAACCTATCTTGAACTTGATTGCGACTTTTTGCTCAAGCTCTATCATAACAAACAGATTCAGGAAGCACCTTTACCTGAAGGCTTATATGGAAATTACCGTAAAAAAAGCTTCCTTCCTATAGTTATTATTTCTTCAATCGCTGTTGCATGTGTAATTATCGTTGTTTCTGTTCTTCTGGTTATAAAAAATAAGAAAGTTACAGACGACGAAGTTATTGTTTCAAGCAAATCAAAGAATAAGCAGTATGAATTAACCGATCAGAAATTCATTAAGAGAGTTTACAAAGGAGATAAATTCCTTATTCCTTCCGGATCAGAAACTCCTGTTTTCCTTACAGTACGAAATACACTTTCTTCATTCGGTATCGATACACCAACAGGAACTTATTATGTTGAACTTGCTGAAGAAGCCGAACTTGATATAAACGGCGATAATATTTCTGATATGATTATTTACGTTTCTGATATTTCTCCAACCGATGAAACAAGAGGTGCAGAAGTCAGTATTTTAATGCGACAGGGAATGTCTGTGGTTGCTTCTACAGTTTCTGACGAAGATATTCCTCTTGAATCAGAAATAAAGACAACACATCCTCAGGTTGTAATTCTTGAAGATAACCGCGCATATCCGTTTACAATTAATGCAAGCTTCCGTGGACCATGTCTGTTCCGCGATAAAGTTGATAGAGCCGATTCTGTAGAAACATATTTCTCTAGCGGCGAAGTATTTACTGCAACACCTCATAACGGAATTCGATTGTGGATATCTAATAACAATGCAGTTAAGTTTTCAATTATTGCAGATTCAAGAACTTATGATCTGGATATTGGTGCAGCAGGTCAGGTTTTTGTAGAAGACATAAAGTGGATCCGCGATACCGACGGTAAGTATAAGCTTGTGGTGATCGAACTTGACTAAATTTTTTATAGATCAGCACGGTTGTGCAAAAAATCAGACCGACGGGGAGCTTCTTGTCGGTTATCTTGTTAAAAACGGTTTTTCCCTTACATTAAATCCAGAAGAAGCAGATGTAATTCTTGTAAATTCATGCGGGTTTATTGAATCTGCAAAAAAAGAATCTATTGATGCAGTTTATGATATTCACAAGGCGTACCCGAATGCAAAAATAGTTATGACCGGTTGTCTTGCAGAACGTTATGCTTCCGAGCTTTTGGAAAATATGAACGAGCTGGACGGTGTTTTTGGCAACGGAAATCTGTCTAAAATTGTTGAATTCATGCACAAAATAGATAATGGCGAACGCAGCGAAGAAAAATTTTCGCAGAGTGGCGTTTGCGGCGGCGAAAGGCCTGTCCTTTTTAATTATCCGGGCTCTGCATTTGTAAAAATTACGGAAGGCTGTTCTAATCACTGTTCATTCTGTGCAATTCCTTTAATCCGCGGTGAATTAAGAAGCCGCCCGATGAATGAAATAATTTCTGAGATTCAGGCGCTTATAAATGACGGAATATATGAAATAAATCTTATTGGTCAGGATCTGGCCGCTTATGGAACAGAGACCGGCTTTATTTCTTCAGAAAATAATACAGGAGTATCTCCGCTTTCAGTTCTTCTTTCTAAAATTTCAGAATTAAAAGGTGATTTTTTAATCAGGCTCCTATACATTCACCCGGATCACTTTAATACAGATATTCTTAAGATTATAAAAAACGATTCACGATTTGCCAGATATTTTGACATTCCTTTCCAGAGCGGCGACGATTCAATAATTCTTGCAATGAATCGAACAGGTTCTTCAGAGGAATATGTCGGTCTTATAGAAAAAATCAGGGAAGTTTTGCCTGATGCAGTTATCCGCACAACTTTCCTGACTGGCTTTCCTGGTGAAACAGAAGAAAACGCAAAAAATACACAGGAATTCCTTAGCAAAATAAAACCGGACTGGTCCGGAACTTTTTCATACAGCCGCGAAGAAGACACTCCGGCCTATAGTTTTAAGCATCGCGTTCCGGAAGCAAAGGCTGCAAAGCGCGCAGAAATTCTTCAGGAAATTCAGCAGAAAATCTCGGAAGAAAAATTAAATTCCTATATTGGTCAGAAAGTTGATGTTCTTATAGAAGAAGTAATAGAAAGCGAACAGGAAGGACTTGCAATTGGAAGAGCGTGGTTCCAGGCTCCGGATGTAGATGGAAACATAGTTGTACGCTACGACCTTGATGAAGAAGAGCAGGTTCTGGCAGTAAAAGCCGGAAATGTTGTAAAAGCACGCATAATTGCCTGCACAGGAATAGATTTAGACGCAAGTTTTGAAAAACTTATTAGAAAAAATATAAATAATTTTTCGCGCAAATTCATTTTTTAGTGTATAATACTATATAATGAAAACAATAGCAGTTTTAGTTCCGTCATTTTCTACAGAATACTGCCTTAATATTCTTAATGGAATTTCGGATTATTTTCGTGGAAAAGATGTTAAAATTATATTAGCACAAACAAAGGTCCCTCATGATATTACAAGTATGTATAACTATCAGT
>JAEEGL010699575.1_pt1 | contig 11965 bp, 8 predicted proteins | sample 9134231 | NCBI WGS metagenome assembly JAEEGL01 (sample SAMN16246548, study PRJNA631951) | gut metagenome | biome: gut microbiome; feature: rumen; material: fiber-attached | host: Bos | place: Iran: Karaj | collected 2018-10 | reverse complement strand
TTGCACTATTGAGGCGCAGCCTATCTTCGGCACCAGCCAAAGTAGTGCAAGCCGAACATAGTGGCAAGAAAAAGCTTTTTTTCTTGCACTATTGAGGCGCAGCCTATCTTCGGCACCAGCCAAAGTAGTGCAAGCCGAACACAGTGGCAAGAAAAAGCTTTTTTTCTTGCACTAACGTTTGCCTTACGCAAGGTGGGCGACGCCTCAACTACGCTCAAATAAATTTGGCATTGTATTCGGGTTGGATATATTCCTCACGCTCAACAATGAAAACAAGCTTTCATTGTTCTCGCTTAATCGGGAATTTTGCACTACCTTTGCAGGAAATTTACACATATTATATATAACATCGACGATGGAACAAAACGATATGATGAACGGAATGCCGCGTCGCGAACGCGCTGTGATGTATAAACGCGATTACAACTGCTGCCAGGCTGTGTTGCTGGCATTCGCCCAAGAACTGGGCCTGCCCGAGGAACGCCTGCTGGCGATGGGTGCCTGCTTCGGCAGTGGCATGGGCAGCATGGATGAGACCTGCGGTGCCCTGTGCGGGGCACAGATGGTGCAAGGCATGTTGCGCTATGACGGCCGGCGTCTCAACCCCCAGGCGAGCCAGTTGCGCGCCGAGTTTGAACAGCGTTGCGGCGCTACCCGCTGCAAGGACCTGAAAGGCGTGGGGTCTGACCGGGGCGTGCTGTGCTCATGCGAGGATTGCGTGCGCAATGCGGTAGAAGCACTCGAAGAATCGCTTTAGGTTTCCAGGCAAGAACAGCAAGAAAAAACTACATTAAAACATAGTAGTTAATTAGTGAGATTTTAGTAATTTTGCAGTCCAATTAACGAGCGTATTTTATCAAGATTTATAACTAACTATCTAACATACTGATACATCATGGGATGGTTTTCATTCACTCAAGAAATCGCTGTCGATTTAGGAACAGCCAACACCATTATCATCCATAACGACCGCATCGTCATCGACGAGCCGTCGGTTGTCGCACTTGACTCCAAGACCAACAAGCCCATCGCCGTGGGTGAGCGTGCCCGCGAGATGCACGGCAAGGTGCATGAGGGTATCCGCACCGTGCGCCCCTTGAGCGACGGTGTGATCGCCGACTTCAATGCCGCCGAGCACATGATCCGCGGCATGATCAAGAAGGTGAGCGCCAAGAATCACTGGTTCTCCCCTTCCCTGCGCATGGTTGTATGCGTTCCCTCGGGCTCTACCGAGGTTGAAATCCGCGCTGTCCGCGACTCCAGTGAACACGCTGGTGGGCGCGACGTCTATATGATCTACGAGCCCATGGCAGCAGCCCTGGGTATCGGCCTCGACGTTCTTGCCCCCGAGGGCAACATGATTGTTGACATCGGTGGCGGTACTACCGAGATCGCTGTGATTTCGCTGGGCGGTATTGTGAGCAACAAGAGCATCCGCACTGCCGGTGACGACCTCACCGAGGATATCCAGGAGCACATGCGCCGCGCACACAATGTGCGCGTGGGTGAGCGCACCGCCGAGGCCATCAAGATCAACGTCGGCTCGGCGTTGACCGACCTGGGCCCCGACGCCCCCGAGGACTTCATCATCCATGGTCCCAACCAGGTGAACTCGCTGCCTCTGGAGGTTCCCGTGACCTATCAGGAGGTGTGCCACTGCATCGAGAAGTCCATCTCCAAGATCGAGGCTGCCGTGCTCAGCGCTCTTGAGCAGACGCCCCCCGAACTGTACCAGGACATCGTTCACAACGGTATCTTCCTGACTGGCGGTGGTGCCCTGCTGCGTGGACTGGACAAGCGCTTGACCGACAAAATCGGCATCGAGTTCCATGTTGCCGAGGATCCCTTGCACGCTGTGGCTAAGGGTACAGGCATCGCACTGAAGAACATCAAGCACTTCAAGTTCCTCATGCGTTGATTCTAAGGCATTAGGCTTTAGGTGTAAGGCTTTAGGCAACCACCCTAAAACCTAAAGCCTAAAGCCTAAGACCTAAAGCCTACGAGATGAATAATCTGCTCAACTTTTTCGTCAAACACTGTGCGTGGTTCATTTTCGCTATCTATGTGATTTTGAGCCTCGTGCTGTTGTTTAAGGATAATCCTTACCAGCAGAGCGTCTTCCTGACCTCAGCCAACTCGGTGAGCGCCACGGTCTACAAGGCGTTCAACAGTGTCACGTCCTATTTCCACCTGCGTGACATCAACGAGAGCCTGCAAGAACGCAACGCGACGCTGGAGATGGAACTGATTGAGCTGCGCAAACAGATGGCAGACCTCTCTCTGCTCTCGCCCGACTCGCTGCGCCAATCCAATCTGCATCAATACAGTTTTGTGATGGCGCACATCATCAGCAACAGCATCGCTCAACCCAACAATTACATCACCATCGACCGCGGACACATCGATGGCGTGAGCCCCGAGATGGGCGTCATCGACCAGAACGGCGTGGTGGGTATTGTTGACGTGGTGGGACCCCATGCGGCAAGGGTCATCTCCTTGCTCAATCCGCACATCAGGCTCTCGTGCAAGCTGCGTGACAGCGGCTTCTACGGCAGTCTCGTGTGGGACGGCAAGAGTCCGCAATATGCTGTGCTCGAGGAGCTTCCAAAGCACATCACCTTTCACAAGGGCGACACTATCGTTACCAGTGGATACTCGGCAGTCTTCCCCGAGGGCATCATCGTGGGTACCGTCATGGGCCTTGCCCGCGACATGAGCGACAGTTTCGTGTCGCTGCGCATCAAACTCACGACCAACTTCAGCCAGTTGAGCAACGTGCGTGTCATCACCAACAGCATGAAGGAGCAGATTGATGCACTGCGCCGTGCCGAGCAAGGTATCGACACTGCCGCCAACATCCAGACACGCCCCGAGCTGAAGCCCGAAATCATCGACATGCTGCCCGACGAGAAGCCTCAAAAACCAGCTAAAGTCGAGAAAAACGTGAAGCCCGAGAAAAACGAGGGTTCTGAGAGTCCTAAGGGCACCGCACCTGCCAAAGAACCTGCTTTGCCCGTTGAACCTGTTGTAACACCCGAACCAGGAGGAGAATAGCCATGACCAAGACTGTGATACAATTCATCGTACTGTTCTTTGCCCTGTTGCTGCTGCAGCTGGTGTGCAACAAGATTGTGCTGTTCAACGTCGCCATGCCTGTGGTGTTCATCTACCTCATCCTCAGGTTGCCTGTCAATCTGCACAGCGGTTGGGTGCTCACCATCGCCTTCTTTACAGGGCTGATTCTTGACATTTTCAATAACACACCCGGCATGAACGCCCTGGCCTGCACCATCTTGGCAGCTGTGAGGCGCCCGGTGCTCAACGTGTTTGTCTCGCGCGAGAACGACATGAACATCCCCATCCCGTCGGTGGACTCGATGGGTGTGGGCGATTACTTCAAGTACATGGCCACGCTAGTCACGCTGTACTGCACGCTCATCTTCCTCATCCAGGCTTTCACGCTGCACAATTTTGTGCTCACGCTCATGCGCATCGCCAGCAGCAGCGTCTTGTCGATAATCATCATTTTTGGGTTGGACACATTAGTGAGCACTCGCCGTGAGAAAAGATTATAATCTCGAAAAGCGCAAATTCGTCATCGGCGGATTCATCGTGGCGATTGTGCTCATCTACATCGTCCGCTTGGTCCAGCTGCAGGTGTTGGACAACACCTATAAAGCCAATGCCGACAGCAACGCCTTCATGGAGAAGGTGATTTATCCCTCGCGCGGTCTCATCTATGACCGCAACGACTCGTTGGTGGTTTATAACACGCCCGAGTATGACTTGGTGATGATTCCCAAGGATGTGGTCCCCTTTGACACTATCGACTTTTGCAACACGTTGAAAATCAGCCGCAACGAGTTTGACCGACGTTGGGAAGAAATGCGCAAAGGCCGCAACTACTCGGCCTTTACCCAACAGGTGTTCATGAACCACCTCACCCCCGAAGATTACGGGCGACTGCAGGAGAAACTGTACCGTTTTCCCGGATTCTACATCGTGCAGCGCATCCTCAGGCAGTATAACTACCATGTCGCCGCCAACGTACTGGGCGACATCCGCGAGGTCAATGCCAGGGACATCGAGAATGACAACTACTACCGCCCCGGTGATTATACCGGTGACTTGGGCATCGAGAAGAGTTACGAGAAATGGCTGCGTGGTGTCAAGGGCAAGGAAATCCTCATCCGTGATGCAACGGGCAAGATCAAGGGCCGCTATAACGATGGTGCCGATGATGTCGCACCTGTCGCCGGTAACAACCTCAAACTCAGCATAGACATCGGCTTGCAAGCCTATGGCGAAATGCTCATGCAAGGCAAGGTGGGCGCCATCGTGTGCATCGAGCCTAAAACAGGAGAGATTCTGGCGTTAGTGTCCAGCCCCACCTATGACCCTGCCCTGCTCATGGGTAAGGAACGCGGCAAGAACTATGGCGAACTGGTCAACAACCGCCTCAAGCCGCTCTATGACCGCTCCATCATGGCGGCCTATCCTCCAGGATCAACCTTCAAGCCTACCCAGGGCCTCATCTTCCTCCAAGAGGGCATTATCACCACAAGCACCGCCTACCCCTGCCGTCGCGGTTATGTCAACGCGGGTTTGCGCGTGGGATGCCACGGACATCCTTCTCCCCTCTCGTTGAAACCGGCGCTGCAGACGTCGTGCAACGCATACTTCTGCTGGGGCTTCAAGCACATGATGGATAACCGCAAGAAGTATGGTTCGACAGGAAAAGCTTTCGAGGTGTGGAAAAATCACATGGTGTCGATGGGCTATGGCTACAAGTTAGACATCGACATGCCGGGCGAGAGCCGAGGCTTTATCCCCAACACGGCCTTCTATGACAAGTTTCACAAGAAGGGCAAGTGGACAGGGCAATCCATCATCAGCGATGCCATCGGACAGGGCGAAATCCTCGCCACACCGCTGCAGATCGCTAATCTGAGTGCCACCATTGCCAACCGCGGTTATTACATCACCCCTCACGTCGTGAAGAACATCGAGGGTGTGGGCGTACTCAAAAAAAGCCTTCAGCGGCACGACACCGACATAGACAAAAATTACTACACCCATATTGTCGAGGGTATGCGCATGGCAGTGCTGGGAGGTACTTGCACCGGTGCCAACATTCCTGGTCTTGACGTGTGTGGTAAGACGGGTACCGCCCAAAACCCTCATGGACGCGACCACTCGATATTCATGGGATTCGCTCCGATGAATGACCCGCAGATCGCGGTCTGTGTCTATGTTGAGAACGCAGGCTTCGGTGCCACTTTCGGCGTACCCATCGGGGCATTGATGATCCAACGCTATCTGCGCGGCAACTCACCCGGCCTGCAGGCTCAAGGTCGCGCCATGGCAAGTCGCCACACCATCGCCTACCCCAAGGCCAAGAAAACCAATTCCGGCAACCAGACCGACAAAAATAAAACCAAAACAACTAAAACCGCATCAAACGATGGAAGTCAGGAATGAAGATGAGAATACCAACCTGTTGAGGTCGGTGGACTGGTTTACCATCGTCCTGTACCTCATCATGGTGATCGCAGGAGCGGTGAGCATCTATGCCGCCACCTATGACTATGACCGTGCAAGCATGTTTGACCTGAGCGAGTTCTCGGGCAAACAGTTCTTGTGGGCCGGGCTCTCGTTCCTCATCGGTTTCTCGCTGTTGCTGATTGACAGGCGCATCTATGAAGCCTACGCCTACCCGTTATATGGTTTCATGATACTGTTGCTCATCATCACCTGCTTTGTAGCGCCCGACATCAAGGGCTCGCGCTCATGGCTCGTGTTCGGCTCGGTGAGTCTGCAGCCCGCCGAATTTGCTAAAACGGCGACTGCTTTGGCACTGGCGAAACTATTCAGCACCTATGGCTTCACACTCAACGGTTGGCGCAACTATGCCATCGCGTTGGGCATCATTATACTGCCCATCCTGTGCATCATCCTTGAACGCGAGACGGGCACAGCGTTGGTTTACACTTCGCTCATCTTTGTGCTCTACCGCGAGGGGATGTCAGGATTTGTGCTGTTTGCCGCATTGATGGCTGTCATCTATTTCGTTGTGGTACTCAAGTTTGCCGCCCTCACTCTCATGGGCATTCCGCTGGGCATGGTCATCGCTTTCATCATGGTGATGACACTCGTCGTCGGGATGTTGCTGGTGTATTGCCGCTCATGGATTTTGGGGCGCAACGTGCTGCTGGGCTACCTGGTGGCAGGCGCCATCGCTGGCGGCCTGACGATGGCTGGGGTGCACGTCAATGGCTATGCCTTCTTCTTGCCGGTCATCATCCTGTCGCTGCTCTACTTGCTGTGGGGCATGTTACATGATGACTTGAAGAAGGTTCTCATCACCATCTGCTTTGCCGCCGCATCGCTTGTTTTCATGTTCACCGTGAGTTTTGCATTCAACAAGGTGCTGGAGCCGCATCAGCAAACGCGCATCAAGGTGACCCTCGGCATCGAGGAAGATCTGCGTGGTGCAGGCTACAACGTCAACCAGAGCAAAATCGCCATCGGCAGCGGTGGTATCACTGGGAAAGGCTTCCTCAATGGCACACAGACCAAACTCAAATATGTCCCCGAGCAGCACACCGACTTCATCTTCTGCACTATCGGCGAGGAGAAGGGTTTTGTGGGCAGTGTGGCAGTGCTACTCCTGTTCCTGGCGATGATATTGCGCATTATCACGCTGGCCGAGCGCAACCACTCGACCTTCGCCCGTGTGTATGCCTACTGTGTCGCGTCCTATCTCATCTTCCACCTCGCCGTCAACATCGGCATGGTCATCGGACTATGCCCTGTCATCGGCATCCCCCTGCCCTTCTTCAGTTACGGCGGCTCCTCTCTATGGGGTTTCACCTTCCTGTTGTTCATCCTGCTGCGCATCGACGCCGACCGCGGCAACTACGGCTCCTGGTAAACGATTCTTCTCTATTCACAGCTTTTCCTTGAACAGAGATCTACGGCATTCCAACGCTATAATTACTAGCGCTTGATCTTAACCAGATAGCAAAGAAACGGTCGTAAACCTGATAGGACCCTTGAGCATCCAAGACCAAATCTTTTTCAACCAGATTATTGATAGCAGATCTTACTGTGCTTGCCGCCGGCAAGCGGTATTTGCCGATGAATAACTGGCTAAAAGCTTGTCGCACACTGCCTTCCATCGCAATGGAACGTAGAAGTTTTGCCTGGGCAGGAGTTATTAAGCGCATGAATGTCTGGTACGTGGCTTCATTTTCATCAACAATACTGTACAATACTGTGTCAACAAATTCTTTAGTAATCACTTTTTCTCCCGACTCAAACAATCGGTTCAACAATAGTTGCACATACCAAGTGTGGCCTTCAAGCTTATGGTATAAATAACCAAAGACATCAGCATCCATTTGTTGATGATGGGAAGACATTTTTTCAGCGGCAAATTCATAATAGGCATTCTCCTGTATTTCGTAGAGGTTCATGATTTGCGTGCTTTGATAGAACGGGCGGTTAGGCGCTGCAAACATGTTTTCCAACACATGGCGTTGGCTTCCCGAGAAGATGAAATGCACCGACGAGAGTTGTTGAATGTGTGAACGCAGCAAGGCTTCGACATGACTTTCACCGTAATCTACTATCGATTGGAACTCATCCATTGCAATGATGCATTGTTGGCCTGAATGCTCCATATAGGAAAAGATTTCGGCCAGGGATGATTCTGCTAATTCAGGTTTAATGTCAACCATGAGAGTTGGCACACCACTCAAGGAGTCGAAACTGAATAATGGCCGTAACGACTTAAAGAAAGTCATGACTTGTTTCATGATTTTGTCTTGGGTTGTGTCAAGTGAACCCAAAACAACATTGGCCAATTGTTTAACAAGAGATGCCAAACTATTTGTCTTATACAAATCCACATAGTAACACTTCGCTTGCTTTTTAGCTTCGACCTGATGAAAAGCATGCTTTATCAACCCTGTCTTGCCCATGCGACGTGGACTGATAAGGGTCACGTTGCGACCATTCAGTAATGCTGAGACGAGTTGCTGCGTCTCTTGCTCCCTATCACAGAAATAATCAGGGGACACATATCCCGTCAGCAGAAAAGGATTCGGTGGTATTGTTTTCTTGATTGCCATAAGTGTATCAATTAATTATCTATTGCGAAAATTTCGTGACGAAAATTTCGTGACGAAAATTTCGCAATGCAAAATTACACCTTTATTTAATAACAGCAAAATATTTGGGAGAGGAAAACAGGCGTTTTCGAGTGGGAATATACTATTGCGCGGTGTGTACACGTTAGTTTATTGTGGGTTGGCATTATTCTTGCCAATATATTATAATGTATAGATGCAACGGCTGCTGAAGAAATATTGCCTGACGACGATGTTGTGCGCCCTGTGTGCAACAGGGACGCTTGACGCTGCACCTCAACTGCCTCTGCCCGAGTCTGCACAGGCTCAGGAACAGGAGGACTCGATAAAGGTGAGCCTCGTCACGTTCTACCCCGGCAGCGAGCCGCATAACATCTGGGGGCACAGCGAGATACGCGTCCAGCAAGGACCTGTCGACCTGTACTTCAACTATGGCGTGTTTGACTTCCAGGCGCCTGCATTCATGTGGAGGTTCATGTTGGGTCAGACCGATTATATGTGCCAACCCGTCCCGCGGGCCTATGCCACACTTGGCATGGAAGAGCGACGCATGGTCGAGCAGGAACTCAACTTGCCGCAAGACCGCGCCATTGCCGTGCGCGACTTCTTGTGGAACAACGCCCTGCCCGAGAACCGCACCTACCGATATAAATTCTTGAGTGACAACTGCTCTACCCGCCCCCGCGACATCATCGAGATGGCAGCGGGCCCGGGACTGCAATATCCCGCGATGGGCGACAGCGCTGTCACCTATCGTGACATTTTGGCACACTACTGCCGCAACTATGCTTGGGAAAAATTCGGCATCGATCTGGTGCTGGGTTGGGACGTGGATACAGCCCTGAACCAGCGCGCCACCATGTTCATCCCCATGCTGCTCATGGATGCCGTGGCAGGTGCCACCATCACCACCGACAGCGTGACCACACCTTTGGTCAAAGCCACCACTGTGCCCATCGACAAGAGCACCGAGGGCAATGTGAGACCACCCACGCCATGGTACCTCTCACCCATCACTGTTGCCCTGTTCGTGCTGGCGCTGACGCTGCTCGTGAGTTGCCGTGACTGGCGACGTCGCGATGTGTCCAGATGGTTTGACACCATCTTGTTCACTGCCGGCGGCCTGGCAGGCTGCATCCTGTTTTTCCTCATTTTCTTCTCCACTCACGAGGCCACATCACCCAACATCAACATCGTGTGGCTCCACCCGTTGCTACTCTTGTTGGCCGTGTTGCCCTGGTTCAAGAAATCCCGAAATGCCGCCCGCTGGCTTCATACCCTGAATGCATTGGTTGTTGCCCTGCTCATGCTGGCGTGGCCCTGGCAACCCCAGATGGGTAACATCGCCTTCTTCCCCTTGATGACAGCGCTGGTGATGCGTTCGTTGACCAACGTCTTCCTGTTGAGTCAACCCACCCGCGGCCCCACCTCCACTAAACACTAACTCCACATTAAACCGCCATTTTTCAGCATAAAGGGTGATTTCTCCTTATATTATAGCCCTTTATCAGTCAAAATATTGTATCTTTGCGGTTTAGATATAATCAACCACAACTATCGAAAAAACAAATCATAACATAACTACAAAAAATGGGACTTAGTGACATTTTGAAATCAATGTTTGGCAATAAGTCATCGCGTGACTTGAAGAAAATCACGCCTATTGTCAACCAAATCAAAGCGATTTATCCTGAAATTGACGCACTCGACCACGATCAGCTGCGACAGCGCACCGCCGACATCCGTCAACAACTCAATGACTCGGTGCAAGATAAACGCGACGAAATCGACCGCATCAAGGCTGAAATCGAGACTCTCGACTATGAGGAGCGCGAACCGCTGTGGAAAAAGGTCGATGACATCCAGAAGGAAATTCTTGACGTACTCGAGGACAAACTCAACGAGGTGTTGCCCACCGTGTTTGCCATCGTGAAGTCCACGGCTCGCCGCTTTGCCGAAAACGAGACCGTCGTTGTTACCGCCACTCAGCTCGACCGCGACCTGGCGGCTCAAGGCAAGGACTTTGTGTCCATCGATGGTGACAAAGCCATCTATACCAACCACTGGATTGCTGGCGGTAACGAGATTACCTGGGACATGGTCCACTATGACGTTCAGCTCATCGGTGGTATCGTGCTGCATCAGGGTAAAATCGCCGAGATGGCCACTGGTGAAGGTAAGACCCTGGTCGCTACCCTGCCCGTCTTCCTCAACGGTTTGACCGGCAACGGTGTGCATGTGGTTACCGTCAACGATTACCTGGCCAAGCGCGATAGCGAGTGGATGGGTCCCTTGTACATGTTCCACGGCATGACTGTGGCCTGCATCGACAAGACCGAGCCCAACTCGACCCAACGCCGCGACGCCTACAACTGCGACATCACCTTCGGTACTAACAGTGAGTTCGGTTTCGACTACCTGCGCGACAACATGGCGATGAGGCCCGAGGACATGGTGCAGCGTCCGCACAACTTTGCCATTGTCGATGAGGTCGACAGTGTGCTCATCGACGATGCCCGTACCCCGTTGATCATTTCAGGTCCTGTGCCCAAGGGCGAAGATCAGATGTTTAATGACTTCAAGCCCAACGTGGAGCGCGTTTACAACGCTCAGCGTCAACTGGTGACCGGACTGCTCTCTGATGCCAAGAAGATGATGGCCAGCGACGACCCCGCCACTGTCAAGGAAGGCACATTGAGGCTGTTCCGCGCTTTCAAGGGCCTGCCCAAGTACAAGCCCTTGATCAAGTACTTGAGTGAAGAAGGTGTCAAGAACGCCATGCTCAAGACCGAGGCCTACTACATGCAGGACAACAACCGCGAGATGCCCACCGTGACCGATCCCCTCTACTTCATCATCGATGAGAAAAACAACACCGTCGAGATGACCGATAAGGGTATCGATGTGCTCACCAGGGGCACCGACGATCCTGAATTCTTCATCCTGCCCGATATCGCTGCTCAGCTTTCGGCCGTGACCAACGAGCCGCTTACCGACGAGGAGAAGATGAACAAGAAGGACGAATTGCTCGCTAACTACTCGGTCAAGGCCGAGCGCGTGCACACCGTCACCCAACTCTTGAAGGCCTACACCCTGTTCAACCGCGACGATGAATACATCGTGGACGCCGAGGGCAAGGTGAAGATTGTGGACGAGCAGACGGGTCGTGTGATGGAAGGTCGCCGCTACAGCGACGGTCTGCACCAGGCTATCGAGGCCAAGGAGGGTGTGAACGTCGAGGCTGCAACCCAGACCTTCGCCACCATCACACTGCAGAACTACTTCCGCATGTATCACAAGCTGGCCGGTATGACCGGTACCGCCGAGACCGAGGCTGGTGAGTTCTGGGACATCTACAAACTGGACGTCGTGACCATTCCCACCAACAAGCCTGTCATCCGCAACGATATGCCAGACAGGGTTTACAAGACCCAAAAAGAGAAATTCAACGCTGTGATTGCCGAGATCGAGGCAATGCGCAACTCGGGACGCCCCACCCTGGTGGGTACCACAAGCGTGGAAATCAGTGAACAGTTGAGCCGCATGTTGAGCATGCGTCACATCCCACACAACGTCTTGAACGCCAAGTTGCACCAAAAGGAGGCCGACATCGTCGCACAGGCCGGTCAGGCCATCGACGGCAAGGGTGTCGTGACCATCGCCACCAACATGGCAGGTCGTGGTACCGATATCAAGCTGTCACCCGAGGTGAAGGCAGCCGGCGGTCTTGCCATCATCGGCACCGAGCGCCACGAGTCACGCCGTGTGGACCGCCAGTTGCGCGGTCGTTCCGGTCGTCAAGGTGACCCGGG
>JAEEGL016781415.1_pt1 | contig 11966 bp, 8 predicted proteins | sample 9134231 | NCBI WGS metagenome assembly JAEEGL01 (sample SAMN16246548, study PRJNA631951) | gut metagenome | biome: gut microbiome; feature: rumen; material: fiber-attached | host: Bos | place: Iran: Karaj | collected 2018-10 | reverse complement strand
TCTATTGTAATCCGTCAGCAACCTTTGTCAACTCCGTTCACGATGTGGCAAAAATAAAGCCCCGTAAATTCCCTGCGGTAGAAATACGTGGCAAAAATATAGGGAATTTCCGAAGCAACCAAAAACACGCCTCGAAGTGTTAAAATCTAAAAGTATCTGTATTTCAGTATTTTACATTTGGTTGTTTAGTGCTGTTCATGGTTGGTTTGATGCCTCTAAATACAACCCTGGAACGCATAGTAGCCGATAGAAGTGACGGAATTAGGGATGGTGATACTAGTTAAGCTGCTGCAGCCAGAGAATGTACGTTCATTAATAGAAGTGACGGAATTTGGGATATCAATGCTAATCAACTTGCTACAGTAATAGAAAGCATAACTGCCAATGTAAGTGACAGAATTTGGAATGGTTACACTTGTCAGACCGTTACAATAATAAAATGCATATCCATCGATAGCGGTAACGGAATAGGTCGTGCCAGAGTATGTGACAGTTTCGGGAATGACCACGTCTCCCGTGTAGTCGTGGGTATTGGTGTTACCATCTGCATCTGTTACTGTGACATATTCACCATTAGTGTTGTAATAGATGCCATTCGCCTCAAATCTAAAAGCTGAGGCGGTTGCTGGCAGCAATAGGACCAGCAATAAGAAAATTGTTGTTTTGAAAATTTGTTTCATAGTCGATTGATTTAGTAAAAGATTATGTTATTTGGCGCAAAAATAGTGATAATATCGCGGTCTTGCAAGATGGTTGCACAAAAAAACTCACGAAGCAGTGAGATGATTGATTTTTTGGAGGGAGGAGGGTATAAAACGGATAAGACGGAGGGGACAATTGTGTTGATGCCAGGAATAGCCTTGGGCACATCCTCACCCCCCTGGCCTCCTCTGGGATTAGAGGGGGCCAGGGGGGTGAGGAGGGGGAGGTGGTGTTTTTTTTAAAAGCCTTTCCAGGATTGGAGCCAGAAGGTGTGGGCTAGTTGTTGCCAGCGGTAGGCGGCGGCGCCTAGCATGTCCTGGGTGTAACCGTTGAGGTACTGGGCGGCTCGCTTGGCGTCCTGGGCGTTTAGGTCTTGCCAGGTTTTCTCGACCATGGGGAGCTCGCGCAGGCCTTTCTCGAGGAAGTGGTCACGGGCGGGCTCGAGGGTCTTGCGATAGACGCCCCAGCGCAGCGAGGCGAGGCGGTTGGCCTTGCGGAACTGCCACAAGACGGTGTTGTCGTTCTCGGCGCTGTGGCCGCAGAGCTTCATCGATGCGGGCAGGTCGGTGTTACCGCAGAAGATGGGGAAACGGGGGCTCTGACCGGGATTGTCAAAGGCTACCCATGCCACTCCGCCGATCTCGTTGGGGAGCCAGTCGCGCAATTGGATGACGGTGCTGTAGGAACACCAAGGGACGCTGACGGTGCGTGTCCACTTCATAGCAGAGTCGCCCATGGCATAGAACATGGCGAGCTGCTCGTTGGTAATCCAAGGGTTGGCGACGGGTGAGACGATGCTGTCGGGTTCGTTCTCGACGAGATTGCCCTTTTTGTCCTTGCGCTTGGGATTGGGAATCTTGTGACGGGCGCTCAGGTCAAGGGGCGTTCCCTCGTAATAGCTGCCCAAGAGACGTGATACATCCTCGACGCTCACCTTCTTGTCGGGCTTGATGCTCACGGGGAGGTTTTCGATGGTGTCAGACAGGTTCAACGAGGGTGCCAGCTGCTGCAGGATGTATAGCTCGCGGGTGCTGTAGTTCTTTACTTCCTTCTTGTAGTTGGTGCCACTATAGGCTTTCCAGAAGCAGAAGGGTTCCTTGCCGTCCCAGAGTTTCAGTTTGCGTGCCACGTCAAAGACGTTGTCGGATGCCATGTAGTGGTCGGGGTCATTGAGGTCAAGGGCGCCGATACGGGATATGTTGGCTGACACGCCTACTTCGTCATCGGGGATGCGAACAGCGGCCCAGACGCCACCGACCTTTTTGGGACCCTCACCGAAGATTTCAAAGAGCCATGCTTCGTTTTTATCGGCGATAGTGAGGCACTCACCACTGTCACCGTAGCCGTATTTCTTGACCAGCTCACCCATCAGGCGGATGGCGTCACGTGCCGTAGTGCAGCGCTCGAGGGCGATACGCGACAGCTCCTCAATCATGAAGATGCCGGCCTTGTTGCGCAGGGTGTCGCGTCCCGAGATGGTGGTCTCGCCCATGGCGAGCTGCTTCTCGTTGAGGCAGGGATAGGCAGTATCGAGGAAACGATAGGTGTGTCGCACCTGAGGGATGGTTCCTGTCTGGACCATGCCGGTGACGTCGGTGGGCGAAGTGGTGTGGAAACGGTCACGATAGACGGCAGTGACGGTGTCACGGTCATAGTCGCGGGCTGGCGTCATGGTCATCCATGTGCGGTAACGTGCGTCACAAGTGTGGGAAGTGATGACGGAGCCGTCGGTGCTTGCCTTTTTGCCGACCATGATGCTGGTGCAGGATTCTGTCATGCGCTCAAGGGCTTCCTGAGCGTTGATGCTGGCGGTGAAAGCCATCATGAGGATGGCGATTGTCAAGAAGGGTTTCATATTGATTGGTTTTTGGTTTTTAGCTTGGGCAAAGGTAGTGAATTTTCTTGACATAGATGGCATGGAGGGGGAAACTGCTGCGGAGGGGTGCGCGTTGACAACGCGCAATACGGGACAAGGGGGAAAGTGCTAATGAGGGGAGTATCATCAACGCCCCCTGGCCCCCTCTAGTCTTAGAGGGGGAATTGCTAACGGATTGATTCACAATCGAGGGGGGGGGAATGAATTAAGGCAGCCCTGCGGGGTGCAGGGCTGCCTTTAATCAATTCTCGTCAAAATGATGACGGGTGGTGAGAATTACTTGAAGATGTACTTCTTACCATTGTGGATGTAGATGCCACGCTCGGTGGGAGCAGCTACACGACGGCCGTCGATAGTGTACCATGCACCGTTGTCGTTGCCAACAGTAACCTCATTGATGCCAGTGGGATCAGCGTAGATTACGATCGGGCCATAGATTTCATCTACAATACCATTGTAGAACTCAGTATCGGGTACATTTACGACGATGAGGTATGAGCCAATCTCGGTGGGGAGACCGTTGATTACATTACCATCCATGTCGGTGTAGGTAACTTCTGCCTGAGCATCGCCAACGACTACAACAACAGTTGCGCCATGACCATTGCCGTCATGCTTAACAGGGCTCTCGTAGTCAACTTCAACCTCGGCCTGACCCTTAACGATCTCGAACTCAACAGTGTTGATACCGATGGTATTCATATCATAATCACCCCAGATGCTCTGAGAATAGGTACCGGGATTTACGTACTCACCATCACCACCAACGACATAGTCAATAACACCACCAACAGTTACCGTGAAGGTCTTGGGGGTACCATCGTAAACCTGAGTTTCAGGAGCAACGGTTAAGCTCATGCTGCGAACATCCTCCCACTCCAGACCATCCATCTCTCTGATGTTGTCCAGACCGTCGTTGAAGCGCAGCTGCAGGGTGTGGATATCAGTTACGTCGGGATTGAAGAACATGTCGAAGGGCAGCTCAAAGGTCTGACCAGATACCAGCGGAGTCTCGATGCGGGTCCACTCACCACGGTCACCATCAACCATGTACTCGATGAAGCCTTCCTGGCCATAGGGGTGCTCATAGTAGCCCCAAACGTGGGCGGGATGGGCAACGGTCAAGTCGTTCCAACCGTCAAAGTTGTAAGCCTCTACATTGTAGGTGAAGAGGTCCTGACCGGGCTCGGGATCGGGATCGGGCTCTTCGAAGTCGATTTCACCAACGCTGATGAGGTAAGACAGCTCAATGCTCTCACCTGCGGGGATTTCTTTGCCCTTCCAGCAGAAACCAAGACCGCTGTCATAACCAAGATTCTCCTTCCCGTAGTACTGAGAATCACTAGGACTGTTGTCAAAAGTGCCACCGTTCTCAGCGGGTGCATCATAGACTGTGCTCGAGTACTCACCCACGATCTCATTGGCATGCCAGTTGGTGCTGTAGAAGCCGAACCAGTAGTCATCAACGGGGGTCACACCAGTAACGTGCTCACCAAAGAGGACGCACAACAAAGGTGAACCAGCATCGATAGAGCGTTTCATCTTGATACCATAGGTAGCGTCGGACGAGGTCGTCAACATCTCCAGGGGAGCCTCATCGTTGGTACCAATCATGATGTCGGCCCAAACACCGGCATTGATGGTCACAGGCACGGAGCCGTTGTTGGTCACGGTGTAAATAACACGAGCGGCAACTTCGCCTTGAGGCTCAAGTCTTGTTGTCATTCTCACATCACCCACATTAGTTCCATTCAAGGCATTCACATAGGTGGGAGTACCATTGTCCACCTGCAGGGCAGCGATGAAACCTGCACCGGGCTTGGGAGTGGGATTCCACCAGTTCCAAATCGAGGGTTCCTCCTCATACTCATAAGTGCTTGAGTAATACTCGTTGCCAATCTTACCGAGAATGCTGACACCATACTGGTAGCCAGGACCTGCAGCAAAACGTCTTGAGATGTTGTAATAGATTGACGTGGGAGGCAACTGCTGATAGCCGTCAGGAAGGCTAGAGTAGGCGTTTGAACGCGCGGGACCCTTAGCGGGGGCAGCGTCAAGTTGCAAAGCGCAAACGCACGCCATCATTGCAAACAAAAGGACTGTAATCTTTTTCATAATCGATCAAATTAAAAATTAAAAATTAAAAATTATAAAAAAATGAATAATACTAAAAATTTCACCTTAAGCTTTTATGGTTTAAAGCATATACTTTACGATAGCCTCAAAACATACGTGCGCAAAATTACAATATGTAGTAAAAACAACAAAATTTTTTACTGTTAATATATCTTAATGTTAATAACTTGGGTAAAAACATCATATTTTTTCAGTAAATAGAAGCCATTTCTAGGTAAACTGCAATCATTTTATCGCAAACTCACTTCCAAAATAGTATCAATACCCGACGGCACTGCGGGCAACAAGACTGTAATGCCATCGCCAGAGCGGGTGTACTGCAACCTGGTCTTGTCGCTAAAATGACGGATCTGCTTGACCTGTTTGGCATTCAGGGGGAGGTAGAGGGCATTGTCCTTGAGGTTGAGGATGTGGACATAGAGCGTGTTGCCGCGTTGAGTGGTCACGCCCCAGTCATGCGGCGGGATGATGCCGCCACGGGTGCCGTAAATGCTCTCGCCGTTGACCCGCATCCACTCTCCCAGAGCATGTAGACGCTCTACTGCCTCGTCGGGGAGGCAACCGTCGGGTCGGGGTCCCACGTTGATGAGAAGGTTACCGTTGCGGCCTGCAGCGCGGATGAGCGTGCGGATGATCTCATCGCCGCTCTTGTAGTTCTTGTCGGTGATGCGGTAACCCCAAGTGTTGTTCATCGTCATGCAAGTCTCCAGCGGCAGCTGGCTGATGCCGTTCTCGCCCGAGTAGCCTGCAGTATTCTCACCAGGCACGTCCTGCTCAAAGATCTGGATGTCCTCACCCGGGAAAGGCACCTCGTGGTGGTTGTTGCCGACGAGGCATGCAGGCTGAAGACGATGGATGAGAGCGTACTGCTCGTCGAGTTGCCAGTCAAAGGGCGTGGGGTCGGTGTCGTGCTCCCACTTGCCGTCAAACCAGATGGCGCCAATAGGACCATAGTTGGTCAACAGCTCTGTCAACTGGTCGTTCATGAAACGGTAGTATTGTGGCCAGTTGTTCGTGGCGGGGTCATGGGGCAGCTCCTTCTGGTGGCGTCCTAATGGATAATCCAAGCGATGCCAATCGAGGTGGGAATAATAAAAATGGAGCTTGATGCCGTGCCGCTGGCAGGCGTCGGCAAGTTCCTTGAGGACATCGCGCTTGAAGGGTGTAGCGTCCACGATGTTGTAGTCGCTGACAGCGCTCTTGAACATTGAGAAGCCATCGTGGTGGCGTGAGGTGATGGTGATGTAGCGTGCTCCTGCATCCTTGATGGCACGCACCCATTCGTCGGCATTGAAGCGCGATGGATAAAAACCGGCAGGCAACTGGGCATACTCGTCGCGGTCGATGCGCTTGTTGTGCATCACCCACTCGCCATCGGCGAGCATGGAATAGACACCCCAATGGATGAACACTCCAAGCTTGTTGTCCTGGAATTCCTGACGGGCCTTGAGGTTCTCGTCGGAGGGAGTGTAAACGGAAGACTGGGCTGCCGAGGCAAGACAAACGGTTAATGCCAAGGCAAGAGTAACTGATTTGATGGAAAAACTAGTAAACATAGGAAGACTTGTATTTAACGAGATTCATTGGATTGTTTCTTGAAACGACGGCGCAACTTGACGAAGAGCCAGAGGAGCAGCGCCAACAATGTAACCAGGGTTCCGATGGCGATGCCAATGTACCATGGTGCCTTGTCAAGGAGGTCGCTGAAGATGGGCGAGATGTATTCCGGCATGAGCGGTGCGATGAGGCGCCGTTGTTCAGACAAGGGGTCATTGACCAGCCTGATGGTGTCTCCGAGCATCATTGTGGCGCGCTGGGTGGGTTCATAGGCCGCCCAATAGTGTGCAGGAGTGCTGGGGTTGCCAGTTGCGGCAAAGTTCACCCACATCTGCTGCACCTCGCTTGCCAAAGCGGGATTGTGATCGTCGCCTGACTTGATCTGCCGCCCCGTGTTGAGCACATAGGAGACCTCTGCGCCATGACAAGCGCCATAGATCGGCTCGGACAAAGGCTTGGTCCAATAATACATATAGGTCCTGCCACCTGCTGCGGCATGACGCTGAGCCATCTCAATGGCCGGGCCACGGAACATCAGGTCGTTCAACAGTTCGGCTACAGGCCAAGGCTTATTCTCGGGGACAATTTCCAGGAAACGTGATACATTATCGCTCTGTGCGCTGTCGAGTGACATGGAGATGTAGCGGTACCATAACTGAACCGCCGTCTCAAAATGTTCCTCGCCCCCCATGGCGTCAACCCAGTAGTGCGCCTCGTCGGCAGTGGTGCCGATGAGCATATCGATGCCTGCATTGAAGCCGTCGAAGCGGCTATAGGGGTCCTCAACAATGAGGGAGCCGTCACGCTCGGGGAAACGATAAAACTCGCCCACTTCATCGTTGAGGGCAACAATTTCTTCAGGCGAGAGCGCCTGCAGGTCGGCTACGGTCTTGGCTCCCGTGGCGTCAAGGACGCGCTTGGTCAGGTTCTGGCAGTCCTGGGTACTGCTGGTGAACGCCACACTGCCGCTCTGCATGATGGCACGCTTGAAGAGGCCTTGAGCCTCGTCGATGCTCGCCAGCAGGGCGACGCTGCCCGCGCCAGCCGAGTGGCCGAGAATGGTTACATTATCGGGATCGCCACCGAATGCCGCGATATTTCTTTTTACCCAGCGCAGCGCCTCGAGCTGATCGAGGATGCCCAAGTCGCCACTGCGGGAAAAGGCTTTCCCGTCGGGCAATGACGAGAGGTCGAGGAAGCCGAGCAGTCCCAGGCGATAACCAACCGAGACAAAGACGACCTCGGGATGCGCCTTGACAAAGCGGTCACACCAGTTGCGCGGGTTGCACGTCCCATCGCAGACATAAGAACCGCCATGAATCCAGACCATGACGGGACGTCGAGCGCTGCGCATACCGCTGGCGGCTGTCCATACATTGAGGTTCAAGCAGTCCTCGCCCTGGGGATAGAGCGAAGCGGCATTATTCAGGCTACGCCATTGTATCGCCGTGTGGCCAAAATACTTAGCCTCACGCACGAGGCGACTATCGGGCTCAGGTTTAGCGACTTGCCAGCGACGGTCGCCAACGGGCTGCACGGCGTAAGGGATACCCTTGAACACCAGCAACGTGCTGTCACGTTGTCCCACAAAGATGCCATTGGCAACCTCGACGGCGAGCGAGTCGGGGTAATCGCCCTCGATGACCTTGTTTTCACCATAGAGCGCCGTCATCTCCTGCTCCAGCGCCGACGGCTCTTGAGGCTGCTCCTCCTGCTTGGAACCACAGGCTACAAGCAGCAACGAGAGCAGCATCATGCTCCAAATCGAGATCTGTTTCATAACTAATCTGTTCTAATGATGAGTGCAAAGTTAGTCAAACCCAAGCAGAAAAACAAAAAAAACAGCATGTACACCGTTCATGCGCAAGAAAATGTGTACCTTTGTACCCAAATCACAAAAAATGAACCATTATGGGACTTTTCAAGAAATTATTCTCACGAGAGAAAAAAGAAACGCTCGATAAGGGCTTAGAGAAAACCAAGCAAGGCGTATTTGAGAAGATTAAACATGCTGTTGCCGGCAAGTCGACCGTTGATGACGATGTGCTCGACAACCTGGAGGAAGTGTTTGTCACCAGTGACGTGGGTGTTGACACCACCGTCAAGATCATCGACCGCCTGCAGGCTCGCGTGGCCCGTGACAAATATGTGGGCACCAGCGAGTTGAACGAGCTGCTGTGTGACGAAATCTCACAGATGCTTGCCGACAACAACAATGCCGAACTCGAGGACTTCACCGTCCCCGAAAACATGAAGCCCTATGTCATCATGGTCGTGGGCGTGAACGGTGTGGGCAAAACGACCACCATCGGCAAACTCGCCTACCAATTCAAGCAGGCAGGCAATAAGGTCGTGCTGGGCGCTGCCGACACCTACCGTGCCGCTGCCGACGAGCAGCTTGAGATCTGGGGTAACCGCGTGGGCGTTCCCGTGATCAAGCACAAGATGGGCACCGACCCCGCTGCCGTGGCATACGATGCCGTGCAGAGTGCCGTCGCCCAGAATGCCGACGTGGTAATCATCGACACCGCCGGCCGCCTTCACAATAACGTGAGCCTGATGAACCAGCTGACCAAGATCAAGAACACCATGCGCAAGGTGTTGCCCGAGGCACCGCAGGAGGTGCTGCTCGTGCTTGACGGCTCGACGGGACAGAACGCCTTTGAGCAGGCGAAGCAGTTCTCGGCCGCTACCGAGGTCAACGCGCTCGCCATCACCAAGCTTGACGGCACTGCCAAGGGCGGTGTGGTCATCGGCGTGAGCGACCAGTTCCAGATTCCCGTGAAGTACATCGGCCTGGGCGAGCAAATGACCGACCTGCAGATTTTCAACAAGCAGGAGTTTGTTAAGTCGCTGTTCGGGGTGACGGAGGAGTAATCATCAAATTTATAGTGACTATAGCGATTATAGTGACTATAGTTTTTTATCCATGAGGAGGAATAAGATAGACATTATCTCGCTGGGGTGCTCCAAGAACCTGGTGGACAGCGAACACCTGATGCGGCAGCTACAGGCTGCGGGCTACAGTGTCGCACACAATGCTGACCGTGTTGATGGTGAGACCGTTGTGGTCAATACCTGCGGCTTTATCGCTGATGCCCAGCAAGAGTCGATCGACACCATCCTGCAACTGGGAGAGGCTAAACGTGAAGGCAAAATCCGCAACCTGTTTGTCATGGGTTGCCTGGCGGAGCGATTCCGTGCCGACCTGATTGAGACGCTGCCCGAAGTTGACCGTTTTTATGGCAAGTTTGACTGGAAAGGCATGCTTGCCGACCTAGGGCACGCCTATCGTAACGAACTCGCCAATGAGCGTTGCCTGACCACCCCACCCCATTACTGTTACCTGAAGATTTCGGAGGGTTGCAATAGGTTCTGCGCGTTTTGCGCCATTCCACTGATTACCGGTCGCCACACGTCGGTACCCATGGAGGTGCTGCTCGATGAGGTGCAACGTCTTGCCGAGAGGGGCGTCAAGGAATTTAACGTGATTGCCCAGGACTTGTCCTCCTACGGCATGGACCTGGAGAACCGCATGATGCTGCCCGAACTCATTGACCGCATGGCCGATATCAAGGGCGTGGAATGGATCAGGCTGCACTACGCCTACCCCACCCAATTCCCCTATGACATCCTGCCCGTGATGGCGAGCCGCGACAACGTTTGCAGCTATCTGGATATTGCCTTGCAGCACATCAGTGACAAGGTGCTAACCAACATGCGCCGCCACATCAGCCGTCAAGAGACGCTTGACCTGCTGGCACACCTGCGCCGTGAGGTGCCGGGCATCCACATCCGCACCACGCTGATGGTGGGCTTCCCCGGAGAGGGCGAGGAGGAATTTGAGGAACTGATGGACTTCGTGCGCGAGGCACGATTTGAGCGCATGGGCGCGTTTGCCTACAGCGAGGAGAACGGCACCTGGGCTGCCGAGCACCTGAGCGACGATACGCCACAGGAAGTGAAGCAGGAACGCCTGCAACAGCTCATGTCGCTGCAGGAAAGCATCTCGCTCGATATCCAAGAGCAGAAGGTGGGCAAGACGCTGCGCGTGCTCGTTGACCGTGAAGAAGATGACTATTACATCGGGCGCACCGAGTGGGACAGCCCCGAGGTGGATCCCGAAGTGCTCATCAGCAAAGAGCAGCCGCTTGCCATCGGCGAGTTTGCCAATGTGCGCATCACCGAGGCCCTGCCGTTTGAACTGGTAGCGGAGAAGGATAGTTAGGAGTTAGGAGTTAGAAGTTAGAAGTTAGAAGTTAGAAGTTAGAAGTTTCTTTTTTTATTGGACTTGGCGCGGGAGGCGTTGAGTGCAATCGTTTGCGCAATAATTTGAAATAAAATCATGTTATATTATAATGTGACTGAGGAAATAATAAGTAATTTTGAGCGACTTTAAAAGTTTCAGGTATCACGACAAACCAATTTTATTCACATGTTTAATTCATAACTCATTATTCATTTATGAAGAAATTAACGTTAGTTTTATCAATGTTGATCGCTCTCGTTGGCTTCAATGCCAATGCAGCAATGTACATTGTAGGTAGCAACCCGTTCGGTAACTGGAATCCCGGAAACGGCGTTGAGATGACCGACAATGGTGATGGCACCTATTCTTACACCGCAACGATTACCGGTACGGTGTACTTTGTTTTCGGTGATGGTCTGAACAGCGACTGGGATGTTTTCAACCCCGATCACCGCTATGGTCCCGCTACTGGCGACGAGAATGTTGCTGTAGATGAGTGGGTAGCCACCCAGAAGGCCGGCGACCACGGTTCATACGTCTTTACCGGCAGTGGTGACGACTATACGTTCACCTTTGACGAGATTAACTCTCAGTTTAAGATCGAAGGCTATGTTGAGCCGATTAATCCCCTGACTGGTCATCTGTATGCACTGGGCCAGGTTAACGGCAACAACTGGAATCCTTCGGCTGGTATTGAGATGAACACCACCGACGAGAATGTTTTCACGCTCACCGATGCTGAAATCACCGACAGCGGTGAGGGCTTCGGCTTCTTCAGCTTTACTTCCAAGCTGGGTGAGAACGCTGAGGACTGGGGCTTCCAGCCCTATCGTCGTGGTGCAGCTGTCAACGGCACCCTCGTTGAGGACGGTGTTGTTGCAGAACTTGCAAACTGGGGTAGCACTGGCGCCTTTAAGGTTGTTCCCGGTATCTATGACATCGAAGTTAACCTGAGCGAGAACACCGTATTGTTAACCCGCAAGGGTGGTGATGTTCCTCCCGTTGAGATCACTGTTTACACCGTAGCTGGTCCCGATATCATCTTCGGCAGCGACTGGGATCCCACCGACGAGGCCAACGACATGGTAAAGGGTGCTGATGGCATCTACACCTGGAGCAAGGATGATGTTGCCCTGTATGGTAACTTCGAGTTCAAGATTGCCGGTAACCATAACTTTGAGGTCTATGAGTGGCCCATCGGTCAGAACAACTGGATTGCCAAGGTAAACGAGGAAGGCATCTACACGATTGAGATTACCTTCGATCCCGAGGCCGAGGGTGATTACCGCATCGCTTGCACGCTGACCAAAACTGGTGACGTTGAACACGTTGACCACACCTACACTGTTGCCGGTTCCGAGAACGTATTCGGCAGCAACTGGAATCCCGAAGACGAGGCCAACGACATGGAGAAGGGTGCTGACGGCATCTATACCTGGAGCAAGG
>JAEEGL016289175.1_pt1 | contig 11966 bp, 8 predicted proteins | sample 9134231 | NCBI WGS metagenome assembly JAEEGL01 (sample SAMN16246548, study PRJNA631951) | gut metagenome | biome: gut microbiome; feature: rumen; material: fiber-attached | host: Bos | place: Iran: Karaj | collected 2018-10 | reverse complement strand
CTTGGATACGGATGATACCGAAGACGCACGGGATATATCAATGGAACCGGGAACAGACCAAGGTGATCAAAGCACTGCCGATTCTGATTTGGCAGACATAGCTGCATCTGAAAAGACTGACGAGAGTAAGGGAATCGATCTTAATGAAGTGAGCAGAGCAAAAAAGACAGGCGGCACAAAGGAATTGCCTCAGGTATATACTCCCGGAAAGCCCATGGAGTATACCGGGGATAATTATCAGATGCCGGAACTTTACGGATATTGGGATGCATATCAGCTTGAGGCAGTATCGGATATCATAAAGCTTGAGCGTATGCGTGCGATAACGGATTCGTTGAAGGACTCCGATGATTTCTATTATTACGGCAGTGAAGACAGTACGGGAAGACCCGAAGGAAAAGGGCTTGCCATATATGCCAATAACACCTATTATTTTGGAGAATGGAAGGCCGGACAAAGAAGCGGGAACGGAATGTGGGTCAGGATATTCCCTGATGAGCCGGGAGTGGTTAACGGAGTGGCCGGTGTGACCTGGCATCAGTACTCAGGCCAGTGGAATGCGGATTATCCAAATGGAGAAGGACAGGAGAATATAACCTATGCCGGGCCCTGCGATGAAGAGTATGCTATCCGAAATGTTATAGGAGGATTTAATAATGGCTTCTATCAGGGTGATGAGTATATTATGACAGATGACGGGAAAGGAAGTTATACCGACTGGTATGGAAAAGCAAAAAGCGGTGTTTTTGAATACATAGGAAGCAAAACAGGTTATAATGGTAAGAGAGCCATATGGAAAGCCGGTGATGGTTTTGATACCGGTGAGGAGGATGACTGCCGCTGGATCATTCCGGCCGATAATGCCGATTTTGGCATAGCCGGTCTTAAGAAGGGCAGATAGATCTATATATTATGGGTAACATTGTTGATTACGTAAAAGATCATGGGAATCAGACGATGACGGAACGGGCATTTAATGAATTGGATGCCCTTGTTCTGTCTGAGTTTGTTTATATGAAATGGGAGCATATCATCCCCAGACTGGAAGAGGGAAGAGATTCTTTAAGCCTTAAGCAGATGAAGAATCTCATGGAGTCAGAGGAGTTGTATGGTGAAGTCTTCATGGATGAAAGGTATGCTGATGACCACCGTGCTCTGTTTGATGCGATGCTTTTAAGCAGACGATTTGGCTCAATGAAGTGTAATTATCTGGTAGAAGATAAGAGCAAGGACATTGAGACGCAGTTTTTTGCGATCACCGTATTTCTTAAAGGTGCCCTTCCCGTGATGGTATTCAGAGGAACGGATGAGACTATGCTTGGCTGGAAGGAAGATTTTAACATGGCTTACAAGTCTCCTGTTCCGGGACAGAGGCTGGCGTCACTATATATTAAGCAGGTAGCATTAAGGCTTTCGGGCGGATTTGTGACGACAGGGCATTCCAAGGGTGGCAATCTGGCAGTTTATTCTGTATTGACCGCTCCTGACGGACTGGCTGACAGAGTGATGAGAATATATGATTTTGATGGTCCGGGCTTTAAGAATGCTACAAGGATGAAGCATGATTATGATCGTATAAAGGATAAAGTATGTAAGATCGTACCTGAGTCGTCGATAGTCGGAGTGATATTGGAACATCCGGGGACTTATAGGGCTGTTACCTCTACAGCCAAGGGAGCTTTTCAGCATAATCCGTATTCATGGGTGATTAATGACGGAGACTTTGAGTATGTTGATGATGTTAAGCCTGCCTCAAGGCTTTTCAGGGATGCGATCACTACATGGATGGATGAATTGAGTCCCATAGAACTGGAGACGGTATTTGGGACTATATATGATATCATTGCTACTACCGGAGCAGAGACTACCATTGAACTGAGAAAGGATAAGAAGGCTCCGGTCAATATGCTTAAGGCGCTTATCGATCTTCCGGAAGATACAAAGGAGAGGATGAAGGCTCTTTTTAAGGAGTTAAAAAACCAGATCCAATAAACATTCGGAATATTCTGCGGAATTTGATCGTGCAAGGGTTATTAATATTGCATTTTTGTCCGATAATGATAATATAAGAGTATAGGTACAGTATGTTTATGCTCTTTAGGCCAAGGATGGCGTTGTATTGCAAGGAGGTGTACATATATGAATCTTTCGACAGGTAATGATTATTCTTTTTTATTTGGCTCTCAGAGTTCATCTAACGAGAGTACAGGTTTTTCCCTTAATGATTATGCAAGCATCAAGAACGGCTCCTATGGTAAGCTTTTGAAGTCTTACTATAAAGAGCAGAAGAATGAGGGCAAGACTGCTGCTGATGTAAAAAAAGAGACGCAGACTAAGGGCGCGGAGTATTCAGAGATCGCTTCATTAGCTGATAAGTTCGAAAAATCTACGAACAAGCTTCTCAGTTCATCTTCAGATCTTTTCGAACTTAAGGATGTGACGAAAAAGAATGAAGACGGCGTTGAAAATACTACCAAGGAATATGACATGGATGCGATCTTAAGTGCGGTTAAGGATTTCGCCAAGAGCTACAATGATTTTATGAGTAAGGCGACCAAGTCTACCAATAAGAATGTAGCCAGAAGAGCAGAGAATCTTGCCGGACAGATGACCAATTACTATAAGCAGCTTAAGAGTGCCGGTATTGAGTTTAATGAGGACGGATCCTTAAAGGTCAATGAGGATACGATCAAAAAAGCAGATGTAAGTGCGCTTAAGAGAGTATTTAACGGTAAAGACTCACTTCTTAATCAGGTTGCTAACAAAGTTGATCAGATAGGAACGTCTGCGCAGAGTGCCGCAAAGAATCTTAAGGGTTATACGAGCTCGGCAAAATATGCCAATGATGCAAGTGTGGTTGGCAATATATTAAACGGCCAGGTATAAGAATTACATATAACGTATATTAATTGATATGACACTTAAAAGGGATAAGCATTATTGCTTATCCCTTTTTTAGTGCGGAAGATGGGACTTGAACCCACACGGTATTGCTACCACAGGCACCTGAAGCCTGCGCGTCTGCCATTCCACCACTTCCGCTTATAATACTACGTGGACGCCCAAATCAAGCGTCCACGTGATATTCTATATGTTTTGCCTACCTCTGTCAAGCAGGATTTCGTTTAATAAACCTCTAATATTTCAAAGGTAAGTGCTATTCCGTTATTGCAGAATATATGCAGTCCGTCGACCGTATTGCTGTTACAGAATATGATAATTTTGAATAAAAATTGCATATTTAAAAATGTTGTACAAAATGTTGTTGACATAGCCGTGCGGATGGTGGTAATATAGCAGGGCAGTCAAAACTGCGGTTCGCGGAAGTGTCGGAATTGGCAGACGAGCAAGACTAAGGATCTTGTGGCAGCAATGTCGTGTGAGTTCAAGTCTCATCTTCCGCACTATAAGCCGTAAATCTCGTAAGTGGGATTTACGGCTTTTTGATAATTACGGGGTTTATTGCTACATTTATGATGCGATGCATAAGAACAGGAGGTTACGATGGACAGGGTAAAGATAGCATTTTTTGACGCAAAGGATTACGACAGGAATTCATTTGAGAATGCAGCGAAAGCAAAAGATTATGACATCCGCTATTACGAGACAAGACTTAATGCCGACACGGCCTCTTTGGCAAAAGGATGCGATGTTGTATGCGTATTCGTAAATGATGATATCAATAAAGAGGTCATAGACATCCTTACGGATATCGGCGTAAAACTTATCGCGCTTCGTTGCGCCGGTTATAACAATGTGGATATCGAACATGCCTATGGAAAGATCCATGTGGTACGTGTTCCGGCGTATTCTCCGTACGCGGTCGCCGAGCATGCCATGGCACTGCTTCTTACGTCGATCCGCAGAATACATAAGGCTTATATAAGGACAAGAGACTTTAACTTTAGCTTAAGCGGGCTTACGGGCTTTGATCTGCATGGTAAGACCGTGGGCGTGGTCGGAACGGGTAAGATTGGAAGGATATTCATAGATATCTGCCGCGGATTCGGCATGAATGTCATTGCGTATGATAAGTTCCCGGCTAAGGACAGCGGTATAGAATATGTATCTTTGGAGGAACTGTGGGAGAGAAGCGATATAATCTCACTGCATTGTCCGCTTACCGACGAAAATCACCATATGATCGGCAAGGACAGTATAGAGAGAATGAAAAAGGGTGTGGTTATAATCAATACATCCAGAGGAGCCCTTATAGATACTGAAGCATTGGTGGATGGTATTAAAGATCGTAAAGTCGGCGCAGCCTGCCTTGATGTATATGAGGAGGAGGCCAACGTATTCTTCCACGATTATTCCAACCATATAGTTAATGATGACACTCTGGCCAGACTTATCTCGATGCCGAATGTCATAGTGACGTCACATCAGGCATTTTTGACCAATGAAGCGTTGAGCAATATCGCTGATACGACTTTAAACAATATAGAGGAATACTTTACCAATGATTACTCCGTTAATGAAGTGTGTTATAAATGCCCGAACGTTAACGGATGTAAGCAGGCGCACGCCGGAAAGTGCTTTTAATTTATAACGCAAAACGGGCAAAAAGGGGCGGTAATAACCATTTGCCAAAAATAGATTAAGAAAAAGCCAATAATGTCTTAAAAATCTCGAAAAACACTTACAGTTCTATTACAGTGGGAATGTTAGAATAAGCACAGTTAATAGAATAGTGAAGAGACAAAACTCCCCTTTTTCTTTTTCATTTTTTATTAAGCCGTGCCCCACGGGGCACAAGAATATTATATACTCCCCTTTACAAGGCCTTCATCTCCCCCGATGCAGGCCTTTCCCTTTTGATAAACCGAGGTATATATGAACAGGCTTCCCGAAGAATTTTTAAACAGAATGAAAGATCTGCTCGGTGATGAGTATGATGCGTTTCTGCGATCGTATGAGAGAGAGCCGTATCGTGCACTCAGATTCAATCCCCTTAAATCGGACAGGGGATTTGCTGACAGGCTTATAATGGATATGGGGCTTAGGCCTGTTCCGTGGTGTGCAACAGGATACTATTATGAAGGTGATATACGTCCCGGAAAGCATCCGCTTTTTGAGGCGGGAGCTTATTATATCCAGGAACCCAGTGCTATGCTGCCGGGTGAGCTTGCGTCTGTGCTTATAGCAAAGTGCATAGAAAAAAGAGGCTTTGTGCGAGTGCTCGATATGTGTGCGGCTCCGGGCGGTAAATCGACGCATGTAGCCGGAGCGATCGGAGGTAACGGCATACTGATATCCAATGAACCTGTACCTTCAAGGGCTAAGATATTGTCTCAGAATATTGAACGTTTGGGGATAAAAAACTGCATGGTATGTGTGGAGACACCGGATAAGATTGCGGAGAGATTCCCGAATTATTTTGATGTGATACTTACGGATGTGCCATGTTCGGGTGAGGGGATGTTTCACAGAGATCAGACTGCGATAGATGAGTGGAGCACCGATAATGTGGAAAAATGCGTCTTAAGAAGCCGTATGATACTTGATGCAGCCGCTTCATGCCTTAAATCCGACGGATATATAGTTTATTCCACCTGTACTTTTGAACCTGCGGAAAATGAGGGACTGATCGAGGGCTTCATATCGGAACATAAAGGATATAAGACTATAGATTTGGGTCTTGATCCGGTCAGCGGTGCATCCAAAGAAGACGGATGGATCACCGGCAGCGGTACGATCAGGCTGTGGCCGCAAAGGCTTCACGGAGAGGGACATTTTGTGACGGTCCTTAAAGCAGAGGACGCGGATGATCTGACGTTTGGCAACGTTGACATTGACAAGCTGTTCATTTGCGGATCTGACGGAACGGATAAGGAAAAAGCACCCTTTGCGGGAGATACTCTTAAATATGACAGAAGTGTATCAAATGAGGCAAAGAAACTCTTTACAACCTTTGCCCATGATACGCTTTATGCTTCGGCTGGCAGAATAGTATGCGGTACAGTCTTCTCATACGGGTATAATCTTTATGTTGCACATGAAGACATTGCGGATCAGGCACTTAATGGAAAACTTAGAACAGAGAGAACGGGACTTCATCTGGGCGAGATCAAGAAAGGGAGATTTGAACCTTCGCATTCTCTTGCGATGGCACTTGGAAAAGATGACTGCCTAAGAACGGTTGATATGGCTTCGGATTCAAGGGAAGCCGCAGGATACTTTGAAGGCTTAAGCCTATCTTGCGATCCAAAGTATAAGGGATATTGTCTTGTGACTGTGGACGGAATAAGTGCCGGCTGGGGTAAGGCCGGGGCAGGAGTGCTTAAAAACCATTATCCCAAGGGACTACGTCGTCTTTTGTGATCGTCTGGGAGCGTACTGTAAAATCTGTGTAAGAAATTACAAAAAATTCGTGTTTTTTTCAGAATATTATGATATAATGGCTAAGGGTATATATCCTACAGTGATTCTTAAGAGTAGGGGAACATTTTTAAGAGAGGTACTAATATATGGATAGCAAAATTCTTATGGAAAGTGGCACTAATGAACTGGAGGTTCTTGAGTTTAACGTAAGCGGCAATTCATATGGTATTAATGTAGCCAAGATCAAGGAGATCATACCGTATCAGGCCGTTACACCGGTTCCCAATTCGCATCCCAGTATAGAAGGCATTTTTATGCCGCGTGATATCATGATCACGGCCATAGATCTTCGTAACTGTCTTCAGCGTGGATCATCAGAGCCCGGCGGTCTGTTCATAGTTACCAATTTCAATAATCTTGACATTGCTTTCCATGTAGATACTGTACTTGGCATACACAGAGTATCATGGACTGAGATCACGAAGCCGAGCGAGACTGTTTCCACCGTAGATGAGAGTATATCTACAGGTATCATCAAGATCGATAATAAGCTCGTTATCATCCTTGATTTCGAGAAGATCTTAAGTGATATCAATCCTGAGACCGGCCTTAAGGTAGATGAGGTTGATCTTATAGAGAAGAATTCAAAACGTAATGAGAAGGCTATCCTTATTGCAGAAGATTCGCTCCTGCTTAACAAGATGATAGTTGAGAGCCTTAAGAAGGCAGGATATGTACAGCTTATCCATACATCCAACGGACAGGAAGCTTACGATGTTATTCAGGAGTGTAAGAAGAAGGGTACTCTTGATCAGGATATCCAGTGTATCATCACCGATATTGAGATGCCCGTTATGGATGGACACAGACTGACGAAGCTTATTAAGACTGATGATGCGACCAAGCATATACCGGTTATCATCTTCTCGAGTCTGGTCAATGACGAGATGCGTAAGAAGGGTGAGTCATTAGGCGCGGATGCTCAGTTGTCCAAGCCTGAGATAGGCAATCTGGTACGTCTTGTAGACGGATTGTTATTGGATTAATAGTTGCTGCGGACATTTGTATCACGACATTTATATCCGGAGTAATGTAAAAGTAGCCGGGATTAAGTTCTCGGCTATTTTACTTTGTAGCTAATTTGTGCGGATCGTTTTTTTGTTCGATACGCCGGAGTAAGGATTATCAATGGATTTTGACGAGCAATACCTTGATGAATTATTAAAATCTATAGAGCCGATCATTGGTAAGGATGAGTCCGAAGAGGAGAGCGGAGGAGACTCACAGGGTTTGGAATCCGACATGCCTGAAGAAGAATTGACGGATGATGTTGTAGAACCGACTGAGATGGTAGTGGAACCTGCACCTGAGCCGGAACCTGCACCTGAGCCGGAACCTGAGCCTGCCACGGAACCGACTGTAGAGGCACCTGCAGAGGACAGTGGTATTGATGTTGCCAGCTTATTTGAGATCGATCCGAACGAGGGCAGCAGGAACCTTTCGGCTGAAGAGATTGCTGCGATGTTTAATTCCGTTGAATCAGCAGCTCCCGTAGAGGTTGTCGCACCGGAAGAGGAGGGTGGATCAGAGGCAGCAGAGGAACCGGCAGATGCAGAACCTGATTCTCCGGAACTTGATTCGCTCCTTGCTGGTATGGATGAGGATATAGCGGCTGATGCTTCTGAACCGGCTGATGCAGGAGCAGATGCCGATTCTTTGGTAGATCTGATGAATGAAGCCGACATGGCAGATCTCTCGGAACTGCTTAATGATGCAGATACTGCAGATATCGGCGATGGCCTTGATACGGCGGATTCTACAGAAGAACCTGAAGTGACGGAAGAAGCAGGTTCGGATATATCACTTGAGAGTCTGTTGGCAGAGACGATGGACGAGGAACAGAGCGAACAGACGTCTGCCGAACCGGAAGAACTCGATCTGTCGAATACGGATGCGATAGATGCATTGTTAAGCAGCGAACCGTCTTTGGATGATCTTATGGCTGAGTCTGATGATGCTGATATATCGGGATCAGGTTCAAATGACAATCCGGATCTTCCGGACGAAGATATAGATGCCATGCTCAATGCAGCGATGGCTGCGGGTAATGAAGAGGATTCTCTAAGTAGTGACGGCGATGATATCCTGTCACTTTTGGCAAGTGCCGGTGATGAGGATCTGGGTGACATACAGAGCCTCCTCGACTCAGATGAGAAGGGTGAAGCAGTAGATGAATCTGCTCTTTTGGCGGCTACATCCGTAGAGGATGTTGCTTCCGGTGTGCTTGATACTCCGGAGGAAGCCAAGGCTAAGTCAAAGGAAGAAAAGAAAGCAGCCAAGCTTAAGGCCAAGGAAGAGAAGAAGGCTGCCAAGGCAGCCAAGAAGGCAGGTAAGAAGGGCGGATCTGCAGAAGGAGAAGCAGCCGAGGGTGATGCGACGGCAGAACCGAAGCAGGGCTTTTTTGCAAAGATTCTTGGGGCGTTAACCGAAGACCTTGATGAAGATGACAAAGCACCTGTAAAAGAATCGATACCGGATGATGTAGAAGGCGAGATCGATCTTAGTGCGATCGCGGGGGGAGACGATTCGGAACCCAAGGAGATGGCTATCTCCGACGAGAATAAAGAGATACTGGAAGAACTCGATAAAGAGAAGAAGAAGAAAAAAGGCAAGAAGAAAAAGAAGAAGAAAGGCAAAGGTGGCGAAGCCGAAGGCGGAGAGTCTGAGGGCGACGAAGAAGGCGAAGAAGGAGAAGAAGGCGGCAAAAAGAAGAAAAAGAAGGAGCGTAAGAAAAAAGAAAAAGCTCCAAAAGCAGAAGAAGTTCCTTCAAAGCCCGAGAAAAAGCTTCCCAAGAAGCGCGTAAGAGCGACATTTATACTTTGTCTGTCAATACTTGCCGGAATTATCATTCTTTCAATAGTTGTAACCAATAAGGCTAATCTGACTGAAGCCAGATATGCTTTTGATACGCAGGATTACCAGACAACATATGAGGATCTGTACGGACTTGAGCTTAAGGGCGAGGATCAGGATATATTCAATAAATCGCAGATAATCCTGATCATAGACCGCAAGTTAAGGTCATATCAGAATTACCGTAAGCTTGGAATGAATGACAAGGCGCTTGATGCACTGCTTGAAGGAGTGAAGATCTATCCTGAAGTACTGCTCAAGGCAGAGGAATACAGTATCGTTCCGCAGGTATCGGCTACGTATTCACAGATACTAGATGCACTCGGATCGTACGGACTGTCGGAAGCTGACGCCGTTGAGATCAACGGATACGACAGCAGAGTCAAGTATACCAAGAGGATCGAATCAATCGTCAATGGTACACCTTTTACCTATGATTCCGATATTGCGGCAGAATATGCGGCTCCCAGCGGCGTATCGGCCAATGACTTAGAACCTGCGAATATGGTTGAAGATATTCTGCCGGAGGAGACTGATTTTTTACCGGATGATCCGAACAGTATATTTGAAGAGGGAATTGCACCTGAAGATGGAGCAGGCCCGGAAGAACCCGCAGACGGAGAAGAGTAGATGATTGCGATCATAGATTATGATGCAGGGAATATAAAGAGCGTAGAGAAGGCATTGGTGCATCTGGGGGCGGAATGCAGGCTTACCAGAGATATATCCGAGATTGAAAAAGCCGATAAGATAATCCTTCCCGGAGTCGGAGCGTTCGGAGATGCAATGGGTAGACTTAATCAATACGGTCTTACTGATGCTATCAGTACGGCGGTTAAGAAGGGTACGCCTTTCCTGGGCATCTGCCTCGGTATGCAGGTGATATTTGATGAGAGTGAGGAATCGCCCGGAGTTAAGGGCCTGTCGCTTTTACCTGGAAAGGTGGTCAGATTCTCGGGTAAGGGCGGACTTAAGGTTCCGCAGATCGGATGGAATTCTCTAAAGATTGAGAAGGATTCCAAACTGTTAGAAGGTGTAAGTTCCGGCGACTATGTATACTTTGTCCATTCATATTATGTGGATGCGGCGGATAAAGGCGATGTAGTGGCGACGACAGGATACGGTGAGACTGCAGATGTGGCAGTGGCACATGATAATGTATTCGGATGCCAGTTCCATCCGGAGAAAAGCTCGGCGGTCGGACTTAAGATACTTAAGAATTTTATTGATATGTAGTAATAGGTAAAGATTATGCATACGATCAGGATAATACCCTGTCTTGATGTGAATAATGGAAGAGTGGTCAAAGGCGTTAAGTTTGTTGACCTTATTGATGCGGGAGATCCTGTAGAAGTGGCAACGGCTTATGACAGTGCCGGTGCGGACGAAGTGGTGTTTTTGGACATCACGGCCAGCAGCGACGGAAGGGCTACGGCGGTCGAACTTGCAAGGGCTGTGGCAGAGAAACTCTTCATTCCTTATACGGTCGGCGGTGGAATACGAACAGTAGAGGATTTTAAGAATATCCTTCGTGAAGGAGCCGATAAGGTGGCAGTTAATTCCGCTGCGATAAGACGTCCTTTGCTTATATCGGAAGCGGCCGAGAAGTTTGGCAGTCAGTGTGTGGTGGTAGCCATTGACGCGAGAAGATGCCCCGATGGATATAAGGTTCCTGAAGAAGATGTTACTCCCGACAATGATACGGTAAGAGTAGACAGATCCGGTGGAAAATGGACGATATTTCTTAACGGCGGACGTATAGATACCGGTATAGATGCGGTGGAATGGGCCAAGAAGGCGGAGAGCCTTGGCGCAGGCGAGATACTTCTTACCAGCATGGACAAGGACGGTACGAAGAACGGTTTTGACTATGAACTGACACGTGCAGTGGCTGACAGTGTGAATATTCCTGTGATTGCGTCAGGTGGCGCAGGAAGTGTAGAGCATTTTGCCGATGCTGTGACGGAAGGACATGCGGATGCAGTGCTTGCCGCATCGCTTTTCCATTTTAAGGAACTTGAGATCGGCAGTGTCAAAGAATATATGAAGAAAAGGGGTATTGAGGTACGTCTTTAATGCAGATAACGAATGACTGGCTTCCTGTAGTCGAGACTGAGTGCAGGAAGCCATATTATAAAGAATTATATAAGTTTGTGAAGGATGAATATGCGACCAGGGTGATCTATCCGCCAAGTGATGATGTATTCAATGCCTTTCATATGACTCCGTTAAGTGAGGTGAAGGTGCTCATACTGGGTCAGGATCCATATCATGAGCCCAATCAGGCACATGGGCTTTCTTTTTCTGTCCCTGTGGACCAGATGCAGATACCGCCGTCACTTCAGAACATATATAAGGAACTGCATGATGATCTTGGATGCTATATACCGGATAACGGTAATCTTGTAAAGTGGGCAAAACAAGGCGTACTTATGCTCAATACAGTCCTGACGGTACGGGCACACGAGGCGAACTCCCATAAGGATAAAGGATGGGAGAAGTTTACGGATGCCATCATTCAGGCAGTCAATGCAAAAGATGAGCCGGTGGTATATATGCTATGGGGGTCTCCCGCGCAGAAAAAGATTCCTATGCTTAATAACCCGAAGCACTTGATCCTTAAGACGGTTCATCCGTCGCCATTATCTGCATACAGGGGATTTTTCGGATGTAAGCATTTCAGTAAATGCAATGAATTTTTAGAAGCCAACGGACTTGCACCCATAGAT
>JAEEGL015302578.1_pt1 | contig 11966 bp, 12 predicted proteins | sample 9134231 | NCBI WGS metagenome assembly JAEEGL01 (sample SAMN16246548, study PRJNA631951) | gut metagenome | biome: gut microbiome; feature: rumen; material: fiber-attached | host: Bos | place: Iran: Karaj | collected 2018-10 | reverse complement strand
CTTTCATTAATCCAAAATTCATATTTCCGTAAATTTTATTGATTTGCATAATATTCCCTTTTCTAATAATTGATTGTAAATATATAAAAAATTATAAAAATATTTTTTGCATTGAAAAATATTTTTTGTGTGCAGCAAGATTATTTTTCAATGTTTTTGGGATTTTTTGAATCCAGCAAATTAGAAATAGCTTTTGAAAGAGCATCCCCCACTGTTTCATCTCCTGAAACAGTTGTAATATTAGGATTTTTTTTGCCGGTTTTTATATCTTCCAAAATACCTTCTATACATTCTAGCGTATGGGGGCTTAATTGCCTTTTAAGGTCATTAGGAAGATTTCCCTGCTTTGTTAAGCCATAAAAAGGTTTTTTAAGCTGCACGTTGGAAAATTTTGTACTGCGTGGATCTCTTGTATATTTAGATTGTCCTGAGTTTTTTAATCCAAAATTCATATTACCGTAAATTTTATTGATTTGCATAATATTCCCCTTTCTAATAATTGATTGCAAATATATAAACAATCATAAAAATATAATTTGCTATTTCTAAAATATTTCTTTACAATTATTCATTTACAATTTTTATGGTTTATGTAATACTATTCTTATAGGTATTTACCTAAATCTAATGAAACAGAGGCAATCTTCTTAATGAAGAAAACTATCAAGAAGGCAAGTTTAGCAGGTTTTTGCTACGGTGTAAAAAGAGCATTGGACCTGACGATACAAATAAAAAATCAAAATCCCGAAAAAAATGTATATGTTTTAGGCGAACTTATACATAACAGTCAAGTTATTGAAGAACTTCTTGAAAAGGGCATAGAGATAATTCACTCCGTAGAGGAAATTAAAAATCCTCAGAATTCCATTTGTATTATAAGAACGCATGGTGCTACTCCGCAAGAGATTAAGGAAATTCAGGAGAGGGGTTGCCAAATCCTTGATGCAACCTGTGTTGATGTAAAAATGGTTCAGGAGAAAGCAAAATCACTTATAAAAGAGGGCTACAAGCTTTTTATAGTAGGTAAAGAGGACCATCCCGAGGTTATCGGCATAAAAGCACATGCTGAAGAAAATTCCGAGGAAAAAGCTATTATTTTATCTTCAAAAGAGCAGGTCAAAATTCATGAGGATGAAATAAGAAAGGCTAAAAAGATAGGTATAGTTAGCCAAACTACGCAAAAAACCGAGAATTTGCAGGATATACTTTCGGAATTAATAAAGTTTGCAAAAGAAATTAAAGTTTATAACACGATTTGTGCAACAACTTCAAAAAGACAATCCGAAGCAAAGCTTCTTGCAAAAGAAGTTGATTTAATGATAGTTGTTGGCAGTCATTCAAGTGCTAACACTTCTCACTTGTATGAGATATTAAAAGATATAACCAAAACCATTCATATAGAAACGGAGAAAGAGCTTTCGAATTATGAGGCTCTTATTAAAAAGGCAAAAAATATAGGAGTTACGGCAGGTGCTTCAACTCCAGAATATATAATAAACAAAGTAATAGAAACAATTGAATTGAAAGGAGAATAAAATAATTATGGCAAAAATTTTAGAAAATTCGACAAGCGAATTTGCAAGACTGTTAGAGGAGTCATTTAATCCGACCTTCAAAGCAGCACAATTAGTAGAGGGTACTATCGTAAAGATGGATGAACAAGAAATTCTTGTTGACATCGGTGCAAAATCAGAAGCTTCACTTCCGTATAGAGAAGTTTCAAAAACCGATTTAGAGGGCGAAAATGCTCTTAAAATCGGTGATAAAAAAGAATTTCTGGTTTTAAAAGAAGAAGATGAGGACGGAGTCATTACTCTTTCATTAAAGAGAGTTTCATTGGCTCAAAACTGGGAAAGACTTGACCAAGCTCGTCAAAATAACGAAACAATTACCGCTCAAATTGCTTCACTCGTAAAAGGCGGTGTTGTAGTTGATGTTATGGATTTGAGAGGATTTGTTCCCTCAAGCCAGCTTCGTACGGGAATGCCTTTTGAAGGCTTAATCGGAACAACTATTGATGTAAAAGTTATTGAAGCGGACCCGAAGAAAAACAAACTTATCTTGAGTCAAAGATTAGCTTTAGCAGAGCAAAGAGAACAAATCGTTGAGGGTGTTATCAACAAATTAGAGGTTGACCAAGAGGTTGAAGGACAAGTAGTCAGAATAGCTGATTTCGGTGCATTTGTTGATATTAACGGTGTAGACGGATTACTTCCTATTTCTGAAATTTCATGGCAGCGTATTAAACATCCGTCTGATGCTCTCCAATTAGGTCAAACTATTAAAGTAAGAATTTTGAAAATCGATAATGAGCTTAACAGAATCAGCCTTTCATTAAAGAGAATGGGCGAAAATCCTTGGTCAAAAATCGAAGGACAATTCAGTGTAGGCCAAATCGTTATGGGTGAAGTTAATAAAATCACATCTTTTGGTGCATTTATCAACATTTTCCCGGGAGTAGAAGCATTACTTCCGGCAGTTGAAATGGGCGAAGGACAAATTAATCCTTACGAAATCCTTAATGTTGGTGATGAAGTTGAAGTTCTTATCAAACGCTTCACTCCTCAAGAACATAGAATTGGCTTGAGCTTAAAGGATGTTGAGCTTGCAAAAAGAGGCGAATTCGTTCCCGAGGAAGAACCCTCTCAAGAGGAAGTATCTCAAGAGGAAGCTCTTGCTTCTTCTGATGAAGAATAGTTCTTTTACCTTAATATTTAAGGAGGATGCCATATATTTGGGCATCCTCTTTGTTTATTTGCAAATTTTTAATTTAATTCTTTTTCGATAAGCTCTGAAGCGAATTTGATAAAACCTTCACATGGTCTTGTTTTATAAAATTCTTCAGTTCTTTTTGTCGGCTTTGGAGAAGAATTTTCATTATTTTCTAAATTCAATAATTCTCTGCATATAATAGAACCAAATTCATCTTTAAATTTATTTGCTAAAGCCTGAACTTTTGCATAATGTTTTTCTTTGATATTATCATCATCAAAAGAAGTATATCCCTCTTTTAATCCCAACAGCATAAACATAGCCGTTACCGCACCGCATACTTCTCTAAGTCTGCCCATACCGCCGCCAAAAGAGGAAGTTAGTTTAAGTCCCGTTTCAAAATCAATACCAAATTTTTCACAATGAGCACAAAAGACAGATTGAGAGCAGTTATATCCTTGTTTAAATAATTCCTCCGCTTTTGGCATAATCTTCACCTATTTTGATTTTTTATTTGTTGCTATTTCTGAATCTAATCTTAAAAATACGGGTGTCGGTTGTGCTTCGATTTTTCTTGCTCCCAAATTACCCCATTTAAGATTATCCAAAAGAACATTTTTTACTTCTTCTTTTTCATCAAGCTGATTAAATATATTCTGTGCAATATTCGGAATAACAGGATATAAAAGAACAGCAACAAAATACATTGTTTGCAAAGTATTATACAAAACTTTTCCACATTCGGCTAAGCCGTCCTCAGTTTTTGCTAATGACCATGGTGCCTTGTCATTAACGTATTTATTTGTATAATCAACCAAAGAAATAACACTTTCAACCGCTTCCGTTATTTGAAATTTCTCAAATTTTTCTATAACTTCATTCTTTGTTTTTTCGGCAAGTTTTGCTATTTCTTCATCCTGCGAGGTAAGAAATTCCTGTTTTATTTCACCGTCAAAATACTTTTTAAGCATACTCAATGAACGGTTTAATAAGTTACCCAAGTTATTTGCCAAATCCGCATTGACTTTTAATTTAAATTCTTCATCGGAGTAATTACCGTCTTTGCCGAAGGAGGTAGTCGTCATTAAGAAATAACGAATTGCATCTGCGTTAGTGAGTTCAAAATTGTTCATCAAGTTATCTATACTGATAACGTTGCCTAAAGATTTACTCATTTTTGTTTCATCAATGGTAATCCACCCATGTGCAAAAATTGTTTTTGGCAGTTCAATACCCATAGCCATTAAAAATGCTATCCAATAAATTGAGTGGAATTTCAAAATATCTTTACCTATAACATGAACATCACAAGGCCAATATTTATTGAAGTTTTCTTTGTCCTCCAATACTTTTGCACCTGTAATATAGTTTGTTAAGGCATCTATCCAAACATAAATTATTTGACTGTCGTCATTAGGAACAGGAATACCCCAGCTTACGGAATTAACATTTCTTGAAACACTAATATCCTCAATATCTTCAAGCTGATTAAGTATTTCATTCGCTCTTGTTTCAGGAAGAATAAAGTTTGGATTTTCTTTTATATGCTTAATAATTGCATCTTTGTATTTTGAAAGCTTGAAGAAATAGTTTTCTTCTTCAACAACTTGAGGTTTTTCAAGGTGATTAGGGCATCTTCCCTCCTCATCCAAATCTTTAGCCGATAAAAATGCCTCACAACCGTTACAGTATAAACCTTTGTAAGAGCTTTTATAAATATCGCCTTTTTTTAATAATTCTTCGAAAACCCATTGAACAACTTTTTCATGGTCAGTATCCGTTGTTCTGATAAATCTGTTATAATCAATATCCGCTTTTGCCCATGCTTTTTTAAATTCGCTGCTTGTTTTATCACAATGCTCTTTTGGCGAAATCCCTGCTTTTGCTGCGGTTTTTTGGATTTTTATACCGTGTTCATCAGAACCTGTTAAAAAGAATACATCCTCGCCTTTTTGCTTATGATGTCTTGCAATAACATCAGAAGCAATTTTTTCATAAGCATGTCCTATATGAGGAAGTCCGTTAACATAATCTATTGCAGTTGTTATATAAAATTTTTTCTTTTCCATAATTTTGTCCTTCTAAAAAATTCTGATTAATAAAATTAATACCAAACGCCTTATTATATCAATAGCAAAAAATGCTACTATGGGTGAAAAATCGAGTCCCCCCATCGGAGGTATAATTGCCCTGAAGGGCAATAGTATAGGATCCGATACCTGCTTTAAAAAGGCAAAAGGCTGATTGTACCAATTAACTTGAGGAAACCAAGTTAATAATATTCTTATAAACACAATTACCCAAATAGCTTCAAATAATAGATTAACAAATTGTATAATTACGTTTCCCATTATAACCTGCCGCTTTCTAAGGTTTTTGCACAATTACAATTATTTCTTTCTTCGGGAATACTTTCTATTAATTCAAATAAGACCTGCTTTAGATTTTTAATATTATTATTAAATGTTTCAAATACTGTCGCATTACTTACAGGTTCAACATCAGCGACTAATCCTGCATCATAATCGGTAACAAGAGCAAGTGTCAAAGGACACATATCGAGTTCTCTGACCAAATAACTTTCGGGGTAATTAGTCATTCCAATAACAGACCAGCCTTGTGAAGTATAGAATTTTGATTCCGCTTTTGTAGAAAATCTCGGGCCGTTTATAACAAGCATTGTTCCTGTTTTATGAACGTTAAAATTGTTCTTTTCAACTATATTTATGGCTAAATTTCTGAGTTCAGGGCAATAAGGATCTGAAACACTAATATGAGTACAAACAGGACCTTCAAAAAACGTATCTTTTCTGCCTGAAGTAAAATTAACAAATTGGTCGCAAATAACAAAATCTCCGGGGTGAATATCCTTCTGCAAGCTGCCAACTGCACATGGAGAAATAACTCTCTTTACTCCAAGCTCTTTCATAGCCCAAACATTAGCCCTATAATTTATCATGTGAGGAAGTATATCATGATTTCTGCCATGGCGGGGAAGAAAAGCAACAGTTTTGCTGCCGATTTTTCCTATCATAAGTTTATCGCTCGGGCTGCCATAGGGAGTATCAATTTTAACCTCTTTTACGTCTTCCAAAAATTTATAAAAACCCGAACCGCCAAAAACTCCTATCTCTGCTCTATCTTTTACTAAATCTAACATTATCTTCTCCTATTTTTATTTTATTCGAGTTCATTATAGCAAAAATAAACTTATAAATAAATGATTTTACTAATTGCATGTTTGTTATAAAATCAATAAAGAGAAGGAGATAATATGAACAAGATAGCTTTTCTATTTACGGGGCAGGGAGCACAATTTCAAGGAATGGGCAAAGAATTTTATGAAAAATTTGCTTGTTCAAAAGAAATTTTTGAAAAATTTAACGATATATCGGGCAGAAATATAACCGATTTATGTTTTAATACCGATGAAAGTGAGTTAACAAAAACACAAAATGCACAGACCGCTATTTTAGCAACATCAATAGCTATATTAGAAGCCGTAAAGCAAGAAACAGGCATGATTCCTGATTTTGCCTGCGGACATAGTTTGGGCGAATACGGAGCATTATATTGTGCGGGAGTTTTAACCTTAGAAGATACAATAAGGCTTATTGAAAAAAGAAGTCTTTATATGAGCGAAATAAAAGACGGTGCAATGAGTGCAATTATCGGACTTGAAATAAATCTTATCAGAGAAGCAATAAATGAGGCTTCAAGTTTAGGTTATGTTGATATAGCTAATTATAATACGTTAGAGCAAACCGTTATAACGGGAGAAAAAGAGGCTGTTTTAAAGGCAGGCGAATTGTGTACTGTTAAAGGGGCTAAGAGAGTAATACCTCTCAATGTTTCGGGAGCTTTTCACAGTAAAATGATGAAAAGTGCATCGGAAAAATTTGCGAATATTGTAAATAATTGCAAGTTATCGGATGCAAAAATCCCCGTTATCACTAATGTTGATGCACTTATAACAACAAAAGCGGAAGATTTCAGAGAAAAAATGATAAAACAGGTTTATTCTCCCGTCAAATGGGTACAAACTTTGGATTTATTAAAAACACAAGGTGTCGATACATTCGTTGAAATTTCACAATCTAAAATTTTAGCCAATATGGTAAAAAAGAGTTTCAGGGATGTAACGGCAATTTCAATAAAAGATGTAGAAGCAATAGAAGAATTGAGGACATTATGAGCGAAAAAAAAGTTGCATTAATTACGGGTGGTTCAAGAGGAATAGGTAAAGCTTGTGCAATAGAGCTTGCAAAAGCAGGTTGTGATGTTGCATTGATTTATGCAGGTAACGAAGAAGCTGCAAAACAAACAACAGACGAGCTTACAAAATTAAATGTTAAGGCAAAAGCTTACAAGGTTGATGTTAAAAATTTCAAAGAAGCAGAAAACACAATAGAACAAATCCATAATGATTTTGAGAGGATTGATATACTTGTAAACAATGCAGGTATTACAAGAGATAATCTCATTTTAAGAATGAGCGAAGAAGAATGGAATGCCGTTATAGATACAAATTTGACGGGTGTGTTTAATATAACCAAGCCGGTTGTAAAAATCATGATGAAGCAGCGTATCGGTGCGATTATTAATATGAGCAGCGTAGCAGGTGTTTACGGAAATGCGGGACAGGCAAATTATTCTTCTGCTAAAGCAGGTTTAATCGGATTTACAAAATCTTTGGCAAAGGAATTGGCTTCAAGAAATATCAGAGCCAATGCAATTGCTCCGGGATTTATTAAAACAGATATGACAAAAAATCTTGACGGCGAAAAAATTGTTGAGCATATTCCGTTGAAAAGACTCGGTGAACCTGAAGATATTGCGAAAGCCGTTAAATTTTTAGCTGTTGATACGGATTATATAACAGGACAAGTCCTTGGTGTTGACGGCGGATTGGTGATATAATCAACGAGTTCACATGGTTGCTAAAAATATCAGCTCATTGTATAATTTTATATATTCTAAGAGTAGAGTGAAATGGTATTTAAAGTAGAAGAACCTCAAGATGAAGAACTTTATGATTATATTCCGCCTTCATTGAAGTGGAAGAAGGATGTTCCTTTTATAAAGGCAGAACATAGCAGATTTTGGATTGCCATTTGGGATTTTACGGTAAATATTATGCTCAAGAGAAGATTTTTCTCTTTGAGAGTGAAGAATGCCGAAAATTTTGAGCTTCGTGATAAAGATGTTGCATGTATATTTTATGCGCAGCACAGTTGTTGGTGGGATGGTTGTGTTGCTTATTATCTTTGTCATTACCTTTTTGGTGTTCCATTAAGTATGATGATAGAGGACTTGATTAAATTCCCCATATTATCTAAAGTCGGTGCTTTTTCCATAAGTAAAAAAACTCCCAGAGAAACATTAAAAACTCTTAAATATTGTATTGATTTCTTAAATAAAGAAAAAATTTCTCTTTGGTTATTTCCTCAAGGTATAATTAAACCGCCAAATCACAGACCTCTTGAATTTCAAAAAGGTTTATCTTTTATTGCACAAAAAGTTAAACATGTAAATCTTTTCCCCATAGCCATTCAGTATGTATTTTTAAGACAAGGCTTGCCGGAGGTTTTAATTGATGTAGGTAAACCGATTATTGTAAACGGAGAAGTTGATAAAGATAACTTTACCGAATATTTGGAAAAGAATTTTACAGAGCTATTGGATGAGCAGCTTCATAATATTTCTGAAGGCAATATTCAGGATTATAAAATTATGTTTAAAAAACGTGCGGGATTTTGGAAATCTCTTGAACGTTTTTTAAAAGCACGGATTTAAAAAAGGCTTTGCTTATTTTTTGTTGGGTGTTAGATTAAGAATTATCGAAGGGTAATTCTTGTTTATGAAAAAAGGCTGGCAAAAAGTAAACATTCCGAGAGTAACTTATACCTGTTGCGGTATAAATTATGACAGTTTGTCTGCTGATAGTTCTGATTTCTTTAAATGTTTTGTACATAAAAGCGAAAAGAAAAAAATGTTTGATTTTTTTGGAAATGAATTTGATGTCAATTTCTGCATAACTGTTTGGCTTGTTTGCAAGAATAATAATTGTGTAACGAGTTTTACCTATTTTTATGATTTTAATAATAATTTGCGGCTGAAGATTAAGAAACGAGGGATAAAATATATTCTTTCTTTGAAGGATAAATGTTTGGAAAAATTAGTTATTAAACTGCCTGAAATACCTAATTATTCGAACAGTAAAAAGTATTTATGGAGATATACGGATTGCAATTTAAGAAAGAAAAATGTAAGCAATATTTATACGCTGGATGATAAAAAAGTTGGAGAAACTAATGAACAGAAGGTAACTGTTTACAAAATATAATAATTAATAATCCTCAATATTCACATTCTTTCCTCCCCTTCTCAATTTCGAGAGGGGTTTATTTTTCGGGTTTATAGTCATTACAAATCAGCTTCAAAAAATTCTTCTCGGAACTTTCATCTACTCTGCCGTCTAATTTCGCTCTTAATACATCCTTCAGTATTTTACCGTAAAGTTTTCCGTTTCTTATACCGAAGCTTTCTATATCAGAACCTGATACCGTAAGTTTTACAAAACGCAATTCATTGAGATATTTCGTAATTTTTGAATTGCTGTTGCAATTCATCGGCAGACATTGCCATGCAACTAAGCTCTCTAATGAATACGAATTTAAAAATTCATATATTTCAAAATTGGTATTTTTTATTTCAAAATCAAAAAGTTTTTCCTTTAAATCGAAAAAGTCAAAAAATATCTGTTTTTCATATCTTGTTAAAGCAAGCTTTTCAATAGTTTTATCAATATATTCACATGGCATAAAATTAAATATTATGCAAAGTATAATTATCCACAAAAAATCAGGATTTATATGCTTTAAATTTGTAGAAATTATTTGCATTATAAGGTTACCTGACGGTAAATTTAATTTTGTTACTTTGGGAATAATAAGCTTATATATATTTTCACTGATAAATTTGTCAAATATTTCAGCAGACATAATATTGAGTGTCTTTTTTAATTCTTTTTTTACTCTGTCCTGACAGAGTGCAATATATTTTTTATTTTTAAGGCAGTTATCCTGCAGCAATTTTGTTTTTTCATCGAGTGAAAAGCCTAATAACGCCCTATATCTAAGCCCTCTGATTATTCTTGACGGATCATCAAGAAAGCTGTCATTATGCAAAATCCTTATTTTGGAAGCATCTATGTCGTTTAATCCTTCTGTTTCATCAATAACTCTGCAAAAATCAGTACTGTTTAAAGAAACGGCAAGTGCATTAACCGTAAAATCTCTGCGCATCAAATCTTTTTTTAAAGGCACCACTGTTTCCGCTAAAATAGGCAGGCATGAAGGATATTCGTAAATTTCGCTTCTTGTACTTGCAACATCCACCTGAAAAGTTTTTTCATTAAAAATAAATTCAAGCTTTACTGTTTTAAACTTTTCATTTTTTGCAAGAATTTCTATATTTTCGAAATATTTAGATTGCAATATATCGCAAAAAATTATTGCATCTGTTTCTAAAACGACATCAATATCCTGAAAAGGTCTTCCTAAAAGTATATCTCTGACTATTCCGCCGACAAGACAAGCTTTAACAGACAATTCATCAGCTAAAGCAGTGAAAAAACTTAATGCTATTTTTTGCTCCTTAGATAATGCCTTTTGGTATTTGTCGTAAATATTCATGACTTTATTATATAGAAATGAAAATAAATTGTCGAATATATTTATTTTTAAAGTTATTCCAACAGCTGTAACCGTAAAAATTATCTAAATCATGAGGGGTAATATAAAACAGATATTTAGCAGGAGATAATTTCCCATATATTTATTCTTAACGGAACTTTATATTGAAATTTTAAAAAAATATATCATGTTATAATCTTAGTATGGTTCTTTGTTCAGGGCATGGAACTATAATAAAGTGAGTGAGATTTTTAAGTAAGAGAAATTAGTTTATAAATTATATGAGATATATAAAGTTAGCCATATCATTAATATGTTTAACAAGTTGTTTATTGTTATCGACTACGAGTGCTTATGCAATAAAATCGAACAAAAATAAAGCGGATAAACAAGAGCATATTGAAATGGCACAGGTAGAGAGAAATAATAAACCTCTTGTTACTAATATTTCTTTTGATGAAGTTTTAAATAAAGCAAAAGCTCACTCTTATGATATAAAAATAGCGGATTTTGATGTTTTGATTTCAAAGCAGGATATTACCGTTGCACGAAGTGAATATATGCCAAAGCTATATTTTGGTGCAAATAACGAATATAACAAAAATTTCAACGATTATTCGGGAGAAGACGGCTCTCAAAATAATTCTTCCTCTTATGTCGGAGATACTTTTGTTAATCCGTATACCAGATTTCAGTCATTATTAGGTATTACTCTTTCTTATAATGTCTTTGATTTCGGTATGAGGCGGGAATATCTTGATATGGCAAAAGAGGACGTTGATTTAAAAAAGAAGCTGCAAAAGCAAACCGAGCAAGAATTATATTTAACCATGATAGATACCTATACAAGAATAGGTATAATTAAACAAAATTTAGATATAAATGAAAAAATTCTTGAGCTTGCCGATAAAAATTTAGATATGAAGCAGAGATTATTTAACGTTAAAGAAATCTCAAAGATAGAAATTAATGATCAAAAAGTAGAAATTGAAAGAGTTAAAAATAATATAAACGAATTAAAAATGGCATTAGCGGAAATGCTTAATCTTTTGAGTTTTTATACGGGTGAAAACTATGATTTGGATAATCTTACCGTTCAGGAAATTCAAAACCCCGATATAGATGCTTTTGCTTTTACAGATTATACAAAAACTCTTATTTGGGATATACAGGAATTAGTCATTAATAAAAAACTTCATGAGTTGCAAATAACCAAAAGAACAAATTATCCGAAACTGAATTTATATTCAAGATATTATTGGTACGGTTCTGATGAAAATAATTATTCAAGGGCTTGGAAGGATATTAAACAATCAAACGTATCTGTCGGCTTATCTTTGAATGCACCGTTTTTTGACGGTATGAAGAACAGTGCGGAAATAAAAAAAGCAAAATTGGAATGTGCTAAGGTGGAATTATCAAGAGATAAAGCAATAGCTGAATTTGCTAATAGATTATCAACAATGCGTTCAAAACTCGTCTATACGGGAAAATTAATCGATAATAACGAAGCAATTATCAAAAAACTGACCGAGCAAACCGTTTTGAATGAGAAAT
>JAEEGL014678432.1_pt1 | contig 11966 bp, 9 predicted proteins | sample 9134231 | NCBI WGS metagenome assembly JAEEGL01 (sample SAMN16246548, study PRJNA631951) | gut metagenome | biome: gut microbiome; feature: rumen; material: fiber-attached | host: Bos | place: Iran: Karaj | collected 2018-10 | reverse complement strand
GTAATGCAGTTTCTCCTCATTCCAACGGGCTATCTCACTGACAGCCTTGGAAGCCCAGCCGTAGGAACCGAACCAACCCAACAGGTGATTCTTGATGTCCTTGCCTGCCAGTTCAGAGAGCAGCACGTCCATCTCGTGATAGAGGGCGGTATTGTAGGTGGGAGCACCGACAATCAGTCCCTTATAACGGAACACGTCGCGGATGATATAGGAATGATGGGTCTTTGAGACATTATACATCACGATATCCTTCACACCAGCCTCAGAGGCAGCACGGGCGATGACCTCGGCGGCACGCTCGGTATTGCCATACATCGTACCGTAGCAGATAACAAGTCCCGGCGCTGTCTCGTATTTTGACATGCGGTCGTATTCTGCCACCACCTTATCGATATACTGGTGCCATACGGGACCGTGGGTGGCACAGATATAGTCGAGTTTCACGCCTTCCAGTTTCTTGAGGGCATTCTGCACGGGCGTACCGTACTTACCGACGATATTGGAATAGTAGCGTACCATCTCCAACCAGAACGTGTCACAGTTGATCTGCTCATCGATCACACCTCCGTTCAAGGCTCCGAAACAGCCAAAGGCATCACCAGAGAAAAGGACGTTGTCACAAAGGGTCACCATCGTCTCAGGCCAGTGGACCATCGGGGTCAGCACGAAGTTCAGCGTGTGACTTCCCAACTCGATGGAATCGCCGTTTTTCACCTCTACCGTACCATCGACAATCCCATAGAAGCCCTCCATCATCTGGAAAGTCTTCTTGTTGCCGATGATCTGGATGTCCGGATAATACTTCTTGATCAGGGCAATGGAGCCGCTATGGTCTGGCTCCATGTGGTTAACCACCAGGTAGTCGACAGGACGTTCCCCGATCACCTCATGGATATGTTCGATGAACTGGGTGAAAAAGTCCACTTCAACGGTGTCTATCAGACAGACTTTCTCGTCATCAATCAGATACGCGTTGTAACTCACGCCATTGGGAAGGGGCCACAAACCCTCAAACAACGACTTGTTACGGTCGTTGACACCCACATAATAGATGTTGTTGGTAATTGCTTGCATAGTAATATTTTTTTAAGATTCTTCCATCAAGGCTAATGCGGCTTCCAGTTCCTTTTTCTTCTGGTCGCCGAACGCCACCGAGACACTGTTATTGATACTCTTACAGCACTCGGCAGAGAACTCCAGGGCACACTGGATAATCTGGTCCCACCGGGCTTCGGTGAGTTCACCGTCTATCTCCCGACGGGTGATGCCGTTCTTGATCATTCCATAAACAAATCCTGCATTGAAGTTGTCACCTGCACCGATGGTACTGACCGTCTGAAGAGCAGGAACAGGGTATTGTTTTTTGAAAGCATTCTCTGCCCGCAACTCTACAGGCTCGGAAGCACGGGTAAAGATGAATTTCTTGGTGTAGAAAGAAATCTGGGAACGGTAGATGGCATCGGCATCACTGCGGTTGAACAGGATCTCAAAGTCTTCCGCCGATCCCCGCACGATATCAGCAAGTTCCAGGTTCTCCAACAGGTTAGGTGTGATCTTGATCACCTCATGACGATGGGAGGCGCGGAAGTTGACATCATAATAGAGGATGGCACCATGCTGACGGGCATAGTCCAGGAACGCATAGACCTGTGGGCGGATGACAGGGTTCAAGGTGAAATAACTGCCGAAAACAACGATGTCATCGGGATGGATCTCCGGATAGACATATTCGATACGGTCGTTAGGGTGGTCCTTATAGAACACATACTCCGCATCATTCTGGTCGTTCAGGAAGGCGAGGGAGATAGGCGACTTGGATTCCGGATAGACATGGAGGTGGGTGGCATCCACGCCGTTCTCCTCCAGGAAATGGATGATATGACGACCTACCCGGTCATTGCCTGTCTCACTGATCATACTCGCCTGGACACCACAGCGTCCCAAAGATACGATGGCGTTGAACGTGCTACCGCCAGGCACGGCACTGACAGGCTGCTCATGACGGAAAATGATGTCTAAAACGGTCTCTCCGATTCCTATAACTTTTCGCATACTCCAATTTTTGCCCACAAAGATAAGAAATAATTATGAACTATAAACTATGAACTATAAACTTTTTTGTACCTTTGCACCCGAAATGACAAAATATAACACATATACGTTGTCAAACGGGTTACGTATCATCCACCTGCCCTCCATGTCCCCTGTCGTCTACTGCGGCATCGGTATCAGAACCGGTTCCCGACAAGAGGAGGTGGGAGAGGAAGGACTTGCCCATTTCTGTGAACACGTGACCTTCAAAGGGACGCACCGGCGCACCGCCCTACAGATCCTCAACAGTCTGGAGCGTGTAGGCGGCGACCTGAACGCGTTTACCAACAAGGAGGATACCATCTTCTATGCTGCCATCCTCAAGGAACACCTGTCAAAAGCCGTCGACCTGTTGACGGATATCGTCTTCGACAGTGTCTACCCTGCCACAGAGATAGAACATGAGAAGGATGTCATCTGCGATGAAATCGAGAGTTATAACGACTCTCCCGCAGAACTGATCTATGATGAGTTTGAGAACAAGCTCTTCCAAGGCCATCCCTTAGGACATAATATCTTAGGGACACGGGAACGGGTAAAGGGTTTCACCGCTGAACAGGCGCAGCATTTCACCAGACGGTATTACTGTCCTGACAACGCCATCTTCTTTGCCTATGGGGACGTGGACTTCAAGCAACTGGTGAAGATGGTTGTCCGGCATTCCGGCATTACAGCACCCCGGGATTCCGGCATTACGGCACCCCGGGACCCCGGCATTACGGCACCCCGGGATTCCGGCTTTCCGGCTTTTCAGCATCACCAGGCGCACGTCATGCTGGGAACCCGTACCTTTGCCTTCAACGACCCGCGCCGCATGCCCCTCTACCTGCTGAACAATATCCTCGGGGGTCCCGGGATGAACACCCGACTGAACCTCTCGCTGAGAGAGAAGGCCGGTCTGGTCTATACCGTTGAGAGTACGATGGCCAACTACAGTGACACGGGTGTATGGTGCGTGTATTTCGGATGTGACCACCACGACGTGAAACGGTGTCTCCATCTGGTCCACCGTGAACTCGACCGTGTGATGCAGCACCCGTTGAGCGAGCGACAACTGACGGCTGCCAAGCGACAGTTGAAAGGACAGATTGCCATTGCCTGTGACAACCGCGAGCAGTTCGCCCTCGACTTTGCCAAGAGTTTCCTGCATTATGACAAAGAACGCGATATCGATACTCTCCTGCAACAGATTGATGCCATTACGGCACCACAAATACAGGACGTGGCACAAACTTGTTTTGAAACCAACCAATTACAATTACTAATTTTATAGATGATGAAAAAGAAAGTAATCATAGCATGTCTTGCCCTTTCCTTTCTGTGGATCGGTGCCAAGAAAGATGACGGTGTCATCACGAAAGAGAACGGTGTCTATGTGGTGAATACCACTTCCCTTGCCACCGATGTAGAGGGCTACATAGGTACTACTCCCTTGAAGATCTATATCAAGAAGAACAAGATTCAGAAGATAGAGGCTCTTCACAACCAGGAGACTCCCAAGTACTTCGCCAGGATCAAGAAACAACTGCTTGACAAGTGGGACGGCATGACCGTGAAGGAAGCCCAGAAGGCACAGGTGGACGGTGTGACAGGTGCCACCATGTCTTCCGAAGCCGTCAAAGAGAATGTCAAGAGGGGCCTGGACTACTACCAGAAGCACAAGAAATAGTCTTTCCCAAGAGCTTTGCTTGTTAAATTGTTTTAAAAATAGAGGAGGTGATTACATTTCCTCTATAATTATATGTATATTTGCCCTATTGTTTAGGACAATAAGCCCAATAACTGTAAAACGACATATAAACTATGACCAAAAGAAAGACACTCTATGTGTTGCTGACTGTATTATCTGTCCTCGCCATCGCCTTTGCAATATCTTTCTGGGTATGCAACCGCGCCATGAAGGCAGAGGTTCATACACGCTATGTGGGCATCATGAACGTGGCCTCCGAGAAAATTGCCAAGACTGCCAGGGGCATGGAGATGAATGCCATGAACGTATTCGACGAGGTGGAGAAGCACCTGGACTCTCCAGCATCCGTGATTGCCGCCCTGGAGAGTAAGACCAGTCTGAACCCAGAGGTCAGGGGCTATTTCGCTGCCTTCGAGCCCGACTATTTCCCACAGGAGGGGACATGGTTCGAGCCTTATGTCGTCCATGTGGACAGCAGTGCCTTTGAGCTTAGACAAGTAGGCTCTGCCCGTCATAACTACCATAAGTCGGACTGGTACATCCGTGCCAAGAAATCCAACGAGAGCTTCTGGTCGGATCCCTACTATTACTATGACGGAACGAATATCAGCGGTCACTATACGACATTTGTCAAACCGGTCTTTGACAAGACGGGACAACTGGCGTGTGTCTGCGGAGCCGACATGACTTTCGAATGGCTGGCAAAGGAACTGCAGCGCATCGACGAAGAGAGCAAGAACAACAGTCTGCTGAACAAGTTCCTGACGTATGAAGCCGACTTCTATACCGTCGTCATCAACAGCGACGGCAGCTGTATCGCCCATCCTGAAGGGAAGAGCGTATCGATGACGGAGGAGTTCCTGAAACGCGACCTGGAACAAAAGAAAAGCGGTACTGTGGACATGGAGGTCAACGGGGTGCAGGCAACGGTCTATTACGGACCTATTGACCATGTCGACTGGTCGGTGGCTGTCGTCGTGACCAAGCAGGCTGTCCAGGACCCGTTGATCAAACTGGGCATCATCTTTCTCCTGACAGCGATCATCGGATTGGTGGTGGTAGGACTGGTATGTCGTCGTATCGGAAATGTGGAAACTGTCTAAGATAAACATCCCCTACACCTCGCTCAGACTGAACCTGATGGTGGTCTGTGAGATCGTGTTACTGCTCTTGATATCATTGGCAGTACTGCTCTATTTCTCGCGCCAGACACTGAAGGAGGAGGCGAAGAAGAATGCCGAGCAGACACTGGAGGCTACGGTGCTACACATTGACAATATCATGATGAGCGTCGAACAGACGACATTTAATGTCTATCAGGACCTACAGGGGCATCTGGACCAGCCTGACCGTATGTTTACCTACAGCCGCAGGATCGTGGAGACAAATCCCTACATCGTGGGCTGTGCCATCGTCTTTAAACCTGACTATTATCCTGGTCATCACTTGTATATGGCTTATCTCCACCGTAAGGGTAGCGAAAGCATGACGAACGAAATGACGGAGCTGGAGACGTTAGACAAGTTTACAAATTGTCCTTACACTGAACAGAGATGGTATACGGAACCCATGAACGTGAAGCAGCCTTGCTGGGTGGGACCGCTGAAGAACGAGGAAGCCGAGCGGGAGGCGCTCATCACCTTCTGCCTGCCGATATACGACCATGGTGAGTGTGTGGGTGTGGTAGCTTCTGACTTGTCTATCGAGGTGCTTACGAACATCATCCATTCTACCAAGCCTTTCTCACGCGGCTATGCTGTGCTGCTGAACGACAAAGGCTCGTATGTGGTTCACCCTAACGAGGAGAAACTGAAACGGGAGACGATATTCGGAAAGACACTCGTGAATAATCCGGAAGCCCAAGAGGCAGCCCGTGTCATGGTGGCTGGCGAGACTGGCAGTAAGGCATTCCATATGGACAGGGAGGAGTGGTATGTGTTCTACAAGCCCTTCCACAGCACCAGAGTATATGGGATACCGATGAAGCAGTTGGGCTGGAGTGCCGGTATGGTCTTTCTGGAAGATGATATCTTCGGCGACTATAACGTCCTGACATACCTGGTGCTGGTCATCACCGTCCTCGGTATCCTGTGCTTCTTCATCTTCTGCCGGATGCTGATCCGCCACCGGATGAAACCGCTGCGCATGCTTATAAAGTCTGCCCAGCGTGTGGAAGAAGGCCATTATGACGAGATCGTCCCCAACACACAGCGGGAGGATGAGATAGGAAAGCTGCAGGAACACTTCCAGCAGATGCAGCGGTCGCTCTCTGCCAAGTCCAGCGAACTGAAACAGTTGACGGAGACCCTGAAGGAACGTGGCGAGGTGTTGCGGAAGGCCTATGGCAATGCCCAGGGCTCCGACCGCATGAAGGCGACATTCCTCCACTATATGACGACCCAGATGACAGAGCCGTCGAGCCTCATCGAGCGCAGTGTCATCAAACTCAGCAACAATTATGATGCCATCAGTCCTCAGGAGGCGGACTATGAGGTGGAGGTCATCCAACAACAGGGCAAGGTGATCCTCGACCTCCTCGACCACATGATTGAAGCCTTGAAGATTGAGGCAGAAGAGGCTGAGAAGGAAATAAACGCAGGAAAGGAGGTGAGCCATGAGTAAACTAAGACGTAGCCTTTCCAAGAGACTCAGCCTCGACATCATGCTGCTGGCCATACCGGTGTTTGTGTTGTCACTGGGCATCTTCTATCTCCAGTCGCGCTATCTCATCCGCCAGGAGGCGATCGAGCGTTCCAACAGTATTCTCAAGACGACGGTCCAGCGCGTGAATAATTATATGAGTACTGTAGAGACCTCTATCAATGCCAATGCATGGCTGCTCGAGGAGAACTTCCATCCCGACTCCATAGAGGCTGTCTCCCGGCGCATCGTGAGACTCAATCCCCATATCCTCTGTTGTTCCGTCAGTGCCGAACCTGACCTCTTCCCGCAATACGGACGCTATTTCTCTGTCTATACCGTGAACGAGAAACTACGGGAAGGCAACGACACGTCGGGCATGAAAGACTCTATCATCTCTGTCCGGGAGACGGACTACGAATACACCGACAAATTATGGTACAAGGAACCGCTAAGACTGGGTAAGTCCTGCTGGGTGGAGCCTTTCGGCGAATATACACAAGGAAAGATAGACCATAACGACGCTGTCGCCACCTACTGCAGACCGCTCAGCTCGGAGAAAGGGGATATCTTAGGAGTCGTTACCGCCGACTTCTCGTTCAGTCAACTGGCAAAGAGCGTCACGGATACAGAGCACCCCTATCCGGATGCCTACTTCATGCTCCTGGGCAGTGACGGACGCTACTTCATCCATCCTGACACCACCTGTCTCTTCCGAAAGACCATCTATACGGATGCCAACCCGAACCAGCATGCAGACATGATTACCCTGGGGCATGAGATGACAGAGGGAAAGCAGGGTACCATGCATGTGAACGTGAACGGCCGTCGCTGCCACGTGTGCTACCATCCCGTTCCCGGAACCGACTGGAGTCTGGCGATGGTATGTCCTGACAGCGAGATACTGGTAGGCTATCACCGTCTCGCCTACGTCATTACCATCATCATCTTCCTCGGTCTGCTAACCATACTATGGCTGTGTAACAAGGTGGTAAGACAAACCGTCCACCCCATCAACCAACTGCTGAGTCATACCCGACAGATTGCCGACGGCAACTATGACGAGGCAATTCCGTATACCGACCAGAAGGACGACATCGGTGCCCTGCAAAATGGTTTTATCAAGATGCAACAGGCACTTCATGACCACCTGGGACGTATCCACCAGACTGCCGAAAAGATCAGGAAGCATAACGAGGAACGGGCCCGTGACATGGAACTGGCAGAAGAGGCGGTTAAGAAGACGACGACATTCATCCAGAACCTGTCACACCAGATACGTACCCCGTTGAACATCATCATGGGCTTTGCCAATGTGATACACGAGAACATCGTCTCGCGCAGCAAGAGAGAAGATGCCTTGGATCCGTTCCATGACATCAACGTAGGCAAGATCACGGACATGATGAAACACAATACCATCCAGTTGAAACGGATGATACTCATGCTCTTTGACAGTTCCTCTACCGTCGATGAACTGATGGGTAACAGGACGGACGAGGTGTCGTGCAACGAGGTGGTCCGTGAAAGCATCGACTATACACTCGGACATTTCCAGAAACTGGATGTCAAGTTCGAGAGTGAACTGTCCGATGCGACCTATATCCTGACCAGTCATATCTACCTGACGCGTACACTCCGGGAACTCCTCGACAATGCCGCCAATTACTCTGACGGCAAACATATCACCCTGCAGGTGTCCCAGACGGAGACCACAGTCAACTTCACCATCACGGACGTAGGACCCGGACTGCCGGAGAACGCAGAAGAGCTGATCTTCAAGCCCTTCATCAAATTTGACGATCTGTCGGAGGGCCTCGGACTCGGTCTGTCGCTCTGCAAGCGCCATGCACTCAGCCTGGGCGGCGACCTCATCTACGACAAAGACTATAAGGAAGGCTGTCGCTTCATCTTGCAAATGCCGAAATAAGAGGCTATGAAGAAGGTTGTCATCTTGATCGTCGGTCTGTTGCTGACAACACATGTCATTGCTCAGATTCCCTATTATGCAGGAACGGTGGGCAATGGGAAGATTTATGGCTATACGTCTTTGAAAGTCCGACCGGGCATCAATCATCAGGAGACCTATACCACCTTCCAGTACGGACTGGGCGACCACTTCGCCACGGGTCTGGACCTTTACACAGCTCCGGGCAGTACCTATTGGGGAGCCTTGGTGCGCTATGGCTGGACTGCCAGCAAGTGGTTTAACATCGGTGCGGAGATGACACCCTCCTTTAACCTGAACGACAGTTTCAAGTTCTCCTACCTCACGTCAGCCCTCTACCTGAACGGTGCCATCTCCAGGAACGGTCGCCTGTTCTGGTGTACGAATACCTGGTGGATTGTCAACAGGGACTCCCCCTTCACCCTCTCCAATTACGAGTACCTGGGCTATACCATCCCCCTGAAAAAAGGATATGCCATCACCCCCATGGCAGGCACGATTCATTCCTGGAAGTTTGACCAGGACGTCGACATCGCCGCAGGATGCTATCTCACCCTCAAGAACTGGAACGTCTATGTCTGGGGCAACGACTTCCTGAAAGACCATCCAAGGTTCATCCTTGGCATAGATTTTGTGTATTAAATACGATTTTTTGCGTCTATTCAGTTTTTATGTAACAAATTTGCATGAAATAAGTTCAAATGTGATAATCACTGTGAGAAATTTTTCGTAAATTTGCACTCGAATACTATGGCACTGGCGTGTGCCCGGTATTCATTTTCGTGGGAAAAAGGAAATGTAGCTTTCAACATCATCAAATCCGTAAAAAACAATATTCAAGGAAAGCTGCTGAATGTCCATACGAGGTGTGGACTTCAGCGGCATTTTTCTTGAATAGAGGGTTACGGATCCCTCATGATGTTGAAAATGCCCAGAAGTACCACACCTTTCTCCTGCGGAGATACAAGAGCGTATATAACCTATTATTAACTAAATAGAGAAGCTATGAAATTAACTTACTATCAACACTTCAAGGATACCTGTCCACAAGAAACTTCCCTTGAGTGTGTGGTGGAAATGACCAGGAGCGACGAGCGTGTCGCCAGAAAGACTGAGGCACACCGTGCCCGACCCGAGGCAGGTCACAAGGATGCCTGTCCGTTGTTTGCCGTCGCCGCCGTCATGGCTGGCGGCAAGCGTGAGAGAGATATCGTGAGTATGACAGGTTTGTCAATGGTCGACGTGGATCATGTAGGCGGCTCCCCAAATGAACAAAAAAATAAACTAAATGAGCTGTTTCTCCAGATCTGCGCCGACCCTCACACTCTCTTCTGCTATCGTACCATCAGCGGCAACGGCATCCGTGTCATCTTCCGCTATGAGCTGAACGCGGACGACAGCCTCGACCAACAGATCCAGTTCTATGCTAAGGTGTTTGCCTATGGCAATGACTATTACGAGCGACATTACGGTATCGTAGCCGACGGACAGTGCAAGAATGTCGGCAGGCTGAGTGTCATCTGCCATGACCCGGAAGCCTACTACCATGCCGGTGCCGTGCCGTTTACCAGGAAGGAGATCCTGGAGGGGGCAGACCGTGTGCTGGAGAACAGGAAGAAGGTACGCAAACAGGAACGTGAGATGAAACGTATACAGGCCCGCTTCGACGAGACCATCAAGGCTGAGGTGGAAGCCGAAGGGGGCGTGTATGCGACGGGCTCGCACAACGACTATGTGATGCGTGTCGGTTACAAGCTCAACCAGTGGGGATTCAGTAAAGAGATCTCGATGAAATGGGCGAAAATGACGTTTCCTGACTATGAAAAGGCAGCCAGTGTGGTGGAGAGTTGCTTCCAGAAAACGGAAGAGCACGGCATGCGGCGGAGGTCGGCGGCATACGGCAGCCTGGCATGGATGACCGTCGAGGACATCCAGGCATTCCTGAAGGCGCATATCCAACTGCGCCATAACATGATCACCGGCAGGGTGGAATACCTGGCGGAGAAGGACGGGGAGTGGAAACCCGTCACCGACCGTATCGTCAACTCCCTGTGGCGGAAGATGGCAACGGAGGGCAGGGTGAGCTCACAGGATGTCTACCGCGTCATCCAGAGCGACTTCGTCGCCCAGTACCATCCGTTCAAGGAGTACCTGGAGAGCCTGGAGAACTCTGAGAACTCCGAGTCCTCCGAGAACGACTATATCCGGGAACTGGCGGAGACGGTGACCGTCAAGGGCGGTCCTGAGAAACAGCAACTCTTCTGCAACTACCTCCGGAAATGGCTGGTGGCGATGGTGGCAGGATGGGTCGACGACTCGGTCGTCAATAACGTCATCCTCGTACTGATCGGTCCACAGGGTATCTACAAGACCACCTGGTTCTCGTGTCTGCTGCCCCCTGCCCTGGAACAGTATTTCTACACGAAGACCAATGCCAACCGCATGGGACGCGACGACCTGCTGACACTGGCGCAGTACGGACTGGTATGCTGTGAGGAGCTGGACACCATGCGACCGGCGGAACTCAACCAGTTGAAGGCTGCCGTCACCATGCGGTCGATCGACGAGCGGGCTGCCTATGCCCACTTCCAGGAGCACCGTGCACATATCGCCTCGTTCTGCGGAACGGGTAACAACCCCCAGTTCCTGAGCGACAAGACGGGCAACCGCCGCTGGCTGCCCTTCGAGGTGGAACAGATCCGCTCGCCCCGTGAGCATCCCTTCCACCACGACGGCATCTTCCGACAGGCGTACCGCCTCTATAGAGACGGGTTCCAGTACTGGTTCTCCAAGGAGGAGATAGAATGCCTGGAGAACCATAACAAGGATTACGAGACCTCCGACACGGAGAAGGAACAGGTAGACCTGTATTTCCGCAAACCGTCGGGAATACAAGAGGGCGTGTTCATGCCCATCTCCGAAGCCATCAAGATCGTGGGCGAGAACTCATCATTGCGACTAAGCAATGTCCTTATGGGAAGGGCTTTCATGGAACTGGGCTTTACCCCGAGGATATGTCAGCACACCCGTGGCTATATCGTGGTGATACGCTCCAAGGAAGAGCGTGATGCCCACCGACGCAGGATAGCGCAGGGGGTTGAGGAGTGCCTGGAAATCCAAAAAGTAACAGATGTAACAGATGAACCGGCACTTTTCTGACCCTTCCTCGTGGGCGGACGAGCATGCGCAGCGCCCGTCCGTCCGCCCGCGTATAGACTTTTACAAACTATCTGTTACATCTGTTACATCTGTTACCATCAACACCCATTCACCCCATTATGCCCCAAAAACGAACCTACCACAAACACGAGCTGGCAGTCCTCGCCAACCGCTCGCCCTCCTCCATCACCCGCTATTTTCGCCAGCACCGTGCCGAGTACCAGGCACTCGGCATACCACCCGGTGCCCAGACCATCTACGGCAAGGCCCTGCAGAAATTCTGCGAAGAGTATTGTATCGACTTATAGTGCAGGAGTTAGGAGGCACCTATCCCATCGATACCCGGCACCTATCCCCCCGTTACCCGGCACCTTTCCCATCGATAAGTGCCGCCTAACTAAGCCCAATACGGGAGAGAATGTGTTGTGGAGATTTTTT
>JAEEGL014614164.1_pt1 | contig 11966 bp, 8 predicted proteins | sample 9134231 | NCBI WGS metagenome assembly JAEEGL01 (sample SAMN16246548, study PRJNA631951) | gut metagenome | biome: gut microbiome; feature: rumen; material: fiber-attached | host: Bos | place: Iran: Karaj | collected 2018-10 | reverse complement strand
TTCTTTCGGAATATCTATTTTCGGCAAAGGTTCAATAATATCAATAACAAGCGGCAATTTTTTTTTATCTTCAATATTACTCATATTTTTTTCTAAATGTTGAGTTAATTCATTTTTTCCTTGAAATTTCGCAAAAGATAAATCGCATTCTTTATTTGATTTATAAAATTGCCATTTTTTTGCTTTAAATTTCTTATAAAAATAAATTATATGCAAAGGATCAATAAAATTAATAAAACTATAGCCTAAATTACAATCATTTTCATTATCTAAAGGTAAATAAAAAAAATCATATTTATTTTTACAAACTTTGTCAATTTCAGTTAAAAGTTCATCAAATGTGTATTTATTAGGAATGTGTCTAATCATTATTGTTGTTCGTGTTTCATTTCCTATTAAAATTTGTTCTAAATTTATTGTAAATAAAGTTTGCTCAAATTTATGTTTTAATTTTTTGTTTGATTTTTTCTTGTTGAAATAATTTTCTGAATTGTTGTTATTTAAATAATTATTATTATTATTATTATAAATGTTATTATAATTATTATTATTATAATTATTATTTATTGTAAATGCATTTTCAGGAAAAATGAAAGGTTGACAATTGAAATAATAATTATTTATGTTATTATTATTGTTTATTGTATTGTTGTAATAAATATAAATATTTTGATTATTATTGTTATTATAATTATAATTATTATTATTATAATTATTATTATTGTCAATATTATTATTATTATTATTATTAAGATTAATAAAATTAGATTTTGGAATATAATTAATTTTTTTAAAAGGTTTTTTGTTATTATCCAACTCACTTAAATCATTAGTTTTAAATTTTTGATATTGCAATTGATTAATTTTTATTGTTTCATTTGGAATTTCATCACTATTTATTTCATCTTTACTATTATTATTACTTTTATTATTATCATTATTATTACTAATATTATTATTAATATTTTTTTTTGACATAACAATATTTTTCAAATCTAAAATTTCAATTTTTTTCTTTTTATTATTATTATTATCATTATTATTATTATTATTAAATTCTTTAATTTTTTCCTCGAAATTATTACTATTATCAGGCGAAATATTTTTATTCCAAATTCCATGTTCATTAATATTAATATTAATAATATTATTATTACTAATGTTTTTATTAACAAAATTAGAACTATTTGTAGATAAATTATTATTATTTGAAATTATACTAAATTCAGATAAATTTCCTCCTTCTTGAATAATATGATTAATTTCTTTATTTAATTCACTAAATTCACTACTGCCATTTGAAATTTTAGTTAAATTTCCATTTGATAATGAAATATTATTATTATTGTTATTAATATTATTTTTATATAAATTATTATTATTATTATTATTATTATCAATCATTTATAAAAAAAAAACAAATAAAAATATTATTATAATAATAATAAAATTAATTAAATAATTTACAAAAAAAAAATTATTTTTTTATTATTATCCATTCAAATCCCAAATTTTCTTCTAGAATAACTACATTATTATTTAATAGAGTAACAATTAAATATCCACCTTTTATTGACATTTCAATATTTGATATGCAATCTTCCATTTCAATTTCAAAAACTTTTTCCCATTTTTTATTATTTTCTTTATAAAACATTAATTTTTTATTTTCTCCGCCAAAAACAATCACATTATCACAATAACCATCATAATTTAACCATTTTACAGCATAAATTTCATTATTATTATTATTAATTTCATTATTAATTTCATTATTATTATTATTATTTTCATTATAAATTTCCTCAGAAACAAAACCATTAATATCCGAATTTAAACTTTTCCAAATTTTAACAGAACCATCATTGCCACATGAACAAAATTGATATGAATTTAAACTTTCAATAACATCATTATTATAATTAATATTAAAATTAATTGGTTTTAAAGCAGGTCCCCACGACAATGAATTTATATTAAAATGCTCTGAATTAAATTTATGTGAAACAAAATTATTAATATCAGTTTTAAATTGATGTAAACTAATTTCTCCATTTTCATCTCCGCATAATAAAATTAAACCATAATAAATAGGAGAAAATTCACATTTAATAACAGGAAAATCATGTTTATATTCGTAAATTATTTTAAATAAATTTTCTTTTTTTTCTTTGAAAATTATTATTTTATTTTCGTCTTCGCCGCAGGATGATAAATATGAAATATTTTGAAATTTAGACCAACTTAAATCGTTTAATTTATTGAAATTTTTTAATATTGTTGTTAATGGTTTTTGTAAATTTGCTAATGAAAATATATCTATTTTACCATCATCGCCGCATGTTGCAATTCGATTTGAATTTTTATCAAATTTTATGCATTTTATTTTTGAAATATGAAAACTTAAAAATTCATTTTTAATCATTTTTTGAATATTATTAAATAATAATTAAATATTAAATTTATTTATTTTTTTTTAAGTGAATTTTTTATTGTTTAATAAAGAATTTCTGTTTAAATTTATTGCTGAATTTGTGCGAGTTTTCTTTTTTGAAATTAATGAATTGTTTATGCTTGTTGATTCAGAAATATTTTTTGTTTTATTTTTCATTATTGGTAATATGTTATTATTATAATTTTTAATGTTATTTTTTTTTAAATTAATATAAAAAGTTTTTTTTATATTGTTATTATTATTATTATTTTTAATGATATTATTATTATTTTTGGCATCAAAAGTAAAATTGTTGATATTATTATTAATAAAAATATTTATATTTTCTTTTTTATCAAAATCAAAATCTTTTTTGATATTTTTTAATATTTTATTATAATTATTATTATTTTCAATAACATCTTTTAAAGTTAAAGGAAAATTCATTAAATTAATATTTTTATCAGTTAAAAATAGAATTTTTTCAAAATTTTCTTTTGCTTTCATAAATTCAACTATTTTATTATTTGTTAATTTATTATTATTATTAAAATAACCAAATTCAAATTTAAATTTTTTTATTAAATTTGTTAATAAATAATGAAATAAAATATTTTCTTTATAAATTTCTTCAAATTTAATTTTATTTTTATTATTTAAATTTTCAATTTTTTCTTTAATTTCATTAATTTCATTTTCTTTATTTTTAATAATATTATTTAATTTTTCTTCAGAAATTTTTTTTTCATTTTCAAAATTAAAATAAATTTCTTTAATTTCTTTTTTGAATTTTTCTTCAATTTCAAATCGAATTTTTTCTTTAATTTCATTCAAATTTTTTTTATTTTCAATATTAAATTTCAAATTTTCAGCCAAATTTTTAATAATATTATTTTTATTTTCAACATCATTTTTAATTTTTTCATTAACAAAATTCAATCTTTTATTTTCATTAATCATAAAAACAAAATTTTTATCATTTTCCATTTTAATTTTGAATTTTTCTTCTTCAAATCGATTTTTTTCTTTCAATTCTTGAATATATTCAACAAAATGTTTATCATTTAATTTAATTTTATTAATTTCTTTCATTTTTTCAATTTCATTCTTTAATTTTTCAATATTTTCAGTTAATTTTTCATTTTGTAAATTTTTGCTATTAACAACATCAAAAATTTCTTTTATTTTTTTTACATATTTAAATTCTTTGCTATTTTCATTTCCGCTCAATAAAACATTCACATCGCCTTTAAAACCAAAAATTTTAGCTAAATAATTTATTTGTTTTGAATATGTTTTTTCTAATAAAATTATTTTTTCTAATCGTTGATTATTAATTTCTTTTAATTCTTTAATTTCATTTTTTTTGTTCCGAATTTCATTAAAAATCAATGAAATTAATTTATTTTTATTTTCTTCATTCATGTTAATAATGCTCGATTCTAATTGATCAATGTTTATTTTTTTCATGTTGCTTTTTGAAATTGTGTTTATGTTTAATATGAAATTTAATGTGTCTTTTACTGTTGATTTAAAACCTGCGTTTGGAAAAATGCAACCGAAAATGTAAAATTTTGTGTTTACTTTTGAAAATGATAAATTTTTTAACATTACTATTAATTTCGTTTCGAGTTTTATTTTAATGTTATTATTATTATTATTTTCATTTGTATTATTATTATTTGAAGATGATGAATTATTATTATTATTTATTATTGATTGAAGTTTTAATATTGAAATTGATTCTTTTAAATTCTCGAATGTAAATGCGTTTTCAATGTTTTTTTTTGTGTTCCAAATTTTATTGTTAATAATAATATTATTATTAATAGTATTTTTCTTTTTGTTTTTTTTGTTATTTTTATTATTATTATCATTATTAATTTCAAAATTCATTTGATCATTTCCTGCTAATTCTATTAAAGTTATGTTACTAATTTCTTTATTTGTTTTTTTATCAAAAAAATAAATAACGTAAATAAAATGTGAAAAAGAATAAATAAAAGGAAATTTTGTATTTGGAATTCCATTTTTAATATTATAAAAATCATTTTCTTTAAAACATTTAAATAATTTAATGTAATTTTGTATAAATTTATTATTAAAATCATTTAAATTTTCTATTTTTATTTTTGTTATTTTGTTCATCATAAAATCAGAATCAATTATTATATCAATAATATTATTATTTATAATATTATCAATATCAAAATCAATGTTATTATTTAGATTATTATTTATAATAATTTTATTTAAATCTATTAATTTATTATTATAAACCATAAATAAACTTGATTTAATATAAAAATTATCATCAATTTCATTAAAAATATTTTCAATCAAACGAATAAAAATTCCTTTTTCATTTTCATTATTATTTTCATTAATATTATTAATATTATTATCATAAAACATTAAAGAATGTTTTTCACTTTCAGTTTCTCCATAAGAAATTATAGAAAAATTTTTTCCTAATAAACAATCTTTAATAATATTTTCAGATATATTTTTATATATTAAAGAATAATCATCTTTTTCATTAAAAATTTTAGAAGCTTCATAAATAATATTTGAAGTAGTTGCTCCATTTTTAGTTTCTTTAGTTTCAATAAATGTTAAAAAATTATTGTCTTTATCAACTTTTACATATTTTTTATCAATATTTTCAACTTTTTTAATTTTAATAAACGTTTTAATATCATCTTTTAATCCCGTTATTTCAATAGAATTCATATTAAAAATAATAAACAATAAAAATTATGAAAAAAAAAAAAAAAAAACAAATTAAAAATTAATATAATTAAATTAAAAAAATTTTAATTTAAAAATGGACAATAAAAATTATACAATAATGGATTTATCTCGTTATGTAAAAGTCGCACGAGAACTTGCAATTTTAGGAAATTACGAAAAATCATTAAGCAAATACAAAACCGCATTGAACATAATTCAATCTCGATTAGGTGAAATTTCAGATAATTATTTAAAAGAAAAATGGAAAGGCACAGAAGATACATTAAAAAACGAAGTTATGTTAGTTTATAAAGCATATGAAATTGCGAAAAGATTTGAAAATTCCGAAGAAGAAAGACGAAGAAGACAAAGAGAAGAAGAGGAAGAAAATAATAAAATATTAATGAGAGATTATAAACCGGATAAAAAAAAAGAAGATGAAAATGGAGAATATTATATAGATGAAAAAGGAGAAAAATTCTACAAAAGATGGGCACATTTTGGAGGTCGACCTCCTTTTGGTTATGTAAATGACCCAAATGACCCTAATAACGTAAGACATAAACCAAAAAAAGACCCTGATGTTTGGGATCCACCAGATGATTATAAAAAACCAGCAAAAAAAGTATCAAAACCTTCATCAAATAATTATAAACCAAATTATAACAAACCAAGTTCAAATAACAATCGTCAAGTAAATCAAAATTACAATAGAGGAGGTTATAATAACAATAATAATAATAATAATAATTACAACAACAGAAAAAATGCACCTTCATATCAAAACAACAAAAACCAACCATCTCAACCCGGAAAACAAAGTTCAGGAAAAGACGGAGAAAAAGAAAAAGATCCTCGAGATGGAAAATCAGCATTTTACCTCGATCGTTACCCAGAAGGAACAGGACCAGATGGAGAACTTATAGAAATGATAGAAAGAGAAGTCGTAGAAACCAACCCAAACATAAAATTCGATGACATAGCAGAATTAGATGCTGCAAAAGCAACATTAAAAGAAGCAGTTCTACTTCCATTACTAATGCCTGATTTCTTTAGAGGTATACGTCGTCCCTGGAAAGGTGTACTTTTATATGGTCCCCCCGGAACAGGAAAGACCCTTTTAGCAAAAGCATTAGCAACTCAAGGAAAAACAACATTTTTTAATGTAAGTGCAACAACATTTGCAAGTAAATGGAAAGGTGAAAGTGAAAAATTAGTACGTATCTTATTTGAAATGGCAAGATTCTATGCACCTAGTACGATATTCATAGATGAAGTAGATAGTATAGGAACAAAAAGAGGGGATGGTGATTCGGAAGCATCAAGAAAAGTTTTGGCTGAAATGTTAGTTCAAATGGATGGAGTGAGTGGAATGAGTGAAAATGAAGATATCTCAAATGAAGAACTTAAAAAACAAATTGTTATGGTTCTTGCTGCTACTAATCATCCTTGGGATTTAGATGATGCACTTCGAAGAAGATTTGAAAAGAGAGTCTATATACCACTACCTAATTCAGTTGGAAGAAGAGAGATGTTTAAAATTAATATGAAAGGTGTAAAATTAGATGATAAAATTAATATGGATGAATTAATTAAATTAACTGATGGTTATAGTGGAGCGGATATTAGTATTGTTTGTAGAGAAGCAGCTTTAATGCCTATGAGAATGCAATTAGATGGAACAATGGTAAGAGATAATATTTTAAAGTATGGAAAATTGCCTGATCAATTGCAAGAAAAATTGGAAATTCCTATTACGCAAGAAGATATTAAAAAGGCAATTAAAAATATTTCAAAAAGCGTTAGTGATAAAGATTTAAAAAAATATGAAGAATGGACTAGTCAATTTGCTAATAATTGATATTTTTATTTATTTATATAAAATAAAATAAATATATTTATATTTTGTTATATAAAAAATTTATTTTAAAAAATTATACAATAATTATTATTATTAATATTGTTGCTTTTGTTTTTTAATATAATGTCATTTTCTGTTGTTGATTTTATATTTGATGTATTATTAATTATATTATTATCAAAATTACTAATATTATTAATATTATTATTACTAATATTATTATTAATAATATTATTAATATTATTATTAATATTATTATTAATAATATTATTATTATCAGAAATTGGTGTGAATTCATTAAATTTATTTTTTTTATTATTATTATTATTAACTCTTCTTAAAATATATTTAACATCTTTATTTAATCTCATAATAATAATATCTCTATCTTTTTCATTTTCAATTCCCAAATCTTTTTGTAACATTTCATCATTTACTGGGCAACTAGAAAACATTTGTAAAATTAAATATTCAATCTTATCAAATCCATTAAAAATAAAATTTTCTTTTAAATTCACTAAACCAATTTTTTTTAACCAAATATCAATATTAAATTTATTATTGTTATTATTATTATTTTTATTTACACCACAACAGCCAAAAACATATTCAAAAAAATCATTTTTAACATAAAATTCATCATTATTAAACATTGAATTTTCATTAAAAATAACATTAATAATTTTATTATTAATCATTCCAATTTCAATTTCAATTTCTATTAAAATTCTATAAATGTGACCCGGATTTGAAATTCCAATTTCTTCAATGTCATTTTTATTAATTTTAAACTTTTTATTTTTAATGTCATTTATTACATTATTCATAGAAAAAATTCCTTTTTGAATAAAAGTTTTGTAATGCTCTTCTAAATTTATTTTTTTTAACCAATTGTATAATTCATCATTATTATTTTCAATATTATTGTTGATATTATTATTGTTATTAAATTTCCAAAGATTATTTGAAGTTGAATAATCTGAATGATTTAAAATACTTTTTGTTTTTGAATGAAAATTAAATTTATTATTATTATTATTTTTTATTTTATTTGAAATTAAATTATCAAAATTTGAATTTTTTGAATGTGGAATTTTTTTTAATTTTTCTTCTTCAATTGTCATTAAATTATTAATATATTTATTATTATTATGAGTATTATTATAATTTAATTTTTGTTTATTATTATTATTATTATTATTATAAATTAAACAACTTTTGCTTTTGTTTTTTTCATCAAAATTTAAATCTTCAATATTATATTCAGTATCAATTTTAGTTCTATAAGTTATATAACTATTATTATTATTAGTATTATTATTATTAATTTCATTTGTATTTAATAATGTAAAACTATTGAAAGTATTTTTTTTATCTTCTTCTTCTTTATTATTTGCTTCAGTGTAACTTATAATTTCTAAACTATTATTATCAATATTATTATCATTATTATTATCATTATTTGAATTATTATTTGAGTTATTTAAACTTTTTAAATCTTCATTTGTATTATTTTTAATATTAATAATATTTTTATTTTGAACTTCAGAAAATTCAAATTTTTTACTAATGCTTGAATTAAATAATTCAGTTTTAATATTATTTTTTTCAATATTTTGTTCATTTCCATTGCTTAAAGTAAATAAATTATTATTATTATTATTAGAATTAGTATTAATAATATTATTATTTGTAATAATAATATTATTATTCGTATTATTATTAGAATTTAAATTATAATTTCCACTTGTATTATTATCTTTATTAAATAAAATAATTTTTTTTGAAGGAGTTTTTAAATTTTTATTACTATTATTGCTAATAATATTTTCATAATCATCATTAAAAACAAAATTATTATTATTAATATTATTTTCTTTATTTGATTCATTTAAATCTATTCCAAATAAAATATTCGATTCTTTTCTTAAAATAGAATGATTATATTTTTTATTTGAAGAAGTAAAATTTTTATTTGAACTATCATTATAAAAATATTTTGACGAAGACATAAAAATTTTATTTTTAAATTTTATGAAAAAAAATAATTTTTAATAATAAAAAAATTAATTTTATTTAAATTTATTTTATAATAATAATAATAAAAAATGTTTGGTTTTATTATATTTTTATTTATTTATTTTGCTTTATATTTAAGTTTTTTAATTTTAGTTTATGAAATTTTAAATGAATTTGAAAATAAATATTTACAAATTAAATCAAATAAAGAAGATTTTGATGATGAATCAATTCATAAAAATTTATCAAAAATTGGTTTATATTTATTATTAATATTTATATTTTTATCTATTAATTTTTTTTTATTTTGGAAACCATTTAATTTTTATAAAGAAAAATTTTATATAAAATATAGTTTCAATTTGAATATTTGTTTTGTTTTAGGATTTTTTAGTTTGTATCCAAAAAAATTGGAAGATAATTTAAAAAAAAAATTTTTAACTTTTCAAAATGCATCTTTTTTCTTTGGAAATTATTTGATAATTAATTATTTATATAATAATCTTATTATTTAATTATTAAATTAATATTTTTATTAAGTTTTAATTATTATTATTATTTAAAAATTTAATTTGAGTGATTTCACCGAAATTTTTAAAATATTTTTTCATTTTAAATTTATCTATATTATTATTATATTTTATTTGAAAATTATTTAAAATGTTTATTTTTATTTTTTCTTCATAAAATAAAGGTTGATTATTATTATTAATATTATTTTCAGTGTTATAAATTTTTGATTTATAATTCATAAATTTTTTATAATTTTCTCTAATCGAATCTAAATTTGGATTTAATTTCATTAAATAATTAGTTTTATTTTTTTCTTTATTATTATTATTATTTTTATTATTATTATTATTAAAAATAATTGGAAAATTTGGATGTGTTTTAATTTTCGTTGAATAATTTCTTATTATTTTTTTATCATTATCATTATTATTATTACTATTATTTAAATTAATATCAAAAACTTTATTAAAATTATGAATAGATAAATTTCTTTTATTTTTAATTTTTTTAATTTTTTTCATTTTATTTTTATTAATCAAATATTTTTTAACTTCATCTCTTAATTTACATTTAGGAATAAACTCATCGAAATATTTAATTTGATTATTATTATTATCAAAATTATAAAACATTTGAACAACATTAAATTTTTTCATATTATAAAAAAAAAACAAAACTCAAAAATAAAAAATAAAATAAAAAAATTAAAAATAAAAAACAAAATGTCAAAATTATCTTCATGTTTAAATCTTTCTCTTTTATTACCAATTTCAAAATTAGAAAAAAACATAAACGCAATTTCATCTTTAATTTACAATGAAGATGAAACATTAGATTCATTTTTACAAAAAGTTGACCAACCTTTAATAATAAATTTACAAAAAAAAGGAGGTTTCATATGTTGCGAATTTAATAGAGATGGAGATTCTTATAGAATTCCCGGAACAAATGAATATTTGCCACAAATTGAAGATGGTAATTTATTAAAAGAAAAATTTTTACAATTAGAAATCGAATTTAATAAAATTTTCAGAATTTATACAAATTTTTATTATTCTACTAACGCAATTTGTAGTGTATATGTATATCCTATAGATGAAAATAACGATGATGAATTCGTTGTAAGCGCTTTAATTAGTCATTCTATAGAAGGAGAAAATAATTCAAAAGGAAAATGGGAAACAACAAATTTATGTACGATTAATGTTGATTATGATAATAAAGAAGTTAGTTATAATTTAATTACAAGTGTAGTTGTGTATTTAAATGGTAATATTAAAACAGGAATTAAAAATAATAATAATAATAATTTAAATTTAGGTGGAAGTTTAATGAAAAATGTAAAAAAAAATGTTAAATTTAAAGATAATATTGATGATCAATTTCATATTACAAATGTTGGAAATTTAATAGAAGATTTAGAAACAAATATTTGTAGTGAAATAGAAGTTATTTATTTTCAAAAAACTATTCAAATTATTGATTCAACAAGAATAAATTCTGAAAGAGAAAATTTATTAAATAATTTAAGAAATATAATTAAATAAATTTATATTATTATTATTAAACAAATAATATTTATATTATTATTTAATTAAAAAATTAACATCCACATCGACTATTATTATCATTATTATTATTATTATTTTTATCCATTGATAATTTTTCTCCTCTTTTACTTAAATCTTTATTATTTAAAATATCCTGAATTATTTTTTTCATAACATCTTTAATCACATCATCTTCTTTAGCACTCGTTTCAAAAAAAGGAATTTCAAAACTTTCTGCAATTTTTTCACCTTCTTCTTTACTAACTTCTCTTTCTAAATCTATTTTATTTCCAACTAAAACTTTTTGAATATTTTTCTCCGAATATTCATATATCGAATTAACCCATTCTTGAACCTTATCAAAAGAAGACTTAAGAGAGACATCATATACAATAATTATACCATCTGCATTATGAAAATAATTTTTAGTTAAAGATTTATATTCTTCTTGACCTGCTGTATCCCATATTTTAACTTTTATATTATTACCATTTATATTTTCTTCGCTTGTGAAATATTCTAATCCTATAGTTGATAAATATTGTTCTCTAAATGTTCCTTGAGTATATTTATATAATAAACTCGTTTTTCCAACGCAAGATTCACCAACAATAATTAATTGAATAGGAATTTTTTCTTTTTCTTTTTTCATAATTTATTTATATTTTATTTAAATATTTAATTTAAATTAATAATAATAATAATATTAAATATATTTTATTCTTAATTATAATAATGGAACTTTATGAAAAAAGTTTAAGATATTTAACAACAAATCGTATGATAGATGATTTAATTGAAAATTCTTTACAATTAGCTCAAGATTCTTTTACTTTAATTATAGTTGATAGTTATT
>JAEEGL014375864.1_pt1 | contig 11966 bp, 9 predicted proteins | sample 9134231 | NCBI WGS metagenome assembly JAEEGL01 (sample SAMN16246548, study PRJNA631951) | gut metagenome | biome: gut microbiome; feature: rumen; material: fiber-attached | host: Bos | place: Iran: Karaj | collected 2018-10 | reverse complement strand
TAAGGGAATATCTGAACTTCCCTGCAATTTAAACTGCGCATTCCAGTCGGTTTTTCCGTGTCTCATCAGATATAACATGCGGTAAGCGTAACACAAACAAAACCTTAAATCAATACAACGCAATCTCATAAAAAGAATTATTTATAGGGTTCCTTTAATTAATAATCCTTTATCTGCTCCATTACTTCTAAATCGTTTATCTTATTTGGATATGCCTTTATTACTGCTTCGTAAACTGCAATTGTTTTTTTTACATTTGATTCTATGCTAAAATTCTTGGTTAATTCTAAGCTGCGTTTTCCAAAAGCTGCCATTTTTTCTTTATTTGAAGCAAGCTCTAAGATTTTCTGTTCCATTTCTTCTTCGGAATCTGTAAGATAGCCGTTTTGATTATCTATTACAGAATCTAAGTAACTTTCATCTTTTCGAACAATAATTGGAAGAGCTGAAAGTTGTGCTTCTAAGATTGTCATAGAATGCATTTCTGAAAGTGATGTTGTAACAAACATATCACTTGATTCATAGTAACTGTGAACCATTTCCCATGGAATAAAACCTGTAAATATAATGGAACCTTCTGCAATTTGGCTTTGAGCCCTTTCTTTCATTTCTTCAAAGGCAGGACCATTTCCAACAAACATCATCCTTATTTTTTTATTTTTTTCTACTACATTTTGACATACTTTAAGCAATTCAAAGACTCGCTTTTCTTCGCCAATACGACCAACAAAAAGCATAAGTACATCATCTTTTTTTATATTATATTTAGCACGCAGTTCCTGCTTTTGTTCTGCAGTAAGATGTGTTTTCTGAAATTTATCTTTATCTATAGAATTTGGAATAAGTACAGAAGGCATATCTGGCAGGATTTTTGGATTCTTAAAATAGTTTCTAGCCTTTGTAGATACACCAATTAAAGAATTAAACTTACCATAAAACCGTTTCATTACAGTATCTATTAAGGAAGGTGAAATCAGTCTATTAAATGGAATATAGAATCTATAAAAATCGGTCCACATAGTGTGGGTCGTGCAAACTGCAGGTATTTTTAAGATTCTGGCAGCACGAAGACCAGCTTTACCAATACCAAATTCTGTGTGACAGTGAATAACCTGAACATTCTGCTCCTTTAAATAATGAATAAGCGGATGCATAAATGGAAGACTTACAAACTGATCTGTTCCTAAGCCCAAAGGTAAAGAACGAACCCTGTAAATATCGGGGTCATAAGTTTCGTATTCTTCTGTAGTTTCTACTGTAACTAAAATTACTTTGTGTCCAAGCTTTTGTAATTGTTCTCTAAGCTGAATTACAACCGTTACAATTCCTGACTTTGTAGGAAGATAACTATCCGAAAAAAGTGCTATTACCATATTTTTATTATAATATAAAAACCAATAAAAGATAACTTGAAAAATCAACAAATGCTTTGTACAATCACTATAGAAACAAAAAACGAAAAAAAGGGAGTTAAAAAAAAAATTATGTCTAAAAAGTTATTTTTACCATTGATGGTGGCTGCGCTTGTATTGGTAAGTGCTGTATTTACAGGTTGTCAGAGTGATGTGGAATACTACCACCTTATAAAAGATACTCTAACTTTAGAAGATGCAACAAATCTTCTTGGAAGTGAGCCCGAACTTAGTACCTATTATTACTCATCTTTTGAAAAAGATTATGCAGATTATTTATGGCAAAACGTTGCAAGCCAATATAAATACACCTGGACAGAAGATAAAATTACAAAATACTTTAAAGGCTGTGGTCTTAATTCTGATTCAGCAGAAAAGATGACAAATTACCTTATCACTAACGATTATGGTGTTGTTCTTTCAAGAGACGGTAACATTTGCAACTTTATAATGATTTACTAATCTAAGGAAATTATGGTGGTTTTGACAAGCTCAACCACCATGTTTTTTTATTCTATCATCAAATATAACTTTTGATTCTTATCTATACAAATATTCCCAAAATTAATTGTTACGTCGCCGGTTTGGGTAACAGTGCCAACATCAACCAGGTTAATACCATAAGGGCGTAACTCTGTTTGGGCATTATAACCTAACAACTGAGGGCCATCAAATTTGTAAAAGCCTGCATCTATAAGGCTTTGAGAATAATCTGTTACTGTTAAATAGCCTGTTTTGTCTAAATTCCAAAGATCAATTGCCATTAATGGATAAGTAGAATCGTTTACAGCCTTATTAAATGTTGCAGGCAAGTTATAGCCTGAAAGGTTTTTAGAAAAAATACATGACTGTGAAAAAGCAAGTAATAAATCTTCCATACTCATACTTTTACCAGAAACTGTTTTTACAGCGGCAGTAATACATTCATAGTCACCATATTTATTTTTTGCCATTTCTGTTGCAAGTTCTTTTCCACCATAATTGCGTACAAGCCAGGCTCCAAAAGCATAATTCATTGCATAACTTAAAACGGTTGCTGTGTAATAATCTGAATTATATTCTACACCTATACTGTTAAGATTTTTATTAAAGCTTGGAAGTCGTGCAATAGGAGAATCGTCTACTTTAGTATTAAGTGGAGTCATTAAAAAATCTTCACAAAGCATAGACATCATTTCTGCAACATAAGCTTCCTGAAATACTCCCTGCTCTACATACTTTTCACCAAAAGCAACCATGTGCTGAAATTCATGTGCCAAAGTAGAATAAATTGTTTCGGCATAATGTTCATCTTTAAAAGAAGGTGCATCTAAATAAAAATACTTACCTTCATTTGAATAAACAGAAGGAGAAACTCCATAGCTAAGGTTAGAAATAGTCTTAAGGTCGTTTTCATTTGGGTAATAATCTTTACTGTAAAAATAGCCCAATATTCCGTTTTTAGTCTCCTTATCAAAATCCTGGCCTATATCATAAATAACTATATTTACCTTTGTTCCTGTGTCACTCAAATAATTCATTGGCTTTATGTTAAAAGATTCACCATCTTCTGTTACAGAATAAAAGATTTCATCACTTTCTTCGCCAAAGATAGCTCTTACATGGTCGTAAATAAGATCAAACTGATTGGCAATCTTCTGTACATCGGCTAATGTAAGCTGCTCATTTGTGTAGGTTTTATAGCCTGCAGAACTGTAATAAGGATTATCATTAAAGGTATAGGAAGTTGCATCGTCTGTATAATAATAACCATTTACAACCCAAACATTACATTTTTTACCTATAGCTCTAAGTGTTGCGTTTGCACTTTTAAAAGTAATAAGGTTAGAATCTGCATCTATATAAAGCTTTTTTTGGAGCTTTCCAATTTGGGCTGTAGAAATGTCTAACTGTGTTACAGGAACATTTTTTGTGACAACTGTTCTTGCTGCAGTTGAATTAAGTTTCTTAAAACTTGCAAAATCAGGAACTACGTTATAAAGATTTTTTACAGCTGTAGGTTTACGAATAGTGTCCATTCCTGTAATTTTAAATGGAGGGTCTTCTTCTGCCTCGCTTAAAGTAACATTCTGTGCAGATTTTACATATTGTGTATATATTCCATAAATGCGATCTGCATTTGGATTTATTTTTGTAAGATAGATTTTTTGTCCCTTTTCTAAGCCTGTAATTTTAAGAGTTAAATCATCTATACTTAATTCAGTTATAGGGGAAGTCTTTTTGTAAGTGATTGTTTTTTCTTTTGTAGGAGTGTAAAGATTTTCATTCGGAGTTTTTCCTGTAATATCTGAGCCTACTGCTTCAAGTTCTATTCCAGTAAAGTCTGAAATTCTACTTCCATCAGAGCTTCCAGAAGGATGATAAATATTCTGTTTGCAGCTAGCCAAAGCAAATACTGCAAGGCTTAATAATAATGATCTTTTTAAAACTTTCATCTTTATTCCATATTGAAGTATATATTTATTATAAACTATGTATTTTTACTATTACAAGCCTAAAACAACAAAATAACGGGGACAGACCTTGCAATGCATCAGGAAGTTTTGTAGCCTTAGTACACAATTATTTATGACAAAATTACTGCAAGGTCTGTCCCCGTTAATGCCAGGTCTGTCCCCGTTAATGTGTTGATGTAACGCAGGAGTAAGGCTTTGACTAAGATTTAATCATGAACTATAATGCAATCACTATTATATTTTATGGGAGATTACAGTGAATAGTTCTTTATCACTTAACAGAAGATTAGTTTTAACAGCAGCTTTTTCTGCTTTGATTGTTGTATTAACTTTTACAAATCTGGGCTTCTTATCTTTTAGCCCTGTTGTTTCTATAACAATTTTACCAATACCTGTTGTTCTTGTGGCCTTTTTAGCAGGCTTTCCAGAAGCTCTTTTTGCAGGTTTTATTTTTGGTTTAATGTCTTTAATTAAAGCAGCAACTGCTCCTACTGGAATTTTGGATCCTTTATTCGTAAATCCATTATGCTCAATTTTACCACGTGTATTGTTTGCTGCTATTGCATGGGGACTTTGGAAGCTTCTAAACCTTATCCCTCATATGCCAAAACCAATTAGTGCTGCAATTGCCGCTTTTGCTTCTACTTTTGCACACACTCTTTTAGTTTACGGCTGTATTTTTATTTTTAAGGGACAGGAAATGAACGCTGCTTTAGCTTCTATGAACCTTGCAGGTTATGGCTTTTTTGCAGTTGTAGGTCTTGGAATTGTAAGCGAAATGTTGGAAGCTGCTGCAAGCTTAGTTGTTAGTGCTGCAGTATTTACAGGTTTTTTTATTGCCGAAAGTCCAAAATCAAAATTATCTGGTGAAGATTTCTAATATAATCATTCATCTTTAGGTTTAATGGCTCCAAGTCCGTATAAAGCAAAATCTGCTTTTACTGGATCCTGGGGCCATATTTTTTTCATCTGGTAAGTTAATGCTATTGCTGTTTTTTTGGTAGGTTTTGAATTCTCTGGTAGTAAGCCAAGCTTTACAGCCTGCTTCATAACATGAACATCTAAGGGCATAATCAAATCTGCACTACTATACCATTTCCAAAGTCCTAAATCTACAGTTGAATTTTGTCTTACCATCCATCTTAGAAACATCTGAACCCTTTTACTGGCAGAGTTTTTTCCCTTTGGCACAATCTTACAATCAAAAAAAACTTCCCCTACAACATCACACAATAGAGGTTTTGAACTAACTGAACAATCACAATATTTGGAATAGGAAAGTTCCCACATTTTTTTAATATAATTTCCTAAAGAATCACTTTCATTAACGATTACAGAAAGCCGTTTAAACAAAGTATGCATATCATCATACGAATAAAATCTGTAAAATTTTGACTGCATATTTTGACACACAAACGTTTGTTCAAAAACTTTTTCTTTAATCCATTTGTATAAACCACCATAAGTATCTGCAAGAGTAAAAATATAATTTATTTTTGGAATAAACTGAGTTCTTTGCCCAAAAGCAAGCATAGCAGCTATAAACCCCGCAAGCTCCTGTTCTTCTTCATGGCTATAACGACGCAAAAATTGACTTGGATCCTGAGTAATAAAAAAAGAATTTTCATATTGTTGTGCCAGCGTTTCTAACATTTCTTTCATATTATGTATATTTATACCATATATTATTTATTAAAAAAAATAACAAATTATTAAAAATTTTGTTTTACAAATTCAAAAACCGTTTATATCATATTTATATAGGCAATCTAATTTTTTGAGGTGGAAATATGTTAGTAGATGCATTAATTAGTATGTATAAGAAAATCACAGAAATTGTTTGTTCAATCTTTCTTATCATTGGTCTTTTAGGTGGCTTCATGCTTTGCGGAAACCTTACAGGTGGTGAAGAATCATTCTCATTTCTTGCTGGCTTCATAGGTGCTATAATTGGCTTCTTTATTGCCCTTGCTTTAGAGATTGCTATAGTTCCACCAATGATGATCCTTATGAAAATAGATCATACTTTAGATACTTTTGATATTCCTAAAAAGGTTGATCCAAATGCTGGAAAAGAAGTATTCCAGAAACATGTAGAACGTCCTTATCAGTATTATTCAGATCAAATAGAAGCTGATAGCGAAGATATTAAAATTTGTCCAAAATGTGGTGCTAAAAATAAAAAAGCAAATACAGTTTGTACAGAATGTGGTACTTATTTATAAGAAAATATAAATCCCTATTTAGTTAAACTGCTTGCCTTGTGGTGAGCAGTTTTTTTATTCCAACTTTATTGCATTTCTGCTAGAATTACCTTATGAAAATTATAGCAGAGAGAACTTATTTTTCCGGACATATTACAGTTCCGGGATCAAAAAGCCACACAATTAGAGCATTAATCCTGGCTACACTTGCAGAAGGAACAAGCCACATAAAAAATCCTTTACCAAGCAACGACTGTCTTTCTACAGTTAAGGCCATAAGACAAATTGGAGCAAATGCCGACATTGGCAAAGAAGGAAAAGATGCAGATTCAAGCATTTTTAGCGATACATGGACAATAAACGGCGCTGGGAAAAATCTTCATTTACCACAAGCTGATATTGATGTTGGCAATTCTGGTTCTTTAATGTACTTTTTGTGTCCTGTTCTTGCAACTCTAAACGGTTGGTGTACTTTTACTGGCGATGAATCAATCTGTACACGCCCCGTAAATCATTTAATAGATGCCTTAAATCAAACTGGTGCTAAGGCAGAATGTATTAACAGCAATTCAAAAACTCCACCATTTAAGTTTTGCGGTCCTTTTGATGTAAATAAAACTCTTACTACAGATGGGAAACTGTCTCAGTACATAAGCGGCTTTATGATGGCTGCAACCCGCACAAATGGAACATTTCATATCAATCTAACAGATCCAAAAGAAACACCTTACCTTACTATGACACAAAAATGGCTGGAAAGTGTTGGAATAGAATGTGAAGTTTCAAAAGATTATAAGCAAATTTGCGTAAAGGGTCCTGTACCAATCAAGGCATTTGATAAAGCAGTTCCTTCTGATTGGGAAGCTGTGGCTTTTCCACTAATTGCAGCGCTTATTACCAAAAGCCAGATTGTAATTGATAATGTTGATGGCTCTGGGACTCAGGGAGATGATAAAATTGTATCTGTACTTCAGTCCGTTGGTGCAGATATTTTATGGGATAAAAAAGCTTGTACTTTATCTGTAACTGGAGGAAAATACCTTAGCACAAAAGCACTTCCAGATGAAACTCTTAGCATCACTATTTCGTCTTTTCCAGATGCGATCTGTGCTCTGGCTGTAATTGCTTGTTTTATAGAAGGTACTACTGTTATTAGTGATGTAGAAATCTGCCGTAAAAAAGAAACAGACAGAATTAAAGCTATGATTAGCGAATTAAAAAAGCTTGGTGCCCAGCTGGAGGAAGGAGATGACTGTCTTATTATCCATGGGCATTCGCCTTTTACACCAGACGGCGCCAAAAATCCAGATTTTAAGCTGCATGGCGGTCAGGTAGAATCCTATAAAGATCATAGAATTGCCATGTCTTTAGCATGTCTTGCGGCAGGACTTGAAGATGGTCAGAAAGTTTTAATAAACGATGCAGAATGCTGCAGTGTTTCTTTCCCACACTTTTTTGACGTTATGGCTAAAATTGGCGGAAAGTATACTAAAGCAGAATAACTGTCAGTTCAAAAGAACTGTGCAAAAAAGTGGCAGGTGATCTGAATACCCACTACCAGAATAAATTTTGTAGGCATTGGGTATTCTTTCATCTGTGATAAGATTTTCACTGGCACACACTTTAAACCGAGTAATTTTACAGGGGCCTGTGCAAAAAACATTATCTATTTGCTCCCAGCTCTGCTCAAAAAAATAGCTTCCTAAAACTCCTTCACTTGCAATGTAATCAAACCACGGAGAAAAAACCTGTATGCCACAAGCTTTAAATTCTCTCTCGTTTTGTGGAATAGCCCTTAAAAAAGTATTGTTTTGCCCCTCAAATGAAACTCCCTTGTAAATAAAGGCTTTTGCATTTCTATTAAAATCGCCACAAGCAATAAGAGAATGAGAAGCAAGCCCCTTAGTGCGTGATAAAAGCAAACTGGAAAGCAGACTTTCCTGCCAGTCGCGCCATATTTCTGTTTCTTCGGCTCCTCCACTTTTGCTTTTCCAATGATTTACAAAAAAAGTAACGTCTTTTTGATTGATTTGAAGAGAGCATTCTAAAACAGGTCTCATAGAAGGCTGAGTTTCCTTCTGAACTCTTATATCTAAAGTGTGAGATTTTACTTCCATTATAGGATACTTAGATATGAGTGCTACGCCTATTGCCGCCCCATCCTGTTTTGTGAAACAGCCATAAGTCCATTTGTTCTTTTTCTTCCAGGAATTAGACTGCAACCTGTTACTAATATCGTATAAAATATCCTGATTTTCTATTTCTTCAAAGGCATAAACATCGGCATTCAGTAAAATAATAGTTTCGCAAAGTCTGTCTAAACGCTGCTTGTACTTGTTTACATCCCAAAAATTATCTTTCTGAAATTCTGCATACTCTTTCCCCTGTTTTTCTGCATCAAAAAAGGTTTGAACATTCCACGTAACAAAACTAAAACTTTGAGGGCTTTCGTCCTGTATTTTTTTATTCTGATGATTTATATCGCTGTTAATTGAACAACCAGCTATAAACAAAAATACAAGATTTAAAATAAAAATACAGCAACGAGTATGCATAAGAAAAACCTCCACATTACTTATTGCTGTATTTATTCTTTTTTACAAAAAAAAATATGAAAATAACAAAAAGTTATTAACAGTTTTTAAACATTAAACTTAAAGAAAAGAACATCTCCGTCCTGAACTACATATTCTTTTCCTTCCTGACGATATTTACCTGCAGCTTTTATAGCAGCTTCATCGCCATATTTGCGTAAGTCATCAATTGTATATGCTTCGGCGCGGATAAAGCCTTTTTCAAAGTCTGTGTGAATTACACCGGCCGCACGAGGAGCTTTATCACCTTCATGAATTGTCCATGCGCGACATTCATCAGGTCCACCTGTAAAGAAGGTTCTTAAGCCCATTAAGTGATATGCCTTTCGTGCAAGAACCGCAAGTCCACTTTCTGTAAGCCCAACGCTTTCCATAAAGTCTTTTTTATCTGCAGGATCTTCTATTTCTGCAAGGTCTGCTTCAAATTTACCGCAAATTACTACCACTTCTGATTTTTCTTCTGCAGCATAGCGCTGTACAATTTCTACATATTTATTTGTTCCGTCTGCTATAGTATTTTCATCAACATTTGCAACATACAAGGTTGGTTTCATTGTTAAAAGGAACATATCATAGATTGCAGCTTTTTCATCATCAGTTAAGTCTGCTGTGCGGGCACATTTACCATCCTGTAAAAGAGGTTTGATTTTTGCAACTGCAGAATTAAATGGAGCAAGCTGCTTTTCGGCTTCTTTTCCGAGTGCTCGAATCTGTTTTATATTTTTTTCTTCGCGTTTTTCGATTGTATTTAAGTCTGCCTGGCAAAGTTCCCAGTTTATAGTAAGAATATCGCTTTCCGGGTCTATAGGAGCAGCTTCGTTTGCATTGTCGCGAACATGCATGATATCTGGGTTATCAAAACAACGTACTACATGTGCAATTACAGAACATTCACGGATATTTGCTAAGAATTTGTTTCCTAAACCTTCACCCTGGCTTGCACCTTTAATTAAACCTGCAATGTCTACAAATTTAACAGCTGCTGGTGTTTTCTTTTTAGGATTATGTTTACTTGCTAAAAAATCTAAGCGTTCATCTGGTAAGTCTACAATTCCAATATTTGGATCGATTGTACAGAAAGGAAAATTTTCTGCAGCAGCAGGAGCCGCAGTTAAAGCCGAAAATATAGTAGACTTTCCAACATTAGGAAGTCCAACAATTCCACATTCAAGAGCCATATATAATACCCCTATCAAAAAAGCACACAAATGTGCAAAATCGCATTTTTTGCGTTACCTTCATATTGTAGCGAATAATCAAAAAAAAGTGGATATATGATTGTATTTTTTTAGCTTTTATATAATTTTATAACTTAAATAACAAAATCTACCTATTTTTAGACAATAACCACCCTTGCGACCAGAAAATTCTGAGCTGATAATTTAATTAACATCGGAAGTAGAATTTAGAACATTTTTTAATTGGGGTCAAAAAATGAAAAAACACTTATTCAAAGGTTCTGCTGCTATTCTTTTTGTTGCATTCCTGTTAACAGCCTGCAGTGGACTTATTTCACCATCATCTGAAACTTTTAATTCAGACAGTAGAGCTGCTATTAGCGGTTCAAATGGAACTATTACTGTTAGTGGTATGACAAATAATAGTATTACAGTTAAATATGAATCTGGCCAGATTAATTTTGCAAGACTTTTTGTTTCAGAAGGTAACGGATTGGGATTAGTTTTAGCCAATCAGGATATGAACTATTCAAACGGAACTTACACTTATACTTTTAGTAATGGCACTTTTTATAACGGAGCACAGATTCACCTTTGTGTATTAGCTCATAATGGCTATGAAAAATGTGTTCCACAAGGCAATCTTGCCGATGCTTCAAGCTGGGCAACTATAACTTACGGCAGTGATACTACTCAAGATCAGCAGCAAAATCAGACTACGCAAAATCCAGTACAGGCTGCAAATATTGAATCGGGCAAGACTTACACTTTAATTGCTAAATGTTCTGGAAAAAGCCTTGATAATGACGGCTGGTCAAAAACTCATGGAACTAATGTACATCAGTGGGAATTAGGTAATAATCAGGAAAACCAGCAGTGGATTATAACTTCTACTGGTGACGGTTATTACACAATTGTTAATGTTTATTCTGGTTATTGTCTTGATGTTCAAGACTGGTTAAAAACAGACGGTGCAAATGTTCTTCAGTGGGATAATAACAAACAGGCAAATCAAAAATGGGCTTTTGAAAAACTTGATGATGGTTACTATAAAATTACAAATCAGAATTCTGGAAAAGTTCTAGATGTTTCTTCTGCATCTAAAGATAATGGTGCAAATGTTCAGCAGTGGACTTGGAATGGTACAGACGCTCAGCGCTGGAAGATAACTGCTGTAAATGGCACAAACTCAAATACAAATTCTAATCCTGGTCGTACAGGCTACGGATTAAAAACAGGTTGGAATATGACTTGTACTCCATTAAGTATGCTTCACGCAGAAGGGGATCACCTTGTAAATCAGCAGGGACAAACAGTTTACCTTCGTGGTACAAATGCAGGTGGTTTCTTAGTTCAGGAATTGTGGATGACACCTACTGCAAATTCTTCAAATGTAAAAGATCAAAAAACAATTATGCAGGTGCTTTCTTCTCGTTTTGGTAATGATAGAGCAAAAACCTTACTTGCTGCATACGAAGAAAATTACTGGACTGAACAGGATTTTATAAACTGTAAAAATATGGGAATGAATGCAATTCGTCTTCCTTTCTGGTGGAGAAATCTTGTAGATGAAAATGGAATTTACTACAACGGTAAAGATGCCGCTTTTGCTCAGATGGACTGGTTTATTGATACAGCTGCAAAATATGGATTGTATGTTATTGTAGATTTCCATGGCGCACCTGGTTCACAAAATGGTAGTGACCATTCTGGTGTAGATGGCGGAAATGATAAGCTTGGAGCAAGTCAGTTCTTCTGGGGCTCAAATGCCGCTTATAATCAGCAGCTTTACTTAAATATATGGTATGACATTGCAGAACGCTATAAGAATAACGGTACTGTTGCAGGATATGATTTATTAAATGAACCATATTGTACTTACCGCTGGAGTTCTCCATATTCAAGTGACTACTTAAGAAGCACTTTATGGGATGTATATAACAGAGCTTATAATATAATTCGTTCAGTAGACCCTAACCATAATATTATTATGGAAGCAGTATGGTGGGCTGATGATTTACCTAATCCTGCAAATTACGGCTGGTCAAATATAATGTACGAATACCATCAGTACGAATACTCTGATTATGACAACAATAATGGAACACAAATTTCCAGCATG
>JAEEGL014133363.1_pt1 | contig 11966 bp, 12 predicted proteins | sample 9134231 | NCBI WGS metagenome assembly JAEEGL01 (sample SAMN16246548, study PRJNA631951) | gut metagenome | biome: gut microbiome; feature: rumen; material: fiber-attached | host: Bos | place: Iran: Karaj | collected 2018-10 | reverse complement strand
TAAAGGACATAGCCCGAGATCATGAAAAAGATGTTGACCAATGTGTTTCCGACACTGCCGTTGGCGTGCTCATAGAACAGTCTGGGAAGAGGCGCTTTAGTGAGGCCGTAAAAGTGGAACAGCACTATGCCCAGAGCGCAGACTGCCCTTATGAGATCTATTGAATTGTCGCGTTCTTTGTTCATGGATCGGTGCCTTTTTTTATTACGATTCGAATACTGATGATACCATAGCTTTTTTGTCAATACAAGGGTCGTGTGCGAAAGTTAATTTTGCACAGAATTGCCAGTAAATGGTTGCTTTTTGCCGCCGGAAAAGTATAATGGTGGCACAAAAGGGGCGCGGCAGAGCCGCCCGGAGGAGACATCTATGAAGTGGAGGCCTTGGGCCGGAGCGCTGCTGATCGCGCTCAGCATTGCGGCAATGTATTTCTGGGAGACCGGGCTGCGGGACAGGATAGAATTAAGGAGCGTCCTGGTGTTTTCAAGGGACATCGCAGCAGGAGAGCAGATCACGGAGGATTGTTTCAGGCTCATAAGGACCACCCCTCAGGCTGTGGTCCCGGGAGGTCTGGATGTGTCGGATATTCCCGGGGTCGTAGGACTTTCTTCAGCATTTTCCTTCAGGGAGAACCAGCAGGTCCTGGGTGAGTATTTCTCCGCGGCGGCAACTGCTCCGGCAGGGTACACGAGCTTTCCGCTGGAAACGGAATGGTTAGGCGCAGTAAGCCAGCTGAACAGGGAAGACGATCTTGTCTGTGTCTATATTGCGCAGACAGGGCAGTCTCTGGGCTGCTACAGGATAAGGGTCCTGCCTGCATCGGGGAAAAGGATGGAGATAGCCTGCTCCCTGGAGGAGTATCTGGCGATAAGAAGCGCTGCGGAGGAGTTCGGCCCGGGGAGCCTTATCGTAGCTAATTCAGAATACAGATAGACGCCGGAACAAGTCCGGAGCTGTTGGGGAGGTCAGATAATGAAAAAGGTTTTTACGTTTCACGGGGCGGACCACAAGTGCGGATGCTCCATGATAAGCCAGTGCACTGCAGAGCGCATAGCAAAGAAAAGGCCGGATCTGAACGTGCTTTTGGTGCACGCGGAGGAGTCCGGGTGCTCTGCGTATTCACCCAGAGTCGGGGAGTCCATGGAGCGCATCAGGCCTTACCTGGCGGAGCGCCTGCTGGATGTCTGCGATATAGTTAAAAAGTCGGAATACAAAGACAATCTGTATATCATCTCCGGAACGGATAAGCCGGGAAGCTCCGAGTCCTTCCACCCGGACATGGCGGAGTTTTTCCTCAAGACTATTTCGCAGAGCTTCGATATAGTCATCTGCGACAGCGGCGCAAACATAGAACACGGCCTTTCGCTTGGGGCGCTGTTTTCATCGGACTATATCTACATAGTTCTGGAACAGGCGGAGAACGCGTTCAAACGCTACGAGTGGCTCATGCCCCTGTACGATAAGCTTTCGCTCAACATCGGCGGTTTTGTCCTGAATAAGTTCGTAAAGCAGTCTGCCTATACCAGGGATTATGTCAGAAGGCGTCTGGGGACCTCGCGGGACAGGGTGTTTGCGGTCAGGGAATCTTCCTTCGGGGATCTTGCCGAGATAGACGAAAAGAGCCTTCTGTCCTATAAGGATCCTGCTTTTGCGAAGGATATCGATGTGCTTACAGAGGACATACTCGAAGAGGCGGGCTTTGGCGGGGAGCTCCTTGCTGCTAATGGATAGATTCAGCTTTTCTGAGTACATAAGCAGCTGCGGCGATAAGGCGCGGCAGGAAGATGCGGGGACGGATAATGCTTCCTTAGAGGCTTTCTATTCTCTTTGCAGGGACGTTAAAGCCGCGTTTTACAAGGACTGGGAGTCTCAGGAAGAGGCTTCTTCCTCGCTTGAAATACAGAAAAAAGCCATCATCGGCTGCGAAAAGGAGAAGAACTTCTTCAAAAAACGCATAGTAGAGCTGGCGCTGCAATGGTCTGCCGCCGGTACGCCTTTCCCTCCCTGGTACACTGATCTTGCAGATGCAGTCTATCACGAGAACTGGGGCCTTGCAGGGCTTTCGGAATGGTTTTTGCCGCTCTGGAGGCAGAGCAGCTCTGCAAAGATCATAGGGGAGAACATCTTCTTCATGGACAGAGGGCATATGAGGCTCATGCCCCAGAAAATAGACAGAGACCGCCTGGACCAGATGATCAGGGCGTTCCTGCTGCTGACGCCTTCGGAGCGCATGGACAAGAGCTATTACGAGCTTTATCTGCTGGACGGGACCAGAGTCACTATATACACGGAACCAATGGCTAAAGCAGGGCAGGCCGGGCTGGTTTTCAGGCGCTACCTGATTCCATCACTGAGTTTTGAAGAACAGGCGGGCAGGGGCACCATACCGCCCAATGCCATACCGCTTTTCAAGGCTATGGTGCGCATCGGTTTCAATGTGGTGTTCCTTGGCGCGGTAAGGACTGCGAAAACAACGTTCCTGAGCACCTGGCAGAGCTGCGAGGACGCTTCTTTGGAAGGAGTAATGGTGGAAACAGATCCGGAGATCCCTCTGCACAGGCTTCAGCCGGGTTCACCGGTGCTTCAGCTCATAGCGGACGGGCAGGAACTATCCGGGATCGCGAAGAACCTGCTCCGCAGCGATGCGGACTACTTCATACTCGCCGAGGCAAGGGACGGGATAGCCCTGGATACTGCTGTAAGACTTGCTTCAAAAGGCACGAAACGAATGAAGATGACCTACCACTCAAGGAATCCCAGGCGGTTTCCACTGGAGGCTGCTATGGAGATAGTAAGATGCTGCGGCGGAGACGTAAGGCTCACCATGCAGAACGTTGCCTCTAGCTTCGACTACCTCTTCCATTTTGTGCAGCTTTCGGACAAAAGCCGAAAAAAACTGGAAGGGATATACCAGATGTCGCTGTCAGATGGCGGGGATATCCGTGTGGAGCGGATCTGCAGCTACGATCACGCTTCAGATACGTGGTCTTTTCTGAACTCGACAGGGCCGGTGCAAGCAGAATATGCAATGTCTTCGGATCCCGCGGCGTTTGCTGAAATGAAGCGCATTCTTGCCGAGCTTTCGGAAAGACCGCAGAGACCGGAGGGATAATGCAGACAATAAGCCTTCTTGTGAGCATCGTTATATATACGTTGTACTTTACAGGACTTTTTCTGCTGGGCTCACGCACTGTGGACGCCCTGGTCAGGAGATTCAGGCTCAGGAGAAGACTGTCGGCTGCTTACGGCAAGGCGCCTTCCCGGCTCGATCCTGCTTTGGCTAAACTTCTTCCATTCTGCGGACTTGTATTCCTGGTATCGTTTGCGCTGTCGCTTCGGTACTTCAGGTTCCTTTCCGCCATTCTGCTGTCTGCTGCGGCTGCATCTCTTCCGGTACTGGTTTTGCTCGCAAGGCGAGGCGCAGTCAGAAGGCGGGCAGGGAAGGAAGGCCTGGCGCTTGTAACGGAGCTTTACCGGCAGTACCGCATCAAGGACCGGAATATTTACGAGGCAATAAGCGCTGTACTGTCAGCTTCCGGGGATTACCATGCATGCAGGAAGCCGCTGTCGTTGCTCCTTGCAAGGCTTCGCGATGCAGGGAGCAAGGCACAGGTCATAAGGTCATGCAAAAAGTTCTCTTCAGGGCTTGGGACTCTCTGGGGACGCATGCTCGCGGGCTGCATAGAGGCTGCTGTAATAAGGGGCGCGGATGTTTCAGAAGCGCTTTCAGACATAGCTTCCCAGCTCGGCGAGGCGCAGAAACTTGCAGAGGAAAGGAAACGTCTGAACAGTGAGGCGATCCGGATGACAGTTTTTCTTGTGCCTGCACTTTACGCAGGGACCATGTTTATAGCTGCAAGGTTCCTCGGGCTTGGGATCCGGGACCTTCTGCGGAACCAGTTTGCAAGTCCCGAGGGACTGATGCTGCTGGTACTTTCCGCGTTTCTCTTCCTTGTGGACCTTGTAATACTGCAGCATATCGAGAATACAGGGACGGACTGCTGAAATGAAGCTTTTTGTATGCACTGTTATCCTGCTGTTCTTCTGGACCGGAACATGGTTCATAATCTCTGGAATAAAGAATGGAACAGGCAGCGGCCGTCTGCTGAAGACAGGAGCAGTCTCAAGGCGGATTCTGAAAACCAGATGCGGACGGCTTGCGAAAAAAGCGCAGGACATGGTAAGGAACGGTCCAGTCTGGCGGAGACTGCTGCTCCTTCGCAGTTCAAAAGCCCGTGAAAGGTCGGTCCAGGCGCTTTCGGAATGCCTGGCATACATACGCAATATTGCCATACTCGGAAGGGCGGACATGCTGAGCGCGGAAACAGTGCTCACGGAACTGTGCGAATTCTCGCCAAGGCTGAGAAGTGTCTTTTCTGACATGCTTTCATCCATACGCCTTGGTGATACCGCAAGGGCATCGGAGGCACTGTATACCGCCACCGGAGAAAGCTGCGCTAAAGATATAGGCAGCTTCCTGACAGGCTGGGACGACATCCCGCCGAAGGAACTGCTGCAGAGCATAGAGCTTTACAGGAGCACGCTTCTGGAAGCAAGATATACCAGGCTCAGGCGCAGGGACGAGCTGATCTCGGACCTTGTCTACTTTCCTGTGGTCCTCAACTGCATGGTGGTGCTCCTCAACTTCCTTTACGTAGCCTACTTTCTGCAGCAGAAAGAGATCCTTTCACTGTTCTTTTAGGAGGTCGAAATGAAACAACTGATAGTAATGATAGCCATGATAATACTGGGCATAGCCGTCGGGGCCCTTATCATGAGCTTTTCTTCCACGGCGGAAAGGATAAAGGACAGCACGGACCAGAAGATAATCCAGAGTCTCGACGGCTGGCTTTCCGGAGAGGTGAGTAACGGCGCATGAAACAGCTTATCGTAACCATAGCTCTTATAATGCTGGGGCTGGCGGTCTTTGGAATGATAGCCGGCAGGGAAGGCAGCGTTTATTCAACTGTCCGCAATGTCTGGGAAAAAGAAGCGGAGCAAAGAGGGCTCTCCGACAGCCCCGTAAGATGATATGAAGCAGTTTATCGTGCTCATGGCGGCACTGCCGCTGCTTCTGGTCTTTATGATGCAGTTCGCTACCGACCAGCAGTATGCGGCCGCCCTCGCTGCAGTTGACGACGCGGTCTACGCAGCAAAGGAGATGGCAAAGCAGGCGGGCTGCTTTACCGAAGAGATACGCAGCTGGCTCAGGAGGGAGATAGCAAGGAAGATCAAGGGACTGACGCCTACCGATATAATAATAGGCTCCGGTACGGATACGGAACCGGTCTACAGGACCGGGCTGATACACTACCAGGTCAGTGTGCCGCTGCGCGGCCTTCTTGCGGGGCGCAGCCTGCTCGGAGTCAGGGCGCAGGACAGTTATTACGTCATAGATTCATATACTCCCAGCGAGCTTTTGGAGAGATAATGGACACTTTTCTTGTAGTACTGGCACTGGTACTGGTCTTTGTATGTGCGTTTGCTTTCACTGCCGATATGAACCGTGCCATGCAGCTGGAGAAAAAGCTCAAAGTTTTGGCCGAAGACTGCGCGGAGGCTGCGGCACTTTGCATAGATGAAAGCGCAAGCGTTTCTGAAGGCAGGATAATTGTAGACCTTGCGGCTGGGCAGACCGCAGCGGAGATACTGTGCTCCCTGTCCGATATTTACAGGCTGTTTCCGCAGACATCGTCTTTAAAAGTCAGGGTGGAGCAGGAAGAGTCCGGCGCAGTTGCAGCCGAGGTCAGTTGGGAAGGCGGGGATCTGTTCAGGCTTGCGGGAATAAAAAAGACGCAGGCTTCGCGTAAAGCTGCCTACGCCTGGGATAGATGATGCTTCTTAAGAACTGTACTGCGGGCGGCCCTGCTAAAGTTCCAGAGCCATTTTCCTGTCTCTGCGGCGTTTTATTATGGCTGTCGCGGCAGGAACTGTGATGCTTATTATCACTATGGCGCCAAGGGTGAACTTGACCATGTCTGCCCACTTTTTGTAATCTTTGATCACCAGGGGCAGGAACTTGTCCATTAAAGCTATAACGGCTACACCTATCAGTGTGTAGATAAAATTCTTGAATGTAAGCAGTTTGCTGAGCGGAATGTCCGGGAATATGGCCTTGAGCACCAGTGCGGAGCCCAGCCAGATGACCAGTGCGATTATCAGCCACTTGAGCAGGAAAGCCAGAATGGGTGACAGGACTGTAGTGAACACAGCGCCTAAAAGTTTGGAAACGACAGCGCCTATAGCATACAGTGGCAGGACCACGCCCACGCGGACTGCGGCCGGAAGTTCGGAGACCTTCTCCTTTGCGGCCTGTTTGAAGCTCTTCCTGCGTGCCTTGTGTTTTTCGGCAGCTTCGGCATTCTCAAGGGTATCGGTCATGTTCATCACATCGGTGACCGGAGTGGGGCTCACATCCTTGGGCGTAACTATCTCCGCCGGAGAATCGAAGACCGTGCTTGCAGTAAGGCCTGCAAGAAGAGTAGCAGCGATCAGCCCGGCGGCAGCTGCGCCTTTCTTGTTTTCCTTTGCAGCGGAAAGAATACGGCGTCCGGTCTTTACGACGGCGTCGGCAGTCTTAGTCCGTATTTTTCTGATCACCGGTCCGATAATGGTATTCATAGCTGAATAATACCACAAAATAATAAAAAAGGACAGGTAAATATCGTTATAAAAATAACGGCGCCAATAAGTCCGGCTTTTATTGCAAAAACTCCGGATTTCGATATAATATAATCTGTTATTATATCGGAATCGATAGGAGACAATTATTATGAAGAAATTAAACCGTTGGGTCTATGCGATCATAGGCGTAATAGTTCTGCTCTTTGCCGGACTCGTATACGCATGGTCCGTAATGGCCAAGACAATCGGCGCATCCAGACCTACCTGGACAGCAGCCCAGCTCTCTCTCACATTCACCATCGTAATGGCACTCTTCTGCGTAGGCGTTATGGCCGGCGGAATGCTCGCCAAGAAAGTTAAGCCGAACATTTACGTCATCGTATCCGGAATACTCTTCCTTGCAGGTTTCTTTATTGCAGGGACCACAGGAGATTCCCCGGCAATGCTCTACATCGGCTACGGCGTTCTCGGCGGACTCGGCTCCGGCTTTGCTTACAGCGCAGTAATGAGCACCATGTCCAAGTGGTTCCCCGATAAACAGGGACTCATTTCCGGCATACTGCTGATGGGATTCGGAATCTCCGCATTCATCGTCGGCAAGGTGTTCGCAGCAGTCGCTCCCCCGGACGGAACAGAGACCTGGAAGGCAACTCTCCGCATCCTCGGAATCGTTATCTGCGCAGTATTCGTAGTCTGCAGCTTCTTCTTCGTAAAGCCGGACGATGATTTCGTTCCTCCCACAACAGCAAAGAAGAAGGCAGGCAGAGAGCCCGCTCTTGAAGTCAATACCGGCGGAATGCTCAAGCAGCCGTCCTTCTGGCTCTACTACATCTGGGCTACGCTCCTTAGCGGTGCAGGCCTCGTAGTCGTTTCCCAGGCAAGCGGCATCGCTTCCCAGGTAGGGACCTCCGTAAGCGCAGGCACCATCGCTACAGTAGTAGGACTCATCTCCGTAATGAACGGCGTAGGCCGCGTCATTTTCGGCGGAATGTACGATAAGGTCGGATACAAGCTGACCATACTCATCGACCTCATCCTCTACGGAGCTGCTACAGCAGTCCTGCTCCTGGCTCTGTCCACCAAGTCCTTCACACTCATAGTAGTAGGATTCATACTCGGCGGACTTGCATACGGCGGCGTCACTCCGACGAACTCCGCTCTTATCAGCGACTTCTTCGGACGCAAGAACTTCCCGATGAACTTCTCGATCATCAACACCAACCTGCTGATCGCGTCCTTCGCATCCACCATAGCAGGAAGCCTCTACGACAAGAACCAGTCCTATGTTGCTCCTCTGCTCATGTACGGCGGACTTGCAGTTGCAGGACTTCTCATCTGGATCATCCTAAAGAGACCCGGAGAGGCAAAGAAGTAATCGCATACAAGACTTTCAAAGACTCCTCTGCAGCACTGCAGGGGAGTTTTTGCATAATAGGGGATGGTTCCCGTATTGCAGTTCGCTCTTGCAATGCCGGCCACTGCAGGAGTATAATGTATGAAATATTTTGCCTTGACGTATAAGGAGGATAATAATGGCAGAGGATAATAGATATACCTTTGAAAACGAGGAGTACCGCCAGACGTATTGGCATACTTGCTCGCACATCATGGCTCAGGCCGTAAAGAGGCTCTGGCCGGAAGTCAAGCTGGCCATCGGTCCGTCCATCAAAGAAGGGTGGTACTATGACATGCTGGCTCCGTTCGCGTTCACACCGGAGCACATGGAGCAGATAGAAGCCGAGATGAAGAAGATCTGCAAGGAGAACCTTAAGATCGAGCGTTTCGAGCTGCCAAGACCGGAAGCCATAGCTTTCATGCAGGAAAAAGAGGAGCCCTTTAAGGTCGAGCTCATCAACGACCTTCCCGAAGGCGAAGCCATCTCTTTCTATAAGCAGGGAGAGTTCACCGATCTTTGCGCGGGCCCGCACCTTGACGCGACCGGCCGCGTAAAGCACAACGCTTTCAAGCTGCTCACCTGCAACGCCGCCTACTGGCGCGGAGATTCCAACAGGGAAACTCTCCAGCGCATCTACGGCATAGCCTTCCAGAAGAAGGACCAGCTGGACGAGTACATCAAGAAACTCGAGGAAGCCAAGCTCCGCGACCACCGCAAGATAGGCAAGGACATGCAGCTCTTCATGACAGACGAGCTCGTAGGCCGCGGCATGCCGATGTTCCTGCCCAAGGGCTACACCATCTGGCGCATCCTGGAGAATTACATCAGAGACAAAGAGATCAAGCTCGGATATCAGCACGTACTCACACCGTGCGTGGGCACAGTGCAGCTCTACAAGACATCCGGCCACTGGGATCACTATAAAGAAAACATGTTCCCCGCCATGCAGGTAGACGAAGAGACCTACGTCCTCCGTCCCATGAACTGCCCGCACCACATGAGGATATACGCTAACCAGCCGCATTCCTACCGCAACCTGCCGGTACGCATAGGCGAGATAGCGCACGACTTCCGCTACGAGGCATCCGGCGCCCTCAAGGGCATCGAAAGAGGCCGCCACTTCTGCCAGAACGACGCGCACCTCTTCGTAACTCCGGAGCAGATCAAGGACGAGTTCAAGAGGGTAGTGGACCTCATATTCGATACCTATAAGGACTTCGGCATCACCGATTACCGCATGGTCCTCTCCTTAAGGGACCCCGCAGATAAGATCAAGTACCACGATGACGACGAGATGTGGAACACCGCTGAGAACGCTCTGCGCGAGGTGCTCAACGAGCTCGGACTGGACTACACCGAAGAGATAGGCGAGGCAGCCTTCTATGGCCCCAAGCTGGACGTAAACGTAAAGCCTGCAGTGGGTGCAGAGTACACTCTCTCCACCTGCCAGCTGGACTTCTGCCTGCCCGCGAAGTTCAACCTGGTCTACATGGATAAGGACAGCGTCGAGCGCACGCCGGTAGTCATCCACAGGGCTATACTCGGCTCTCTGGACAGATTCATGGCGTACCTCATCGAGGAGACCATGGGCGCGTTCCCGACCTGGCTCGCACCGGTGCAGGTCAAGATACTGCCCGTAACAGACAGGGCCTGCGAGTACGCATCCCAGATCTGGAAGAAGCTCGAAGCTCTCGGCTACCGCGTCGAGGTCGACAGCCGCAACGAGAAGACCGGCCGCAAGATCCGCGACGCTCAGATCGAGAAGGTCCCCTACATGATAGTAGTCGGAGACCGCGACATGGAGGCTGGCACTCTTGCTCCGCGCCACCGCTCCGAAGGAGACCTCGGCACCATGGACTTTGATCAGTTCCTGGCCATACTCAAGGAAGACGTGGACAACAAAAAGATCAAGTAAGACTGCAGACAGTCCCCAAAGATACAAGGCGGCTCCCTGAAAAAGGGGCCGCTTTTGCTTTGCGCAAAAGCCCCTGGAAGAGCTAGCTTCTCTTCTATAGTAAACTTGCAAAAAACGGCTCTATACGTTATAATAATGGGACGGCACTGTCGGTGTCTGTATTTTTGGTGTACAAAAGAGGGAACACATGAGCAAAAAGTCCGGGAAAAAGCATACGCGTCTTAAGGCGGCCGCAGGAATTGCGCTGCTTGCTTCAGGCGCGGTATTTCTTGAGCGCCTGAGGAAGGCTACCAAAGAACCCGAATCAATAAATGAAGGCAACAAGTATCTTACGCAAGAGGTTCAGCCTGTCGTTGAAATCCCAAGACCCACGCTTTATGAAAAGTTCGGGAAAAGGGCACTGGACAAGGTCCTGTCCTTCTGCGGTCTGGTGGTGCTTGCACCAGTCTTCGGCGCCATTGCTCTGGCTATAGAAATAGACGATCCGGGTCCGGTGCTGTTCAAGCAGAAGAGAGTCGGAAAAGACAAGAACTTCTTTGAACTGCACAAGTTCCGCTCCATGAAGATGTCTACACCGCACGACGTGCCGACGCACCAGCTTGCGGATCCTGACAAGTACATCACAAGGGTCGGAAAGTTCCTCAGAAAGACCTCCCTGGACGAGCTTCCTCAGATCTGGGATATTTTCCGCGGAAAGATGAGCATCATAGGACCGCGTCCGGCGCTCTGGAACCAGGAGGACCTGGTGCAGGAACGCGACAAGTACGGCGCTAATTCAGTTATGCCCGGCCTTACCGGTCTTGCGCAGATAAGCGGCCGCGACGAGCTGGAGATCCCTGCCAAGGCAGCGCTCGACGGCGAGTATGTAAGGCGCCTGCGCAACGGTTCTGTCAAGGGCTTTACCGAGGACGCAAAGTGCTTCGTGGGGACCATAAGTTCCGTCATCAGGAGCGAAGGTGTAGTCGAGGGCGGCACCGGAGAGCTCAATAAGGAAAAAGAAGCTGCTTCCGGCGGCAAAAAGGAGCACATACTTGTTATCTGCCAGTATTTCCACCCAGAGCAGTTCCGCATCAACGACATCTGCACGGAATGGGTAAAGCGCGGATACAAGGTCACCGTCGTGACAGGCATCCCAAACTATCCTCAGGGAGAGTATTACGAAGGCTACGGCAAGGATAAGAGGACTCAGGAGTTCTGGAACGGCATAGAGATAATCAGGCTGCCCATTGAGCCCAGAGGAAACACATCTCTTGAACTGGCCGCAAATTACATATCGTTTGTGGGCGAGGGCAAGAAGTGGGTCGACCGCACCCAGCTGAAGGCAGACATAGTCTTCACTTATCAGCTTTCGCCTGCGACCATGGACCTTGTCGGTATCTGGTACGCGAAGAAATTCAAAGTTCCGCACGTGCTTTACGTTCTGGACATGTGGCCGGAAAACGTCGAGATAATCACGGGGATCCACAGCAAGGCTGTTTTGGGACCTCTCCAGAAGATGCTCGACTATATCTATAAAAACAGCTCGAAGATACTCACGTCTTCGAAGAGCTTTATCACAAAGATAGAAAAGCGCGGAGTTCCGGCGGAGAAGATAGTCTTCTGGCCTCAGTACGCCGAGGATTTCTACAGACCGGTGACCGGAGCGGAGGTCCCGGAGATCCCCGCTGACGGCTGGTTCAACATAGCATTTGCCGGAAACATAGGCTATGCTCAGGGGCTTGGAATACTCCCGCCTGTTGCTGCAAAACTTAAGGCAGAAGGTCTTAAGGTGCGCTTTACCATCATAGGAGACGGACGCTATCTGCCTGAGCTCAGAGAGCAGGTCGCTGCTGCCGGCGCGGAGGATCATTTCAACTTCATCGGCAGAAGGCCTGCCGAGGATATCCCACGTCTGGTATCTGCGGCTGATGCCCTTCTGATAACACTGTCGAAGAGCGAAGTCTTTGCGATGACCATACCAGCTAAGACCCAGTCCTACATGGCCTGCGGAAAGCCTCTGCTCGTCTCTGCGGACGGGGAGGTCCAGTCGGT
>JAEEGL013136043.1_pt1 | contig 11966 bp, 11 predicted proteins | sample 9134231 | NCBI WGS metagenome assembly JAEEGL01 (sample SAMN16246548, study PRJNA631951) | gut metagenome | biome: gut microbiome; feature: rumen; material: fiber-attached | host: Bos | place: Iran: Karaj | collected 2018-10 | reverse complement strand
TTTTTTCGCCTCGGCTCGCGGTAGGGACCCTGTATCTCCTTCCGGAAATACCCCCCTCTTTGCGGCAGCCCGTCTATTATACTACCTTCTTCCCCCTTTGTCAAGTACTTTTTTCAGTTTTTTTCCGTTTTTTTCACAGCTCTTTGACAAACGCCGCGTTTTCTTATATAATAGGATACGGAGGCCGTAACCTCCGCTTGATTCCTGTAAAAAAGGGGTGTCGTCCATGAATGAACGAACGTCCGCCGCAGCCGGGCGGCTGTATGAAACGAATCCGCATCTGTTCCGTTTTTCCGCCGAAGTCCTCTCCTGTGAGGCATGGGGCGACGGCTTTGCCGTCGTGCTCGACCGCACGGCATTTTTCCCTACGGGCGGCGGTCAACCCCACGACGAAGGAACGCTGAACGGCAATGCCGTCCTCGACGCCGTGATCGACGGCGACCGCATCCTTCACCGGGTCGCCGTTCCTTTTGCGCCCGGTCAGACCGTAACGGGACAGATCGACGCCGACCTCCGGCTGAGACGCATGGCCAACCACACCGGCGAGCATCTGCTGTCCTCGGTCATGCTCCGGCGTTTCGGCCTGCACAACGTCGGCTTCCGTATGGGAAGCGCCGACGTGACCTGTGATTTTGACGGCACGGTAACGCCGGAGGAACTGTTGTCTGCCGCGGACGAGGTCAACCGCCTGATCCGGGAGAACCATCCCGTGACCGCCCGGTATTATTCGCCCGGAGAGGCGGCGGCACTGACCTACCGCAGCAAGCTGGCCTTTTCCGGCCAGGTCCGTCTGGTCAGCATCGGCGCGAACGGAGAAATTGACCGCTGCGCCTGCTGCGCGCCGCACGTGACCGCCACCGGAGAGATCGGGCTGCTGATCATCACCGACCGTTATCCCTATAAAGGCGGCCTTCGCATCCATCTGCTCTGCGGCGCCGATGCGCTCGCCCGGATCCGCGGGGACGCGGCTTGCCTCTCTTCCCTTTCGGTCCTTCTTTCCGCAAAACCGGAGGGGGACGCGGTCCGCGAGGCGGTTTCCCGCCTGTTCCGGGAAAACGAAGACCGCAAGACCGCGCTGGACGGGCTGAACGACCGGCTCAACCGCCTCATCGCCGGATCGTTCGCCGAAACCGGCCGGCCCGTCTGTCTGTTCGACGGCCGCACCGATCCCACCGCGCTGAGAAAGCTGGCATCGGCCGTCCGGGAAAACACCGGTTGCCTCACCGCTGTTTTCGGCGGCGCCGAGGCAGGACAGCGCTTCTTCGTTCTGACCGCAGGCGAGGATCTCACGGCCTTTTACACCAGGTTGAAAAACCGGATCGCCCTCCGCGGCGGCGGCTCCGACACGCTGATCCGCGGATCGACGGCCGCTTCCGACGCCGAAATCCGCACCGCCTGGGAGGAATTGACAGACGGGATCGTGACTGACGTCTGACTCTGCCCCGTCGTAAACCGCAAACAAGCGCTTTCGGCCAACGCCGGAAGCGCTTGTTTTTTCCTTTGAAAATGGTCTGCGCCCGGCGGATCAGTCTCCGTCCCCCGGCATCCGGTAGCCCATCTCCGGCGCCGGCTTCAGCAGACAGAACAACCAATCCTTGGCGCGGGCGGCGACCTCGCGAATATCGCGGAAGGTCTGGCCGGCGTAAGGAACGTATTCAGCGTCGACGCCGACGGCCGACATCCCGCAGCGGCCCGCGATATAAAGCGACCGATAAAGATGGTATTCCTGCGTCACGATCACGATCTTCCGATAGGAAAAGAGTTCGGCTGCCCGGGTAAAACTGTCATAGGTCGAGAGACCGTAGGGATCGGTCACAATGGCATCTTCCGGCACACCGCTCTCCATCGCAACGCGCTTCATGACGCCGACCTCGTCGTAGTCTTCGTTCCGGCTGTCGCCGGTCAGGAGCAGGATCGGCGCCGCCCCCTTCTGATAGAGCTCGACGCCGCGCCTAATGCGGTCGCGCAGCATATCGCTCGGCGTGCCGTCTGCCCTGACCTGACACCCGAGCACGAGAATACAGTCGAATGGCCCGGCCTCGGCGGCCTGATCGGAAGTCACGATCTGATCTGCGCCCATCTTTTTCATCAGCGCGTTGATCACGTAAAGAACGATCCCGCCTACGATGCCGGCAACCAGAGCCAGCGTGATCAGCACTTTCAGAAAGCGAAGGAACCTCCCATTCCTTTTGCCGGACATCTCCGGCTTTTTCTTTTGCCGTTTTTCTTTTTTCATTTTATAAACGCTCCCTGTCCTTTCCCATGCCGGAGGCGCCGGGAAGAGCGCCTGCCGCCCGGCGGTTACCGATAGATCCGCGGCAGCCGCAGCCTTGAAAAACCGCAAAGGATCTCGTATGGGATCGTCTGCGCCAGAGCCGCTACCTCTTCGGCCGAAATCTCGGCCTCCCCGTCGCGGCCGATCACCGTGGCGATATCGCCGGCGGCGGCCTCCGGAATATCGGTCACGTCGACCATCATCTGATCCATACAGACCCGCCCGAGAATCGGCGCCCGCCGGCCGTGCAGCAGAACCGAACCGCGGTTCGAAAGCAGCCGCGGCACCCCGTCGGCGTATCCCGCGCAGAGCGTGGCGATCCTGGTCTCGCGCGACGTCGTAAACCGATGCCCGTAACTGACGCCGACGCCGGCCGGAACGGTTTTGACCAACGACACCCGCGTTTTCATCGACAGCACCGGCTTCAGAGCCATACGGCTCCGGTCGACCTCGTCCGAAGGATAAACCCCGTAGAGAACGATGCCCTCCCGCACCATATCGAAGGACGCGCCGTCAAGCTCCATCAGCCCGGCGCTGTTGCACAGGCAGCGGAGCCCGCATGAAAGGCCCTCCCGTTCCAGAAGGTCGGTAAACCGCCGGAAGCGCGTCAGCTGATCGAGCGCCGAGGTCTTGTCGGTCTCGTCGGCTCTCGCAAAATGGCTGAAAATACCGCGTACCGACAGGCGAGGGAGCGCCTTCACGCGGCGGATGGCCGCCAGCCCATCGGCGCTGTCGGGAAACCCGATCCGCGTCATGCCGGTATCGATCGCGATGAAGCAGGAGGCGGTCCGAGAAACCGCCGCATCCGACAGCGCACGGGCCGATTCAAAATCAAAGATCGAGGGCATGATATCGTATTCCGCCAAAAGCGGGAACCACGCCCGTTCGGAGCCGCTCAGGATCAGGATGTCGTTCTCGATCCCGCTCTTCCGCAGCTCCACGGCCTCCCAGGCTGAGGCCACGCCGAAGCAGGCCACGCGGTCTGCCAGCAAAGCCGCCACCTGAACGGCACCGTGGCCGTAAGCGTCGGCCTTGACCACCGCCATCACGTCGGTCCCGGGCGGAAGCAGCGCCGCCGTCTGTCCGTGATTGTGCAGCAGCGCCGCGGTGTCGATCTCCAGCCAGCTTCGCGTCTGATTCAAATTGCGTTCCCATGCAGGGTCCATTATCGGGAATCCTCCTAGCGATTACTTCTCAGCGGATAAACGAAACGACAGCCGGTCCGTCAGGCGGGGACTGCCGACGACAGGATCAGGTCGAGGACCTTCTCGGTCAGCAGATTTTCCGCGACCGTCTCGTATCCGTAATACTCCATATATTCGTCGGACGAGGAGAAAAGACCGCTTTCCGACGCCTTCTGCGCGGCAAAATCCCGGATCTCCCCTTCCGTACAGGCGATGTCCTCCCGTTTCGCGATCTCGTGGAAGGCCAACTGTTCCTTGACGTCCGAGGTCGCCTGCGCCATAATCTGCGCTTCCAGTCCTTCGACCGTCTGCGACTGCGCCGCCAGATAATCGGATAAACTCACCGAGGCCGCCGCCGCCAGATCCTCGACCGTGCGGTAGAGCGCGGTATAGCGCTCCTGATAGAGATCGAACGGCTTTTTCCGAAGCGTACTGTTTTCCATCACCTTTTCCCAAAGCTGCGCTTTGGCGCGATAGGACGCTTCCGCTTCTTTTTCGGCCAGCAGCTCCGACCGCACGGCCTCGGTCAGCTCCCCGACCGTCGACACGCCGGCGCGCAGCTTGGCGGCAATCTCATCGGTCAGCGGCGGGATCTCCTTCTCGTACAGCGCACGCACCGTCACAGAATAGACCGCTTCGCAGGAGGCGATACCCTCCCCGCGATAATCGGCCGGCAGCGTCACCGTCAATTCGGCGCTTTCGCCCAGCTTCATTCCCCGCATGCCGTCAAGCAGCGCGGCGACCACGGGATCGCCGGGATCGTCCCCGCAGCGGCAGGTCGCGCCTTCTTCCGAAAGAGACGGCATCGAAACACCGTTCAGAAAACAGAACCGGTCAAAGGTGACCGTAACGCCGTCGCCGACCGGCTTTTCGGTCGGCGTCAGAGCCGTATGCTCTTCGCGCAGCGCAAGAATCACGGCTTCGACCTCTTCGTCGGAAACCGAGGTGTCGTGGACCGTGTAGGTCAGGCCGCGGTATTCACCGAGAGAAAGATAGGCCGTGAGATCCTCTTTGTCAAAGCCGCGCCATCCCGCCGTCCGGCAGGAACCAAGCAGCAGCAAGCCGAACAGAAACAGCGCCAATCGCCAGCGTCTCACCGATCCGGTCCCTCCTTTTTTCATCCGCCTTTCGGCGTTCCGTATCTTTTTCGTATTATACCACATTTTGTCGGGAAATAAAAGAAGCGGCGCCTTTTTTTTACAAAAAGGATACATTTGAAAAAACGGGCCGTAACCGCCGTAAACGTCCGTTAAAACCAACAAATATTTATCTCTCTTTTTGTTCAAAACGTAGAAAATAAAAATTCTTCTGTTTTTGATGTCCCCTTTTCCCGTTTTTTGGATTTATATAGGGTAGAAGCGATAATTCGAAAACGTCAGCCCGTTGCCGGGAGGCATACAGAAAAACCGTTAACTCCCGTTGCCCTTTGCGATTGCCTTTCCTTGACTTCCTGCTGATACTGTGCTATAATAATAATATGGAGGTGTTTTCATGAAACGCTTTTTGATCCTTTGTCTTTCCCTGCTCATTGTCCTTCCACTGCTCTTCGGGTGCAAGAAGAAGGACGCTTTCACCGAAGCGGACTACGCCGCCTGGACCGCTCCGGTCAAGATCGACGCGGTCCCCGACGACCGGCCAGAAGGCACGGTGTATCTGACCTTCCGTCTCGACGGCACGGACACCGTCTACCGCCTCGACAACTTCATCACCGTCGACACGCGGGAGCTCGAGGCGGTCACCTTCCGCGGCGGGAAAACGCTCTCGGTCCTGAATCCGTCAGATAATCCGAGCGTCGCCTATGTCTACCTGCGCGATCCGGCCGCCTACGGCTTTTTTGAGAAAACCGTCCTGTCGCTGTCTTATTCCGCCAACGACGCGGCCGGCAAGGCGCCGGGCGCTTCCTTCCGTCTGACCGAGGCGAACGGCAAGACCGCCTCCTATACCGTTTACGCCGACGGATACGTCCGCCGCGTCGTCGACAATGCGGTGGCGCTTTCGGCGACCGCGCTGACCGGCGAGGAGACCGCCTATCTCTTTGCACTCGAACTGATGGCCTACGGCTATCGCCCGGGGCCGGCCGACGCCTCCTTCTGCGCCTTTGATCCCGCCGCCGACCGACTCCGCATCCGCTTTGGGGAAGGCGGCGAAAAAGTACTGAACGCCGACGAGTCCGCGTACCTTTTCAATGCGATCGTCGGAGTCGTGGTTGCGTCCGGAATGCCGGGCGGTGCACGCGCCGCCTATCAGCTCTTCAACGGCAAGATCGGTGACGAAGGCAAGGAGCTGTTCCGCTTCGATATCCTTCGCGGCCTCGCTCAGGCGATCGACGCCGGGGACGCCGAACTCCCGGCCGCCTCTCCCGACGCCATGTACCGCGTCTTTGAAAACGGTGCCGTCCGCCGCACCGTATCCGCCCTCTATCTCACCGGCGGCACGGTCATTCTGACCGGCTCCTTCTCCGAGATCTGCGACCCCGCCGCCGATTGCGCGAACGCCTCCGACGTTCTGGCCCTGCTGCTGGCTCCGGGTGAAAACTGACCGCTCCGCTTCCCTGCGCCGCCGTAACCCGGCGGCGCTTTTTTCTCCCGACGGAAAAACCGGTCTCCCGACGACTTCCCGCCGCAGGCCTCTTGACTTTTTCCGGTTTTCTGTTATAATATATAGGATAGGGCGTCTCTCGCCCCGTCAAAACCAGCAGGAAAGGTGCCTCACCATGGACGGTTCTCTTCGTATTCTCGTTCTCAACGGCCCGAATCTCAATATGACCGGCATCCGCGAGCCGGAGATCTACGGCTCCGTCACCCTCGACGAGATCAACGCCGCGCTGAACGACGCGGCCGCCTCGCTCGGCGTATCGCTCGACTTCGTTCAGTCGAATCACGAGGGCGTGCTGATCGATCATCTGCAGGACGCGCCGACCACCTACGACGCCGTCATCCTGAACGCCGGCGCGCTGACGCATTATTCCTACGCGCTCCGCGACGCCATCGCCTCCATCCCGCTGCCGGTGGTCGAGGTCCATATGTCTCAGATCGCATCCCGGGAAGACTTCCGGCATACCTCAGTGATAGCGCCGGTCTGCCTCGGCACCATCGCCGGATTCGGCAGCTTCAGCTATCATCTGGCGCTGGCCGCGCTCCTTGAGCGCTTCAAAAAGAACTGACCGCCATGGGCCGCTTCATCGTCATTGACGGCCTCGACGGCTCCGGCAAGGAAACCCAGACCGCGCTGCTGGCCGACCGTCTTCGAAACGACGGCCGGAAAGTGCGCGTGCTGTCCTTCCCTTGCTACGATCAGCCGAGCTCGCTCTTCGTCCGGATGTATCTCGGAGGAGAACTCGGCCCTCATCCGGATGATACCAACGCCTACGCGGCCTCGAGTTTTTTCGCCGCCGACCGCTATCTTTCCTACCGCCTTGACTGGCAGGCCGACGCGGCCGATCCCGAAACCGTCCTGATCGCCAACCGCTACACGACCGCCAACGCCGTGCATCAGCTCTCCAAGCTGCCGGAAGCGGAATGGGACGGCTTTTTAAGCTGGCTGTGGGATTACGAATTCAACAAGCTCGGGATCCCGGTGCCGGACGATATCCTGTATCTGGAGATGACGCCCGCCGTCGCGCGCCGTCTGATCCGGCAGCGTTCGTCCGAGACCGGCCGCGCTCAGGATATCCACGAGGCGGACGGCTCTCATCTGGAGCGCAGCTACCGCGCCGCCCTGTACGCCGCCGAAAAACTCGGCTGGCATCGCATCCCATGCTATCGCGGCGACGAGCCCCTTCCCCGGGAGACCGTGGCCGGGACCATCCTGTCGGTACTGGGTTATTCGTAACGTTTTTTCGAAAAGGAGCCCGCATCATGAACGTATGGATTCTGTTAGCCGACGGTTTTGAGCTGGTGGAGGCGCTGTGTCCTCTCGACGTACTGCGCCGTGCCGGCGCGAACGCCGTCGCCGTCAGCGTGAACGACACCGTTTCCGTGACCTCCTCGAACCGCGTGACAATCCGGGCGGACCGCACCCTGGCCGAAATCGCCGGAGGCGCACTGCCCGATATGATCGTACTGCCGGGCGGCATGCCCGGAGCGTCAAACCTGCGCGCCTGCCCCGCCGTCTGCGACGCCGTGCGTCGTCTGGCGGAAGCCGGCGGCTTTGTCGCTGCCATCTGCGCTGCCCCCTTTATCTTAGGCGAACTGGGATTGCTCGACGGACGAAGCGCCACCTGCTTCCCCGGCTTTGAAAACCGGCTTGCCGGCGCGATCCTCTCCGAGAAAAAGGTCGTGCGCGACGGTCCCTTTATCACCGCCGCCGGCATGGGCGCCTCGCTTTCCTTCTCCGCCGCGTTGGTCACGGCACTGTTCGGAAAAGAAAAAGCCGACGCCATCCTCGCTTCGATCCAGACACCGTAACCGAAGCCGTCTTCGCATCCCCCCCCGATCAAAAGAAAGGAGCCGCCCGCCGTGAACACCGGTCTGAAATGGGAAAAAAACCGCATACGGGAAGCCCTGCTGGCCGAACGCCTGACCGTCCCGGAAGAACTCCGGGCGGAAGCGGACGCCGTGATGACGGCGCGCTTCACCGGTCTTGCCTCCTTTCGTTTCGCAGAAGCCGTCCTTCTTTACTATCCGATCAAGGGAGAACCGAATGTCCTTGGCTGCTTTGAGGCCGCCCGCAGAGCCGGGAAAGCGGTCGCGTTCCCGAAATGCGATCCGGTCTCCTGCTCTATGACCTATGGGATCGTTTCCTCGCTCGAAGAGCTGGTACCCGGCCTTTACGGCATTCCCGAGCCGCCGGACAGTGCCGAGCGCTACTGTCCCGCGCCGACCAAGCACGACCTCTGCGTCGTCCCCGCGGTCTGCTTCGACCGCCACGGCAGGCGGATCGGCTACGGAAAAGGCTATTACGACCGGTTCCTCTCGTCTTTCGGCGGCTCTTCCGTCGGATTTACCCTGCACCGGTTCCTGTGTGATAATCTGCCGCACGGGCGTTTCGACCGCACCGTCGATCTGATCCTGACGGAAAGAGGGGTGTTTTCACCGGTATGAAAGCCAAAACCTCCTTTACCGCACCGCTTTTCGTCCTGATCCTGTACGGACTCATCATCGCCTCCCGTTTTCTGAAGGACCGTCTCATCAGCGCCGGCGGCAACGTGTATCTGTCGGTCATCATCCTGCAGATCCTCGTCTTTCTGATCCCGTCGATCATCTTCTGCCGCATGAAAGGGATCGGTTATTCCGTTAAACTGAACATCCGTCTCTTCTCTCCTTCCCGGTTCGGCAGCATCATCGTCACCGCGCTGCTCATGATCCTCGGATCGATCCTCATCCGGTTCGTCCAGATCTACGTCGGCGGGTTATCATCTTTCCGCTTCTCTCTCTACGACACCTACCTGAGCGGAGATTCCCCCTACGATTTTCTCTTCACCGCCACCGCTTTCGCCCTGATGCCCGCCCTGACCGAGGAATTCGTCTTCCGGGCCATTCTTCTGACGGAGTACAACGAAGCCGGTTTCAGCGCCGTGCAGGCGACGCTCATCTCCTCCCTGCTCTCCTCGATGATGTATTTCAATCTGGAGCTTTTTCCCATACGGCTTCTGGCGGCGCTTTTCCTCTGTCAACTGACCTACGTCACCGGCTCCTCGCTCTCGGCTTTCCTTTCTCACATTATCTTTAATATTTACGGCATTTTCGGAGAAAAATATATTCTGAGAGCCATTGCCGACCCCTCCAACAAGATCATCAGTATTTTTGCCTTCACGCTGCTCTTCCTGCTCGTCGCCATCATCCTTTTCGGAGAATATGAAAACATCCTCCGCCGGATGGGGCAGACCGGCGTGCCGACGCCCTCCTACCGTCTGAAAAAAGCCGAAGACGGCCGGACGCCGGATCTGTCCGCCACCGAGGCGGCCGAAGCGGGGACCGAATCCGCCGCGCTCAGTGAGTCCACGCGAAAAGGCATCGAGGCGTTTTTCTCCCCCACATTTCTTCTCTGTATTCTCATTTTTGTCGTCGCCATATTCGGTTCAATATGACGGAAAGGAGGTCACTTTTTGATGAATCGCTCTTCTGATACTCCGCAAAAAAAACGTCCCGTATCGGCGTCGGGGAAGCATCCGACGGCACGGCGTACGGTCAACGCTCCCGCTCGTAAAACCGGCGCCCGGACGGCACCCGACGAAATCTCGGCGCCGCAGGCGCGCAGCTCAGCAGGCAGCCGGAGTTCTTCTCCTTCTTCCGCCTCCTCTGCCGTCGTCCGCCGGAAAAGTGCGCACGCGGCTTCCGCCAGGCCGGCTGCGGCGGCGCGCGCCAGAACTGCCGCCGCCAGATCCGCCTACCGTGCCGAAGAAGAGAACGGCCGCACCGGCAGCACGCTGGTCACCAGTCTGCTGAAGGCCGTCGCCTATATCGTGACGATCCTTGTCGTGGCGGGAACCCTTTCTTACTTCGCTATCAACATCGGAAACGATGTTTTCGCCTTCGTTAAGAGCAGCGAGGAAGTCCAGATCACCATCCCCGAGGGCGCGGATCTTACGATGATCGGCGAAAAGCTCACGAACGCCGGTGTGATCCGATACCCCAAGATATTCCGGCTCTATCTGAAATTCCGTCATAAAAATCAAGCGGAATTCGTCTCCGGAGATTACACAGTCTCCCCGTCCATGAGCTACGATACGCTTTACTATACTTTCGTCCGCCGCACCGTCACCGAAAAGACAACCGTCATCGTTTCGATCCCGGAGGGCTATACCGTCGAACAGATCATCGACACGCTGACCGTGAAATACGGACTCAGTACGAAGGAAGAACTGACCGACGTGATCCAGCATTACGAATTCGACTACTGGTTCCTCGAAGGTGTCACGCTCGGGAACCGAAAGTACCGGCTGGAGGGCTATCTCTATCCCGATACCTATTATTACTACTCCGACGCCAACGCCGAAACGATCATCAACAAGATGCTCCAGAACTTCGATAAGAAGATGAAAAGCGTCTTCAAGCACAGTGTGGCGCCCGGCAACACCTATCAGGATAAGATCCTGTATCTCTGCCGGGAGCGCGGCTTCACCTTCGACCAGATCGTCACTATCGCGTCGATGATCCAGATGGAGGCCAAGTTCGACAGCGAATACAGTCTTATCGCCGAGGTCTTTATCAACCGACTGAACAATCCCTCTCAGACAAACGGGAAGCTCGAAAGCGACGCCACGATCCAGTATTTTCTCGAGGAACGGAACCCCGACCTGACCGCCCAGCAGCTTGCGATCCAGGATCCGTACAACACCTACCTCTATCCCGGCCTGCCGCCCGGGGCGATCTCCAATCCCACCTATCTTGCCATCAACTATGCCCTCTATCCCGCCAACGAAGGCAACTACTACTTCGTGGCGACGCCGGACGGCACCTCTCTCTTTGCCAAAACCTACAAAAAACACCAAGAAAACGTTCAATACGTAAGATCGCTTCATTAAAATCTCAAAAATTGTGACGAATTTGAAAATTCAACATTTTCCCTATTGTTTGAAAGCCGTTTTTATAGTAAAATAATGTTTTGGAAAGATATTCCGAATGTTTAATTATTCAAGGATAAGGAGAACTCTTATGTCTGTCAAAGTTGCAATCAATGGTTTTGGCCGTATCGGCCGCTTGGCCTTCCGTCAGATGTTCGACGCCCCCGGCTACGAGGTCGTCGCCATTAACGATCTGACCAGCCCCAAAATGCTGGCTCATCTTCTCAAATATGACACCGCTCAGGGGCCCTACTGCGGCACCATCGGGGAAGGCAAACACACCGTTTCCTTCAAGGATTCCGTCCTTGACGAGGACGGCAAAACGGTCGTCGAGCCCGGTTCTATCACCGTCGACGGCAAAGAGATCACCATTTACGCCTGCCCGAAGGCCGCCGATCTGCCGTGGGGCGAGCTCGGCGTCGACGTCGTGCTCGAATGCACCGGCTTCTACACCTCGAAAGAGAAGTCCATGGCGCATATTCAGGCCGGCGCCAAGAAGGTCGTCATCTCGGCTCCCGCCGGCAACGATCTGAAAACCATCGTTTACAACGTTAACCACGAAACTCTCACCGCCGAGGATCAGGTCATTTCCGCCGCCTCCTGCACCACCAACTGCCTCGCGCCGATGGCAAAAGCGCTGAACGCGTTTGCGCCCATCCGCCACGGCATCATGACGACTGTTCATGCCTATACCGGCGATCAGATGGTTCTCGACGGTCCGCACCGCAAGGGCGATCTGCGCCGCGCGAGAGCAGCAGCGATCAATATCGTTCCGAACTCCACCGGAGCGGCAAAGGCCATCGGTCTTGTCGTCCCGGAGCTGAACGGCAAGCTGCTCGGCTCCGCACACCGCGTTCCCGTTCCGGACGGATCCACCACCATCCTTGTCGCTGTCGTGGAAGGCGAGGACATCACCGTTGAAAGCGTCAACGCCGCCATGAAGGCCGCGTCCAATGAATCCTTCGGCTATACCGAGGATCCGATCGTTTCGAGCGACATTATC
>JAEEGL011418413.1_pt1 | contig 11966 bp, 9 predicted proteins | sample 9134231 | NCBI WGS metagenome assembly JAEEGL01 (sample SAMN16246548, study PRJNA631951) | gut metagenome | biome: gut microbiome; feature: rumen; material: fiber-attached | host: Bos | place: Iran: Karaj | collected 2018-10 | reverse complement strand
CTGAATAAACCGCAGTGCGGTTTATTCGCAGGGCGGAAGCCCTGCAATTCGTCAAAATCACCGATTTTGACGAATTCAGCCATTGTTACAATGCGTTTATCGAGAAAAAGCAAGGACTGCTTTTTCTCGAAGTGCAAGGATTTTGAAGTAATTTCTTCAAAATCCTTGCACCGGAACAAATCCGCGCGCCCTTGAACGCTTTGCTTTTCAAGGGCTTCGGATTTGTTCAGTACGCATTAAAATAATACAAAAAGCAAGCAAAGCCGTACGGCGCGGGGATCCGCGCGCCGTGCGGAACGGGCGCGGATGCGGAGGATGGGAGCTTGAAAGAGGTACTCAGGGCGAACGGACTGCGCAAGCAGTTCATCAGCGGCGAGGTCGTGGTCAACGCGCTCGCGGGCGTCGACTTTTCCATTGCCGCCGGCGAGATGGTGGTGGTGCTCGGGCCGTCCGGCTCCGGGAAAAGCACCATGCTCAACATCATCGGCGGGATCGAGACGATCACCTCCGGCGAGCTGTTCTACCGGGACGTCGCGGTCCATACGCTCGACAGCGCCGGCATGACGGAGTACCGGCGGAAATACGTCGCCTTCGTGTTCCAGTTCTACAACCTGATGCCGAACCTGACCGCGCTGGAGAACGTCCGCCTGGCGGCGGAGCTGTCAGAGCACCCGCTGGACGCGCAGGAGCTGCTCGAGGGCGTGGGGCTGGCTGGGCGCGAGGAACAGTTTCCCGCCATGATGTCCGGCGGACAGCAGCAGCGCGTCGCCATTGCGCGCGCCCTGTGCAAGAACCCCGACCTGCTGCTTTGCGACGAGCCGACGGGCGCGCTGGACACGAAGACCGGCGCGGACGTGATGCGCCTGCTGACGCGCTTCAACCGGAAATACGGCAAGACCGTCATCATCGTCACGCACAACCCCGCCATCGCGAAGATCGCGGACAAGGTCTTCTATTTCCGCGACGGAAGGATCGAGCGGCTGACGGTCAACGAGACGCCGCTTTCCGTGGACGAGGTGGAGTGGTAGATGAAATACTATGCCAGGAATATCCTTCGCACCGTCCTGCAAAACCGCGGCGCGTATATCGGCGCGGTCGTCATCATTGCCATCGGCGTGCTGGTGTATATTTCCATGACGGAGTTTCTGAACAACCTTGCGCGCGCGCTGGACGACTACTGCGAGCGGAACGCCTTCGCCGACGTGTTCGCCGCCGTGGAGAGCATGCCGCGCAGCAAGCTGGACGACCTGCTGGAGGTCGAGGGCGTCGAGGCCGTGTTCGGGCGGCTGGAGGGCAACGCGCGCCTGGTGCCGGACGACGGGAGCGGCGACGTCGTCACGGTGCACCTGATGGCGTGGCACGCGGACGACGCCATGAACCGGCTCACGCTGCGCCCTGCGCCGGAGGATATGGCGGAGGACGAGATCTATATCGGCGCGAACATGGCGGAGGCGCGCGGCTTCCGCGCGGGCGACGCGATCACGCTGACGGTGAACGGCCGCACACGGCGCTATACCTATGCGGGAAAGGCGCATTCGCCGGAGGCGATGTTCCTGCTCGCGGACGAATCCGCCTCCGCGCCGGACAACGCGGTGTTCGACGTGGGCGCGCTGAGCACGGCGGGGCTGGAGGCGCTGCTGGGAAAGCGCGGCGTCGTCACGAACATCGGGCTCCGGCTCTCGCCGGGCGTCCGCTTTGCCCAGGTGAAGCACGCGCTGGAGCAGAAGCTCCGCCCCTATGGGCTCGGCAGCCTCTGCGCGCGCAGGGACCAGTTCAGCTACGACTCGCTGATCGTCGAGATCGACAGCTATCGGATGATCGTGCATATCCTGCCCGCCATCTTTATGGCTGTCACGATGTTCATCCTCTATATCGTGCTCAAGAAGATGGTGGACAGGGACCGCGCCCTCATCGGAACGCTCAAGGCGTTCGGCGCCGGCAACTGGGAGATCGTGTCGCGCTATCTGACGCTGGGCGCGATGATCGGCGCCGCGGGCGGGCTGCTGCCGATCCTGCCGGGCGAGCTGGCGGGGCGCTATCTCTTTCTGGACGACGCGACCTATTATGCCATGCCGTATCAGGATTACCGCGCCGACCCGAAGGTCTGGGCGTGCGGGATGCTGATCTCCGTGGGGACGGCGCTCGCGTCGCTGATGATCGGCGTGCGCGACGTGCTGTACGTCATGCCGGCGGAGAGCATGCGCGCCGCCGCGCCCGCGGGGACGGCCGCCTTCCGTCTGCCGCCCCTGCTGGACAGGCTGCTCAACCAGCGGCAGAAGATCGGTCTTCGCGCCATCTTCCGAAACCTGCTGCGCAGCCTGGTCGTCGCGCTGTCGATCGCGCTGCCGTTCAGCATGATCTCATCCTTCGGCTCCTTCAACGACGTGCTCGACCAGACCATCTACGACCAGTTCCTCAAGGCGGAGACCTTCGACCTGCGCGTCCGGCTGACGGGCTACGTCAGCGAGGACGCCGCTTCCGCCGTCATCCGCAGGCTGGACGGCGTGCGCATGGCGGAGAGCTGCAGCAGCTATCCGGTGGAGCTGACCTGCCGCAACCGCAGCAAGGACGCGGTGCTCACCGTGCTGAACAAGGGGTCGCGGATGAGCCGCATCATGGACATCGACAACTGCTTTTTTGAACCGCGGGACGACGGCCTGATCCTCAGCGAGGGCTTCGCCAGAAAGCTCAACGTGCGGGCGGGCGACACGCTCGAGGTCAGCGGCGCCGGCCTGACGCGAGACGGGCAGACGGTGCGGGTGCCCGTCGTGCAGATCGTGCGCGTGGGCTTCGGGAGCGGCTGCTACCTCTCGCGCGAGGGCGTCGAGAACCTTTTTCACACGCCCTACCGGGCGAACAGCATCCTGCTCGTCGCGGAGGAGGGACAGCTGCCGCGGATCCGGGAGCAGCTGAACCGGGAGCGCGGCGTCGCCTCCGCCGTCGAGAACGCGCGCATGCTGTACTACAGCAAGGAAATGATGGGCACGACCGTGATCATGCTCAACCTGATGGCGGCCTTTGCGCTGGCGGCGGGCGTTATCATGATCTATAACATCATCAGCATCAGCATGCGCGAGCGGCGCAACGAATTCGGCACGCTGATGGTGCTGGGGATGCGCGCGGGCGAGATCACGGAGATCATCCTGTTCGAGCAGACGCTCAACTTTGCCGTCGGCATCCTGCTGGGGTTTCCGCTTTCGAGGCTGATGTGCTCCGCCATCGAATACGCGGTGGAGACGGACACGCTGTCCGTCGAAATGCGGATCCAACCGCTGACCTATCTGGTCACGTTCGGGATCTGCACGGCCGCGGCGGCGATATCCCTGTTCTTCGTCATCCGCGACGTGATGCATACCCAACTGACGGAAGTCCTGAAAGCGAGGGAATAAACTGTGAAGCTGAAAAAGAAGAACGCCCCGGCGCAGCCGGAGCAGAATCCCGCCGGGGAAGAGCAGGGCGCGCCGTCGCCGCGGCGGAAAAACACGAAGCGCAGGCTCCTGATCGCCGGCGCGTGCGCCGCCGTGCTGCTGCTCGCGCTGCTGGCGTGGGGCTCTCTGACGAGGGTCCCGACGGAAACGCTTGCCGCCGCGCCCTTTGCCGACAGCTTTACCGAGACCGGCATCGTCACGGGCGGTCCTGCGCGGGAGTACCTGAGCCCTGTTTCCGGCCGGATCGCGGAGGTGACGGTGCGCCGGAACAGCGCCGTCAAGGCGGGCGACGTGCTCCTGCGCATCGACGCGTCGGAGCTGGAGTATGAGCTGCAGAGCCACCGCAACGCGCTCGAGGGCTACCGTGCGAAGGTGAACGAGACGATCCGCGACCTGCGCGGCGAGCTGAGCAATCTGGAGGCGGAGCGCAGCGCGGAGCGGTATGACAGCGAGCGGGATATGTCGCCGGAGGTGTATCTCGCGTCGCTGCGCGCCCGGGCGGAGGCGGCGCGCACCCGGACGGAGCTTGCCGAGAAGGCGCTGAGCGACGCGAGAGAGCTCTATGAGATCGGCGCGGAGTCCCGCGCCGCCGTGGAGGAGGCGGAGGCGGCCCTGAAGGAGGCGCGGGCGGAGAGCGCGACGCTGGCGCGCCAGTGCGAGGAGGCGGCCAGACGCCTGTCCGGGGCCGGCACGTATCACAGCGCGCAGGACGAGAGCTATGCCGTTCGCATGCAGACGGTGCAGGAGACGCTGGACGATTATCTGGCGCTCGCCGCCGCGGAGGATCCCGGCGCGGAGGTGTTCAGCCGGCTGAGCATCGGCAAGCAGATCGCGGAGGAGACGTCCCAGATCCGGATGCTGGAGGAGAAGCTGGACCGCTGCACCGTCCGCGCAAACGGCAGCGGCTACGTGTCGTCGCTGCCCGCGGAGACGCTCTCGAGCGTGACGGAGGGCGACCCCGTCGTCGTGGTGCGGGAAAGCGCCGCCCTCACGCTGGTGGTGAACGTGCTGACGAGCGAGGAGCCGTTCCTGCGCGTGGGCGACGCCGTGACGCTGACGCAGAAGCGCAAGGGCGAGCAGACCGTGTACGAGGGCGCGATCAGCGAGATCGGCAACTACGCGGACAAGGGGCTTTCCGCCACCGGCGCGGAGGAATACCGCGTGCGCGTGGTCGTCGCCCTGCCGGAGGACGCGGGGCTGAAGGAGGGCTACGAGCTGGAGGCGCGCTTCACCACCTACCGCAGCGACGCGGCGCTGACCGTGCCGAACAGCGCGCTGTTCAAGGTGAACGGACAGGACTGCGTGTTTGTGGTATCCGGCCTCCGGGCGGAGGCGCGGCCCGTCGTGATCGCGCACAAGGCGGCGATCCGCACGGAGATTGCCTCCGGCATACAGGCCGGGGATCGGATCGTGACCGACGCGAATCTGGAGGATCTGGAGGACGGCGCGCTGGTGATCGCCGAGAGCGGGAACTGAGCGGGGAAGCGGCGCTTTTCGGAGAGAAGGCGCCGCGCCGGCGGCCGAGAACGGTGCTTGCAATCGCGCCGGGCGCGTGGTATGATATAGGAAAGAAAAGCCCCGGCGCCGCCGGAGCGCGCGGAGGAGAGAGGACGGCAGTATGGAAACGAAGCGCTTTCAGAAGGGCGAGGTCATTTTTCAGGAGCGATCCTTCGGCAACACCATGTACGAGATCCGCAGCGGCAGCGTCGGCGTGTATCTGTCCTACGGCAAGCCGGAGGAGCTCAAGCTGACCGAGCTGGGCGCGGGGCGCATCTTCGGCGAGATGGCGGTCATCGAGGTCAGCCCCCGCAGCGCGACCGTCGCCGCGCTGGAGGACGTCGAGCTGCTGGAGATCACCACGGCGGATATCCGGACGTATTTCGACGAGCGCCCGGAAAAGCTGCTGGAGATCATGCGCTCGCTCAGCCGCCGCACGCGCGAGCTGACGGACGATTACAACGCGGCGTGCGCCGCGCTCGGCGAGTGGAAGGACGCGACGCGCGCCGGCGGCAAAAAGCGCGCCGGCCTGATGGACCTGCTGGCAAGATTCGCCGAGGCGTATAACGAGAGCGTGCGATACGCGAACCTCTACGTCGCGCCCGGCGCGGTCGGGTCCTACTATTGATCGGCTGCGAGGAGGCGCATTTGGAAATGAAGGCTTATCAGAAGGGCGAGATCGTTTTCCGCCAGGGCGACCCCGCGCAGAGCATGTTCAGCATCGTCGACGGGCGCGTCGGGATCTATCTGGACTACGGCACGGAAAAGGAAAAGAAGCTCACCGAGCTTTTCCTCGACGACTTTTTCGGCGAGATGGGACTGATCGACGGCGCGCCGCGCAGCGCGACGGCGGTGGCGCTGGAGCGGAACACGCGGCTCGAGGAGATCACGGAGGAAAAGCTCGGCGAGCTATTCCGGGAGGATCCGCCCCGGGTGCTGATGATCATGCAGACGCTCTCCCGCCGGCTGCGGAGGCTGACGAAGGAATATCGGACGGTGTGCAAGGCAGCCGCCGACGTGACCGCGAGCGGCGGTCAGAACGCGGAGGAGCTGGCAGAGACGGTCGACGAGCTCATGGACCGCCGCTCCGGCATGCTCTCTTACGACTCGTGACGATACCGACGCCCCCGGAAGCGCGTTCTCCGGGGGCGCTTTCACAGGGGCGCGGCGCGCGCCGGAATCTGCGGGGAGGGACCTCTATGGCGGAGAATAAGGAGTTTATTGAGCTGATCGGTTTCCGCAAGCGGCAGATCATCTTCCGGGAGGGGGAGCGCGGAAACTGCATGTATGAGGTCGACAGCGGCCTCGTCGGGATATTTATCGAATACGGCAAGCGCGGGCAGAAGAAACTGACGGAGGTCGCGCCGGGCGGCTTTTTCGGCGAGATGGGCATGGTGCGCGGCTTCGTGCGCAGCGCGACCGCGGTATCGCTGGACGACCAGACGAGCGTCCGGCCCATCTCGTGGGAAACGCTGGGGCTCTACTTCAAGGAGGCCCCCGCAAAGATCGTCGGCATCATGCAGCAGATGGGGCAGAGGATCGAGAAACTGTCGGAGGACTATCTCGCGGCCTGCGGCGCGGTGCAGGAGCTTTCCACCCGATGCGGCGAGCTGGCGGAGGAGAACCGGAAGCTGGCGCGAAAGCTCAACCGCCTGCAGCCGGCGGACGGGACTGCCCGGCCGGAGGGCATGCCGACCTGGCGAACCATCGCCGGCGAGAGCGCGGAGGAGCAGGACGAGCGGTTCAGGCGCTATATCGAGGATTACCGGAACTATCTGGAACGGCGGGAAAAACAGGCGTAAGGGTACGCCGGCGGTTGACGGGCTGCCGCTGCGGCGGCTGTGAAAGGGAGGGGGATGCCGGATGAGCACGGATGGCAACGCGGGCGTTTTGGCTCCGGAGCGCGCCGGCTCGCTGCTGCTGGAGATGGCGACGACCTCCTTCGACGAGGTGATCGAGATCGACCTCGTCCGCGGGCGGGTGCGCTCGCTGCGCCACGCGCAGGGGAAGTATTTCGTCCCGGTTCCCGACGGCCCCTTCGAGTCGACCTTCCGCTACAGCGCGGACTACATGATCCATCCCGACGACCGGGAGGAATACCTGCGCTTTCACGACGTCGGCACGCTGTACGAACGGCTGGAGGCGTCGGAGATCCCGGGCGTGCTGCGGGCGAGCTTTCGCTACAAGCTGCTCGACGGGGGCTGGCTCCGGGCGGAGGAGACGCTGGTCGGCGGCGCGCGGCACGGCATGCCGGAGGGCGTGATCTACGCCCTCGTGGCAAACCAGGAGACCGAGGAGGAGCAGGCGTTCCGCCGCGGCACCTCCTCCGAGCGGAACGACCTGACGGGCCTGCTGTGGGAGGAGGAGTTCTTCGAGCAGGCGGAGGAGGTCCTCCGCCGCCATCCGTCCGGCTGGTGCATGATCGCCATCGACCTGGAGCACTTCAAGCTCTTCAACGAGTGGTATGGCAGGCAGCAGGGCGACCTGCTGCTGGCGATCATCGGCGCGAAGCTCAAGAAGGTCGAGATCGAGACCGGGGGCCTGGCGTGTTATCTGGGACAGGACGACTTTGCCCTGCTGGCGCCCCGCGACCGGGAGATGATCGAGCGCCTGTTCGACGATATCCACGAGCTGATCACGGATTACGGCACGTCGGTGGGCTTCATGCCCGCCTTCGGCGTCAGCGAGGCGGACGCGGACGGCGCGCCCATGGACCTGTATGACCGCGCGGCGCTCGCGGCGCGCCACGCCAAGGAAAACTACCATACCCGCATCCGCAGCTTCACGCCCGCGATGTACGAGCAGACGGAGCGGGAGTATCACATCCTCTCGGACTTCCAGAAGGCGCTGAAGGACCGCGAGCTTTTCATCCAGCTCCAGCCCCAGTGCCAGATCTCCAACGGGCGCGTCGTGGGCGCGGAATCCCTGGTGCGCTGGCGCAAGGCGGACGGCGAGATGGTCCCCCCGGGCGTTTTCGTGCCCGTGCTGGAAAAGTACGGCTTCATCACCGACCTGGACGAGTACGTCTGGGAGGAGGTCTGCATCTGGCAGAAGAAATGGCTCAGCGCCGGCCACACGCCGCTGCCGGTCTCCGTGAACGTGTCCCAGATCGACATTTTCACCATCGACGTGCCGGCGTTCTTCGACCAGCTGATCCGGAAATACGATCTGCCCGTGGACGTGCTGAAGATCGAGATCACCGAATCCGCCTACGTCGACAGCGACCACGTGGCGGACGCGGTGCAGCGTCTGCGCGGCAGGGGCTTCCTGGTGCTGATGGACGACTTCGGCAGCGGCTATTCGTCGCTGAATATGCTGCGCAACCTGAACGTGGACATCATCAAGCTGGACGCCCAGTTCCTGCGCATGAACGGCAGCGACCGCAAGGGCATCCAGATCATGGACTCCATCGTCAACATGGCGAAGACGATGGGCGTGCCCATCATCGTCGAAGGCGTGGAGACGAAGGAGGAGCTGGAGTTCCTCTCGGGGCTGGGCTGCCGCTACGCCCAGGGCTACTTCTTCTACCGCCCCATGCAGGTGGCGGACTACGAGCGGCTGATCGCGGACCCGCAGCGCATCGACACGCGGGGCTTCCGCTTCAAGGCGCGCGAGCAGTTCCACATCCGTGAGTTTCTGGACCAGAACGTGTTCAGCGACGCCATGCTCAACAACATCCTCGGCCCCGTGGCGTTTTTCCTGCGGCACGGGGAGGACGTGGATATCCTGCGCTTCAACCAGCAGTTCTATCAGGAGACGCGAGCGGCGAGCTTCTCAAAGCGCCCGCGCGCGATCCAGCGCACCGTGATCGAGGAGGACGCGCCCGCGCTGAACGAGCTGTTCGACCGGGCGGTGGAAGACCCGGTGAACGGCGCGACCGGCGTGGTCCGCTTTTCGCGGCTCGACGGCGCCGTCGCACAGTTCCGCATGCACGTTTTCTTCCTGGAGGAGGACGAGAAGGGAAAGCGGTTTTACTGCTCCGTGCAGGATCTGACGCAGTTCGTCACGCTCAACGACCACATGCGCCTGATCGCCCGGCTTTCGCCCGACAACGTGATCTTCCTGCGCGGCCGGGGGACGGAGCTGACGTTCCAGGTGGCGGTCCACGGCCTGGAGGGCGCCCTGGGGCTGACGCGGGAGGAGCTGGAGCGCGAGCTGAACGAGGGCAGCTTCCGCGAGCGGCTGGACCCGTCGGAGCGCGAGCGGCTGCTGCAGCTGATCGTGGACGCCGGGATGTGCATGGAGGAGTTCTCGCCCGCGTTCCGCGTGACCGGCGCGGACGGGCGGCAGCTGCGGCTGCGCGTCAAATTCGACTCCGTCCGGGATGAGGCGAGCGGCGTGGAGTACCTGATGCTCCTGCGCCGCGCGGACGATTGAGCTCCGCCGCCCGCCTGGCCCGGAGCGTATGAGGTGAAGGATGGAACGCAGGCAGACGGACCGGCACGAATATCTGACGCAGACCCCTGTGCCGCGGCTGATCTGTACGCTGGCGGTGCCGACGGTCATCAGTATGCTCGTCACCGGCATCTACAACTCGGCGGACACCTATTTCGTGGGCCGGATCTCCACGCAGGCGACGGCGGCGGTGGGCCTGGTGTTCACCGTCATGGCGATCATCCAGGCGCTGGGCTTTTTCTTCGGGCAGGGCTCGGGCACCAGCCTGTCGCGCCTGCTGGGCGCGGGGAAGCTTCGGGAGGCGAACGAGATCGCGGCGGTGGGCTTCGCCCTGTCGCTGCTGGTCGGGGCGGCGGTGGCGGTCGGCGGCAACGTATTCGCCGAGCCGCTGGCGGACCTGCTGGGCGCGACGGATTCCGCGCGGGCGGACACCGTGGCGTACCTGCGCATCATCCTGCTGGGCGCGCCGTTCATGATGGGGCAGTTCGTCATCAACAACCAGCTCCGCTTTCAGGGCAGCGCCGCCTACGCGATGGTGGGACTGATGTGCGGCGCGGTGATGAACGTCGCGCTGGACCCGCTTTTGATGTTCGGCTTCGGGCTGGGCATCCGGGGCGCGGCGATCGCCACGGTCAGCGGGCAGATCGTCAGCTTCATCGCGCTGCTGGTCGGCAGCAGCCGGGGCGGGAACCTGCGCCTGCGCGTCCAAAACGTGCGCCCGAGCGCGCGGAATCTGCTGCAGATCTTCAACGGCGGCGCGCCCTCGCTGCTGCGCCAGGGAATGGCGGCGGTGTCGACGCTGCTGCTCAACCGCTTTGCCAAGGCGTACGGCGGGGATGCGGCGATCGCCGCCATGAGCATCGTGACGCGCGCGCTGATGCTGCTCGCCTCCGCGCTCATCGGCTTCGGGCAGGGCTATCAGCCGGTCTGCTCGTACAACTACGGAGCGCACCGCTACGACCGCGTGCGGGAGGGCTATTCCTTCTGCCTGAAGTACGGCACGCTGGCGACGGGGCTGGCGGGCGCGGCCTGCTTCGCGGCGGCGCGGCCGATCGTGGGCTGGTTCCGCGACGACCCGGCGGTGGTCGGGATCGGTACGGCGGCGCTGCGCTGGCAGGCGGCGGCGCTGCCGCTGCTGGCGACCACGGTGCTGACGAACATGATGCTGCAGGCGACGGGGAAGGGCGTCAAGGCGTCGATCACCTCGTCTGCGCGCAACGGGCTGTTCTTCCTGCCGCTGATCCTTCTCCTGCCGCGCTGCTTCGGCCTGGCGGGCGTGGAGATGACGCAGGCGTGGGCGGACGCGCTCGCTTTTCTCCTGTGCGTTCCCATCGCGCGGTACGAGCTGCGGCGCATGGCGGAGGCGCAGGAGCGCGAAACGGATGGCGACGGCCCCGCGCCGCGCGGCGGCGGGACCGGCGGCGATACGGAAAACAATACTATTTAGTCAATTGCGAAACTGCGTTTCGCAATCGGCTGACAATACTATTAAGTGAAGGGAAGCGGTTTTTATGGAGGAAAAGAAAATCAGGCGCATCGGCGTGCTGACCAGCGGCGGGGACGCGCCGGGCATGAACGCGGCGGTGCGCGCGGTGGTGCGCACGGCGGTCTTCTACGGGATCGACTGCGTGGGGATCCGGCGCGGCTTTCAGGGACTGATCAACAGCGATTTCAAGCGCATGGACGGCAACAGCGTCAACCATACCCTGTCCCGCGGCGGCACGATCCTCTACACCGCGCGCAGCGACGATTTCATGACGGAGGAGGGGCGCGAGCGCGCGGTCACGACCTGCAAGATGCTGGGGCTGGACGCCATCGTCGCCATCGGCGGCGACGGCACGTTCCGCGGCGCGCTGGAGCTCAGCCGCCTGGGCGTGCCCGTGGTGGGCATCCCCGCCACCATCGACAACGACGTGGGCTGCTCGCACTATACGATCGGCTTCGACAGCGCGTGCAACACCGCGATCGACTGCATCGACAAGCTGCGCGACACGATGCAGTCCCACGAGCGCTGCTCGGTGGTCGAGGTCATGGGCCGCAACGCCGGTTTCCTCGCGCTCTACGTCAGCATCGCCGTCGGCGCGACCGCCGTGCTCGTGCCCGAGCGCGAGCTGGACTTCCGCCGCGACGTGCTCGAGCGCATCCAGAACGCGCGCCTGGCGGGCAACACGCACTTCATGATCGTCGTGGCGGAGGGCGCCGCCCACGCCTTCGAGATCGGCAAGCGCATCCACGAGGAGCTGGGCATGGAGCCGCGCGTGACGGTGCTGGGCCATATCCAGCGCGGCGGCTCGCCCAACGCCCGCGACCGCGAGACCGCGACCCGCATGGGCTATTACGCGGTCAAGGCGCTGGCCGAGGGAAACAGCAACTGCATCGTCGCCATTCAGGACGGGCGCATCGTCGACATCCCGATCGAAGAAGCGGTGCAGATGAAAAAAACGCTCCAGATGGAGCGCTACAACGTGCTGGAGGCCATGTGCAATTTCTGATACTATTCCCCGATAAAAAGCTTCCGCTTTTTATCAGGGAGATGCCGCCGCACGCGGCGGCATACAGTTGCTTGCGCAACTGGCATCTCATACGATTCCCAACGCGCCTTGAGGCGCTATAAAAATCTTCCTGGGGAAGATTTTTAATGGGAAT
>JAEEGL011104265.1_pt1 | contig 11966 bp, 13 predicted proteins | sample 9134231 | NCBI WGS metagenome assembly JAEEGL01 (sample SAMN16246548, study PRJNA631951) | gut metagenome | biome: gut microbiome; feature: rumen; material: fiber-attached | host: Bos | place: Iran: Karaj | collected 2018-10 | reverse complement strand
CGGTCTTATCGCCATCGACACGCCCGTCATCCTCACGCTGGAGGACGGAGGCACCGTCGAACTCAAGCAGGAAAGGGACGCCGAGGGCATCCTCTTCCTGTATCCTGACATTGATCAGATCAAGAAAATCATCCGCGGAAACGTGACCGCCATCAAGGTCGCCACCCCGGGCAAGGGTTTCACCGACACCTTCTCCAACGGAGTTTTCTCAGGGACTCTGTTCGTGCTCTACAACACGCTGCAGACCGTTTCGGTCCTCTGACATTAAGATTTATCGAGTCTCTCCTCTCACGCTGCCGATCAGGCTCGGGGAGGAGAGACTTATGTTATCCACCCCGCAGGACGCAAGCCATTTCCTGGATTCCGTGTCAGAGGCCATCTCACCGCATACTCCCACGGGAATACCCGCCTCCCCGGCCGCTGCTACGGTGATTTCTATAGCCTTCCTTACGGCCTGAGCCATCGGGTCGTACAGCCGCGCCACTCCGGGATTTCCCCTGTCGGCGGCCATAACATACTGGATCAGGTCGTTGGTGCCGATGCTGAAAAACGCAGATTCCCTGGCAAGTTCCCCGGCCGTGAGGACAGCCGCCGGAGTTTCTACCATTATTCCCACGGGAAGGCCCGAGACATGCGGAACGGACTCCGCAGCAAGTTCCGACTCCGCCTCCCGGACGATTTCCTTCACTCTACGCAGTTCGGCGCAGGTCGTTATCATAGGAAGCATCATCCAGACGTTCCCGAAGGCTCCGGCCCGCAATATGGCACGGACCTGGGTTTTCAGCGTACCGGGATAATCCAGGGAAAGACGGACACCCCTGATTCCCAGGAACGGATTCTCTTCCCGGGGAAGTTCCCAATACATGAGGGTCTTGTCCCCTCCGATGTCCAGGGTCCTTATGGTCAGCGGCCTGTTTCCGCATTCGAGGGCGGCCTGCCGATAAACGGCAAACTGCTCTTCCTCCGTGGGATGGTGGTCGGAATTCATGAACAGGAACTCCGTACGGAACAGTCCGATACCTTCTGCTCCGGCATTCAGGGTCGCGCGTATGTCGTCGAGGGATCCGGCGTTGCCATATATCCTCACCGGCGTCCCGTCCTGTTTCAGGAGGGGCTCCTCCGCCGCAGGGGTCTGATGCGCGGCCCTTTCACTGAAGGCCTCCTCTTCCGCCTCGTCCGGCCGGACCGTCAGAATCCCCTCATATCCGTCCACCAACAGCCGGTCCCCGTCGCCTATGGAATTGATATCCACCCCGAAGAGGACAGGAATCCCTTTGCTGCGGGCGATGATCGCCACGTGGCTCGTCAGGCTCCCCTTCCTGAGGATGAAGGCACGCACCCGGTTCAGGTCCATCGCGGCCACGTCGGAAGGAAAAAGTTCTTCTGAAACTATTACGGCATCGCCGGGAAGACCGGCGAAAGGATTTTCTACATATCCCGACAGGCAATCCCTGAGAGCGCGGCACACATCCTTGACGTCATCGGCCCTGGCCCTCAGATATTCATCGTCTATGCCAGAAAAGAGGGCTGCAAGCCGTTCAGACGCAACTTCGACGGCCTCGACGGGAGTCTTACCCTCCGCGACGGCAGCGTCCAAGGTCTCCCTGAGCATTGGATCTTCGAGGATCTCCAGATGGGCAGCGAAGATGTCCCCCGCTCCTGCAGGCCCGCCTGCCCGGCACAGGTCCTCAAGTCTCCTGCGTTCGGCCTCGAACGCCTCATCAAGGGAAAGGACCGCCGACGTCCCGTTTTGGGATGGCACACGGCCCGGGACCAGGAAAGCCGTTCCGGAAGCGAACCCTTCGATTGACGTTATGCTCTTTAAGGTAAACACTTCAGAATCAGTTGGACTTTTCGATTATCCCCACCACCGCATCCAGGGCTTCAGCCTCCTGAGGGCCGTCTGCGGCGACCTCCACCACCGTTCCTGCCTTGAGGCCGAGGGATAGGACGGAGAGCATGCCGGCCGCATTGACCTTCTTCATTGACGTGGCCAGGGTAACCGTCGTCCCGGCGAAGGACTTGACGGTACGGACCAGTTCTCCTGCGGGCCTTGCGTGGAGCCCGTCCGGGGAGGTGATGGTGACAGTCTTGGTTCTCATTTCAAAATAGACGCTTATTTCAACGCTTGATATATTTCTTCCGCGTCAGCGGTATGGGAAAGGCGGTCGAGCAGGGCCTCGTCCTCCAAAGCGGAAGAGATCCTGGCCAGGATGTCCAGGTGCTCGTCCCCCACCCCGGCTATGCCTATGACCAGGAAGGCCTTTTCCTCGCCGAAATCAACCCCTTCCGGGTACTGAAGGACCGAGATTCCGGACCTCAGGACCTTTCCTTTGGCCTCCGCCGTCCCGTGCGGAATGGCGATACCCATACCCATATAGGTGGTGGTCAGGCGCTCCCTCTCAAGCATAGCCTCGGCATATCCGGGAGAGACGCATCCGGCGGATTCCAGCAGACGGCCCGCACGGAGTATGGCTTCATCTCTGCCCTCGGAAAGAAGGCCTGCGAGGATGCGCGGACGGGTCAGGAGTCCTTCCCCGGCCGGGCTTTCCGGCTGCGGTGCCTTGAGGCGTTCGACCAGTGCGTCGAGGGCGGGATCGGAAATGAAATTCGTAAGACGTATGACCTCGTGACCCTTTACCCTTTCCGCCAGGGTCCCCTGGCAGACGACGAGGTCGGCGTCGGCGGGAATGGCATCTACCGCGCTGTTGGTACAGATGATGCCGTCTATGTGGTTCTTAAGCAGTTTGGCCTTGAAACGGGTGGCCCCGAGCGCGCTGGAGCCCATTCCGGCGTCACAGGCGAAGACTATCTTCCTCACGGTCCCTTCAAGGTGCGGTAGTTCGGCCGGCTTTCCGTTGATATCATTGTCTTCTTCCTCATCCTGGAAGTCAGGCCTGGACTTGATCATGGGGATGGCTATGAGGAACGACACCGCCGTTCCGATCAATACACCAAGGATACCTACCAGCGTCCTGCCGCGCGGGGACATCAGGATGATCGAGATGAGGCTGCCCGGCGAGGCCGGGGCGACGAGTCCGAATCCAGTGATCGTAAAGAAATATAAGGCACAGATATTGCCGATCATAACCGGCAGGAGCAGAATCGGCCTTGCCAGGACATAGGGGAAATATATCTCGTGGATGCCTCCAAAAAGCTGGATGACGGCTGCTCCCGGTGCTGACTGCTTTGTCATTCCCCTTCCGAACACCCAGCAGGCAAGGAGGATTCCGAGCCCCGGGCCCGGATTGGGATCGACCAGGAAGAGCATCGACTGACCGGCCTCTGCGGCCTGCTGAATGCCCAGCGGAGTCATTATCCCGTGATTCACCGCATTGTTCAGGAAAAGCACCTTGGCGGGATCCACCAGGATGGCCAGGAGAGGATTCATCTTATGGGCAAGCATCCAGTTGACCCCGGCGCTCAGGAAGTTGGTCAGTCCCTCGACTATGTGGCCGATCAGAAGATACCCGGCTATTGCGAGCAGCATCGCGATGATGCCGAGGGAGAAGTTGTCCACCAGCATCTCGAACCCGGCCCCCACCTTACCTTCGACGAGGCGGTCGAATTTCTTTACGCACCATCCGGCCAGCGGCCCCATCAGCATCGCGCCCAGGAACATAGGCGTGTCCGTCCCGATGATAACGCCCATCGCCGCCACGGCGCCGGCCACTCCTCCCCGGTAACCTCCGACATTCTTTCCGGCAGTGAAGGCTATCAGCGTAGGCAGCAGGTACTTCAGCATCGGCGAGACCATCTTTGCGATGTTCTCGTTGGGCCACCACCCTCCCTTGATGAAGATGGCGGTGATGAGACCCCACGCGATGAAGGCGCCGATATTTGGCATCACCATCGCGCTGAGGCTGCGGCCGAACCGTTGGATCCTGTCCTGAATCATCTTCTGCGAAGATAATAAATTAATACCTGACCCGCCACATTAAACATTGTCTCTTCAAGTGACTCTGCCACCCTCGGCAAGATGAGAGGGAGGGGCCGCGAAGCGGCGGCATCTTGAAGAGACAACGTTTAATGTCCGTATAGTCTTAGAATCTGTATCTCGCTCCCAGGGTTGGCATCAGCCCGTAGAGCCCTCCGGAATAGACCTCCCTGTCACCGAAGTGATAGCCTAACATAGGCCTGACGTCAAGGGAGACGGCCAGGGGGAAGGGGAAGGTGTATTCGATTCCCAGCTGCCCGCAGATTCCGAACATGAAGCCGGAAGGGTTGTTCCTGCTGTTGCATACGACGCCCAGTGCGGCGCCGGGACCGACATAGACCATCCATTCGCCCTGGGGAGTCCAGTCGGGATGGCCGATTTCCAAGTCATATATGGCCGTAGCCTTGAAACCGCCCTTGCCGAGGAAGTCCAGACCGAAGTCGGCCTCGATGAAGACGTCGGGCTTGACATAGTGCTGGTAACTCAGTTCCAAGCCATATCCGAACCTGGCGCCTACAGCCCTCTGCTGGGCGGATGCTACAGCAACCACGCAGAAAGCCAGAGCCAGGAGAACCAGTAGTCTTTTCATTTCAAAAAACTGTTAAACGATTCCTGAGAAACCCATGAACGCAAGGGCGAGGATGCCTATCGTGATGAAGGCGATGGGGACACCCTTGAAATCCTTGGGGACGTCATTGAGGGCTAGATGCTCGCGGAGTCCGGCGAAAAGCACCATGGCAAGGCCGTATCCGAGAGCGGTCGCGAAAGAATAGACCACAGCTTCGCCGAGGTTCAGCATATGGGAAGGCCCTCCTCCGAAGGTAAACTGCTTGGTCACCACGTTGATGGCTACGCCGAGGACGGCGCAGTTGGTGGTGATCAGGGGCAGGTATATTCCCAGGGCCTGGTAGAGGGAAGGACTCACCTTCTTGAGCACTATCTCCACCATCTGCACAAGGGCGGCGATCACCAGGATGAACGCTATCGTCTGGAGGAAGCCGAGGCCAAGGGGAAGAAGGAGATACTTGTTGAGGAGGTAGGTTACCAGGGTTGCCAGCGTCATCACGAAGCACACGGCCATTGACATTCCGGTTGCCGTGGAGAGCTTGTTGGAAACCCCTATGAAAGGACAGGTGCCCAGGAACTGGGCCAGCATTATGTTGTTGACGAAGATCGCCGAAACTATTATGAACAGGTACTCCATAGCCTTACTTCTTCAGATATTTGTTGAAAAGGACCATCAGGTAGCCCATGCACAGGAAGGCTCCGGGAGCCATCACGAAGGCGAGGATCCCGTCGCCGGAGATGAATTTCCAGCCGAAGACGGAACCGGTGCCGAGGATTTCCCGAACCATTCCGAGTACGGTGAGGGAGATGATGAAGCCCGCTCCTACCCCGAGACCGTCGAGGGCGGAATCGAGGATGCCGTTCTTGCCCGCAAAAGCCTCGGCGCGGCCGAGGACGATGCAGTTCACCACGATGAGGGGTATGAACACTCCCAGGGCGCTGTAGATGGCCGGAGTGTAGGCCTGCATCAGAAGCTGGAGCACGGTCACGAAGGTGGCTATGACCACGATATAAACGGGAATGTGAACCTTGTCGGGCACGAACCTGGCGATGGCCGAGATGGCCATGTTCGAAAGGACGAGCACGAAAAGGGTGGCCAGTCCCATGCTGAGGCCGTTGATAGCCGACGTGGTGGTGGCCAGGGTGGGGCACAGGCCCAGGAGGAGGACGTAGGTGGGGTTCTCCTTCACGAGGCCTCTGGTGAATGTATGCAGTCTGTTATTCATTTCCATCCTCCTTTGCCAATGATTTAACTAAATCCACGGCCTGTTTCACCGCTTCGGTGTAGGCCCTGGAGGTGATGGTGGAAGCCGTAATGGCGTCCACGTCCCCGTGGTCTTTCTTGACGGCCAGTATCTTTTCTGGACCGAAGTTCTTCCACTGCTCCGTGAAAACGGGATCGGTGGTGCATTTGGCCCCGAGTCCGGGAGTCTCGGTGTGGGAAAGGACGGAAGTGTTGTACACCGTCCCGTCGGGAAGGACGCCTACCATAAGTGTCAGGGGGCCTCCGAAACCGGACGTGGTGGATTTCACGGCAAATGCCGTCACAGCCCCTCCGGCGTTATATTCATAGTATTCAAGATCTCCCTCCGTCTTCGCTCCGGAAAGCTCCCCTCCCTCGGGGAGGACAGCCTTGATGGAGTCAGACAGTATCTTCGCGTTGGTCTGGTCTATGGGCTCCTTGGTCAGGGCGTAAATCCCTCCAAGGACGGCGGAGCAGGCCAGGCAGGTCAGGGTCAGGCAGAGGACCATGTTCAAAAGGTTCGATTTCGCAGCCATACCTATGCCCTCCCGTATTTCTTATGGTGGAACCAATTGTTGATAAGGGGAACGAAGGCGTTCATCACAAGGATGGCGAAGGACATTCCTTCCGGATATGAACCGAAATACCTTATCATCATCGTGATGAATCCTATGCCCACTCCGAAGAGGATTCCTCCCTTTTCGGTCATCGGGGAGGTCACGTAGTCAGTGGCCATGAAGCAGGAACCGAGGATCATACCTCCGGTGAGGAGGTTGAACAGGGGGTCGGTGAAACGCAAGGGGTCGCAGAGCCAGAATATCAGGGACACGAGGGCCACGGTACCCCAGATGGAAAGGGTGATGTGAGGCTTGATGACTTTCCTGACAATGAGATAGACGAAACCGAGCAGGAGTGCCAGGGCTGAAATCTCTCCGGCGGACCCGCCCAGGTTGGCGAAAAGCATGCTTCCGTAGGAATAACCTCCGGCCGACATTATGTCGGGAACCGAGGCACCCTGGAGGAGACCCTCCTTGATGGCCCCAAGAGGGGTGGCTCCTGTCACGGCGTCAACTCCGAAAAGCCCCTTGGGCATCTCCCAATGCGTCATATACGTAGGGAAGGACACCAGGAGGAACACGCGGCCGGCTATCGCGGGATTGAACACGTTCTGCCCGAGGCCGCCGAAGGTCATCTTGGTGACACCGATGGCGAAGAGGGCTCCCAGGAAAACCACCCACCAGGGAGTGGTGGAAGGGAGGTTCATCGCCATGAGGAGGCCGGTGACCACGGCGGAAAGGTCCGCGACGGTACTCGGCCTGTGAAGCATATACTTCGTGATGAGATATTCGATGGACACGCACGACAGCACACTGACCGCGAGGACCAGGAGCTCCTTCCAGCCGTAGAAGACCACGGAGACCAGGACGGCGGGCAGCAGGGCTATCACGACGTCCCGCATCAGCCTCTTCGTGGAGAGGTCCGAATGCAGATGGGGCGACGGGGATACCAGTAATTTATTCATCGTTCTTTCAATGTTTTAGCGTTATTTGGCAGGCTGTCCTGCGACAGCGGCGGCAGCTTTGGCGACCGCGGCCCTGGCTTTGATAATGCCCATTACCTGCTGCTTGCCCGTGCGTATGATGTCGAGCAGGGGCAAGCCGGCAGGGCAGGAGTACAGGCAGCAGCCGCACTCTATGCAGTCCTGGGCGGCATTGGCTTCGAGCTCATCGCTCATACCGGCCTTGGTGAACCGGAAGAGCAGGAAGGGCTCCAGGCCCATAGGACAGGCGTCGGAGCATTTACCGCAACGGATGCAATGGGTTTCGGGCATCCTCCTGGTCTGCTCCTCGGTAAGGACGAGAAGGCCGGAAGTACCCTTCACCGTAGCCGCATCCAGGTTGGAAACGGCCTTTCCCATCATCGGGCCTCCGCTGATCACCTTGGCCGCAGAATCCGGAAGGCCTCCGCAGCGCTCGAGGACGAAGGAAATGGGCGTCCCTATCCTGACCTCGCAGTTGTGCTGGACGGGAAGGCAGTTCCCCGTAACCGTCATCGTGTTGCTCACCAGTGGCTTGTTCTTCTGAACGGCCTCATAGACCGCGAACGCGGTGGCGACGTTCTGGACGACGGCTCCCACGTCGATGGGCAGGCCCCCGGAGGGAACCTGGCGGTGCATCACGGCGTCGATGAGCTGTTTCTCGCCGCCTTCGGGATATTTGGTCTGCATCGCGAGGACGGTAATGCCGGCATATTTCGGCGAATGGGCGGCAAGGGTCCTTACCACCTCCTCCATATGGGCTATGTCCTCAGGCTTGTTGTCTTCGATGGCTATCGTGGCCTTGTCCACCCCGAGCACCTGCTTGATTATGGCAGTTCCGATGACGACCTGGTCAGCCCTCTCGAGCATATAGCGGTAGTTGCAGGTGAGATAGGGCTCGCATTCGCAGCCGTTGATTATCAGCATCTCGCACTTCTTTCCGGGAGGAGGGGAAAGTTTCACCTGGGTGGGGAAGGTGGCTCCGCCGAGACCGACGATCCCGCCGAGGCGGATCTTGTCCATAATGGCGGCGTTGTCATCGGGGAAATCCCTTACGATGTCTCCCGAAAGGTCCACTCCCTCAACCCATTCGTCTCCCTCGACCGCTATCTCAACGGTATTCTGGCCGTTGCCGGCGAGATCCTTGACGGGTCCTATGGACTTGACCGTACCGGAAACCGGGGAATGTATGAAAGCGGAGACGAAGCCTCCGGGTTCGGCGATCACCTGTCCGGCCTTCACCTTGTCACCGACAGCGACCACCGGCTTGGCCGGGGCCCCTATATGCTGTGACATAGACACGTATACGACTGGGGGCAGGGGCAGGATCTCGATGGGGCATTCCCTGGAAATCTTATTGTCGTGCGGATGGATTCCGCCTATTGAAAATGTTCTCTTGCTCATACTGTTTCCCCCTTGTTTTCTTTGGACTCCGCGGCTGCGGCAGCCTCACGGGCCTTCTTGTTCCTTTCAGCAATGCGCGCCTTTACGGCCTCCTTGTCGAGAGGCTTGGAGAAATTCACCCCGTGGATAGCCCCGGTGGGACACATCGCCTCGCATTCGCGACAGAGCTTGCACTTCGCCGGATCGATCCAGGCGACGTTGTTCTCCAGGACGATGGCATCGTGGGTGCAGGTTTTGACGCAGATGCCGCAGCCTATGCAGGCGGCGGAGCAGGCCTTCCTGGCGGAAGGGCCCTTGTCCTTGTTCACGCAGGAAACGAACATCCTCATCCCCCTCGGTCCCTTGTTCCTGATTTCGATGATCTGTTTCGGGCAGGCCTTGACGCAGGCTCCGCAGGCCGTGCACTTTTCCTCATCCACGACTGGAAGGCCGGTGGCGGGATCCATCGAGAGGGCCCCGAACTTGCAGGCGGCTACGCAGTCCCCGCAGCCCAGGCATCCGAATGAGCAGCCCGTGTCCCCGCTGTAGAGGGAGGCCTTCACCTTGCAGGTTTTCACCCCGTCATATACATTCACGGTCTGCCTGTTGGAGCAGCTGCCGTTGCAGCGCACCACGGCCACCGTCGGGGCCTTGGCCTTGACCTCATAACCCAGGATGGAAGCCACCCGGGCCATTACGTCGTTGCCACCCACCGGACAGTAATTGCCTTCGAGGTCCGTCGCCTTGACGGCCGCTTCGGCGAAAGCCCTGCAACCGGCGAATCCGCATCCTCCGCAGTTCGCCCCGGGCATTACCTTCTCGACCTCATCGATCCTCGGATCCTCGATGACCTTGAATTTCTCGGCTATGAGCCAGAGAACGAAGGCCAGGATCATTCCTAGAATGCTGATGATCGCTATGGTCCATATTACGGTTGTTGACATCAATTATGTGGTTTTAGTTATCTTCTTTTGATATAAAATGCGTAATCTTTCGACAGCGAGTCCCTGAAAAGCCACACCACGAAATAGTACAGGGCCGCTCCCGCGATCGCGCACACTCCCGTGGCGACTTCCCCGAGCCCGGCCAGGGGCAGGGTGAGCACCAGGGCCAGCAGGACGGCTAGAGGCAGCACGTAGGATATCACCACGGCCTTCATCCCCATCGAGGCGGCAAGCATCACGTCCACCTCGTCCCCGCTCCTGAAGTTCTCCGAAGGCACCGTCGGCACCTCTATCATCTTCTCCTTCATCCCCGAGATCGAACACAGGGAGGAGGCGTGGCAGGCGACGCAAGCGGACTCGGACACAATGGAAACCGTGGTGACCGAAGGTCCCACTTCCACGACCCTGCCTTTATGCGATATCTCGTCCCTTGCCATCGGAGGTCACTGTATCAGTGAAGAAAACGGGTGATTCAGATTCTCATAGGAGCAGAGCCTGCCGTCGATCGCCCCCCATCTCACCTTAGTCTCGAAACAGACCAGGATGCGGTTCTCGTCGTCGGAGAACCACATATCTATCTTTTCATCATCGGAGGCGAAGACTTCCCCGGCCACGACTCCCACGGAAAACCTTATCGACCTCACCGTCCCTATCCCCTTTATCCTCTTGTTCTCCACCCCTACCCTGCGGAGCCTGATGGTATAGACGTCGTCGTCTATCGCGAAGGTCAGGGGAAGGGAGGATCCGTCCACTATCTTGTCGAAATCTACGTTCCTGAGAACGTAAAGAAGGGAGGGAACGTCATATACACAGTTTACCAGGGGAATCTGTATCGTCCTCGTTCCCCTCTTGGAACTGTAAAGTCCGGCGTTGATCATCCTGGAGGGCCAGTCGTACCAGAACTCGTTGGTGCAGTGGTAGCCTCCCTCCCTGGTGTCCCTCTTGAAAAGCACCGGGGTGAGGGACGACATCGTGAACCACGACTGGAAATCCTCCCTGATACGGAAGAAGACGTCGTAGAACTTCGGAGTCTTGCCGAAAATCTTCGCGTGATAGCATGGAACTCCGTTGATAACGGTGGAATCCAGGGAAAGATATGCCTTTGCAACGTCGGAATTCACGGGACCCCAGTTGTAGTGGACCTGGAACGCAAGCCTCTCCCCCGCCTTGAAAGCCAGGCTTTTGCGGTCCAGCGAATGGAGTTTGTAGCACTCCTTCGGAGTCTGGGCGGAAGCCATCGTGCAGAAGAGGCAGAGGGCCGCCGCCAATGCGGGGAAACTTCTCATTACAGGAAAGGATTACGACCGAATTCGTCGTCCACGTTCATTGCGGAACTGATGCCCATGGCGTGGGCCTCGAGGGTGTCCCCTTCTTCCACAAATCTCACCTGCTCGCTCTTGAACCTCATGTTGATCTCTCCGGTCTGTCCGTTGCGGTGCTTGGCTATTATGATCTGTGTCAGTTCCTTGTCCTCGGGGTTTTCGGACAGGCCGAGGGCGTCGGGACGGTGGATGAAGATGACCATGTCGGCGTCCTGCTCGATGGAACCGGACTCGCGGAGGTCGCTGAGCTGCGGCTTTCCTCCGCCTCCGCTTCTCTGGACGGCCTGGCGGGAAAGCTGTGAGAGGGCTATTATGGGGATGTTCAGTTCCTTGGCGGTCGCCTTAAGCGTCCTGGAAATGGCCGCAACCTCCTGCTCCCTCATACCCCTGAGTTCGGCGGGGCCCTGCATCAGCTGAAGATAGTCCACCACGATGAGCCTCACCCCTTTCTGCTTGACCAGGGTCTTGGCCTTGGTCCTAAACTCCATCACGGGTATGCTGGCCGTGTCGTCGATATACAGGGGGGCCTTGGAAAGGGCCTTGAGCTTGTATTCCAGCTGCTCCCACTCGAAAGGCTCCAGTTTGGAACCGCCCTTTATCTTGTCGGCGCTGAGTCCGCTCTCCGAAGTCATAAGACGCTTGGCGAGCTGTATGGCGGACATCTCGAGGGAGAAGAAACCGACCGGCATGTTGTGCTGGACCGCGGCGTTTCTGGCAAGGTTGAGGGCGAAGGCCGTCTTTCCGATGGAAGGACGGGCGGCGAGGATGATGAGGTCCGAACGCTGCCATCCCATCGTGACCCTGTCTATGCTCTCGAATCCGGAAGGTACACCGCTCAGACCAGTAGTATTCTGCATCTCCTGGATGTCGTTCAGAGCGGTGTTGATGATGGAGCCTATCTCCTGGACATCCTTCTTGACATTGTTCTGGATGGCGGCGTAAACCTTGGTCTGGGCGGAGTCGATGAGGTCGTCCACCTTGACCGAGTCATCGTAGGCCTCGGAGAGGATCTTGTATGAAGCGGTGATGAGAT
>JAEEGL010762977.1_pt1 | contig 11966 bp, 10 predicted proteins | sample 9134231 | NCBI WGS metagenome assembly JAEEGL01 (sample SAMN16246548, study PRJNA631951) | gut metagenome | biome: gut microbiome; feature: rumen; material: fiber-attached | host: Bos | place: Iran: Karaj | collected 2018-10 | reverse complement strand
CTTCATAATACTGCCAAAACCCGCCTCTCGGCGGGTTTTGGTCTCTGCCGGAGCGGTTCCGTCAGACCTCCATGATTTCCTTTTCCTTTTTCGCGTAGATCTCGTCAACTTCCTTGACAGCCTTGTCGGTCAGCTTCTGCATATCGTCTTCCGCGTCCCGCTGGTCGTCTTCGGTGATCTCGCTGTTCTTCTTCAGCTTCTTGATCTGCTCAATGGCATCCCGCCGGATGGCACGGATGGCCACCTTTGTTTCTTCCGCGCCCTTGGAAGCAACCTTGGTCAGGTCACGGCGGCGTTCCTCGTTCAGTTCCGGGAATACCAGGCGGATGATCTTTCCGTCATTGGACGGGTTCAGGCCCAGGTCGCTCTTCTGGATGGCTTTCTCCACCTGGGGAATCATCTTGGCTTCCCAGGGGGCGATCACCAGCAGCCGCGGTTCCGGAGAGGAGATGTTGCCGATCTGGTTGATAGGTGTCGGCGTTCCGTAATAATCCACCAAAATCCGGTCAAGCAGCTGGGGATTGGCGCGGCCTGCGCGCAGTCCCATCATGTCCCGTTCATACACGGCACAGGATTTTTTCATTTTCTCTTTCGCGGTATTGATAACGTCCTGAAGCATGGGGTTCCCTCCTCGTTCAGTTTCAAGAAATGTCTGCGGATATTATATCGTTTTTTGCCTTCTCTGGCAACTGCAACAGCATTAATTGTTCATTATTCATTTTTCATTGTTCATTGATAAATCAGCTTCCCGTCGACCGGTAAAACCGCATTGCCTTCCGGAACAGCAGATACATGATCCCGAACAGCACCAGGCCGGAGAAGGGCGTCAGGAATGCCGCCCAGGTGGGCCACCCGAACAGCGGCTTGCCCAGGATCTCCGCAGCCGGCACATGCAGCACCAGCGCGAACGGCGCGATCACCGTGAACAGCACCCGCATCGGCCGGGGATAGATATCGCTCGGATACTCACAGGCGCTCCGCCCGCCGTAGGTAATGGCGTTGGCAATCTCAACGGATTTCACGCTGTGGATGCACAGGATCGCCTCAATCATGAACAGGCCCATAATCAGCCAGAAGCTGAAGAAGACCGACTCGGCCAGCAGGAGCGCCTTGACCGGCGACCAGGCAATGGCGGACAGGTTGCTGCCGATCACCATGCTCACCACACCGACGGCAATGCAGGTAATCCGCCGGGGATCCACCGCGCTGCAGAGCACCTGCGTCAGCACGCCCCGGGGCCGCAGCAGGATCGTATCCAGCTGTCCGCTCCGCACCAGGTAGGGAAAGTTGCCGGTAATGCCCCGGCCGAAAATCTCTGTCAGGTAGAAAGACACCGACATCAGGCCGAAAAAGAAGTACAGGTCGCCCGGTCCCCACTGGTTCATCCGTTCAAACCGGTCAATCAGCAGGATGACCGCCAGCATCTCCCCGCCTTCCATCACCAGCTGGGCCAGCGTCTGCATCAGGAAGGAGACCGGGTACTGCAGCTGGCTTTTGATCAGCATGGCCATGGACCGGCCATACAGACGAAGCGTATTCATTCTCTCAACCTCCCTGTATGATCAGCTTTCGCTGGTTTGCCTTCCAGAAGGAGCAGCCGGCCGCCACCAGGATGACCGTCCATACAGCCTGGATCAACAGTGCTTCCGGTCCCTGTGCCGGAACATACTCCCCGGTATACAGCCGGATCGGCGTATCCAGCAGCTGCGCATAGGGCAGCAGGGTAATCACCCGCTGCCAGCTGTCCGGAAACAGTGTCAGGGGCAGGAGATTTCCTGCCAGGATCATCATCAGCATGTTCAGCATCGCCTGCATTCCCCGCGGATCCAGTGTCCGCATGGTGAAGGCCATGGTGATGTTCTCCAGCGCCGAGACGCAGAACAGGCCCAGCACCAGTGCAAGAAGCGCCAGCAGCAGTGCCGGAACGGAAGCCGGCAGGCAGATGCCCCAGCCTTCCGGCAGCAGGGCGGCAAACACCAGCATCGGCAGCGCCCGCAGGATGCTTCCGGTCAGTTTCTGGGCCAGGATCCGGGCATAGTAATAGCCGTACAGGTGCAGCGGCCGGCACAGGTCGTAGGCGATGGCGCCGGTCCGGATCTTGTCCTGCAGTTCCGGATCGTTGGCCAGCAGCATCCGGAAGAATGCCTGCTGCAGCCATACATAGGTGGTGATATGGCCCAGCGGAATCGCCTGCGGTTTTCCGGCATACATTGCCCGGTAGACCGCAATCAGGATCAGGCCGAAAAAGAGCTGGCAGACCAGGCCGCCCAGCACCGCGCCCCGGTACTGGGTCTCCATCCGCCTCCTCATCCGGAATATCGACAGATATGCTTTCATCTCGAACCTCATTTTCCTTCAGTCCAGAGTAACTATCACATTCGGCGGCAGCCGAATATATCACATCGGCGAAGCCGATATTTCACATTGAGCGGCAGGGCCGCTCAATATTTCACGTCTGGCGAAGCCAGACATATCACGGATTTGGGCCTTTAATCAAAGGCCCAGATCCCTGTACATCGCCGCGATCACGTGATCGATATTCTGGTGCTCCTCCACCTGCACCGTCCGTTTGGTGTCGTATTTCGTCAGCAGATCCTGCAGGCCGCCGTCATAAAGCTTGCTGCCGTGTCCCAGGACCATGACCCGGGAGCACAGGGCCGCGATATCTTCCATGTCATGGGTTGTCAGCAGGATCGTCGTTCCCTTCTCCTTGTTCTCCCAGTGCAGGAAATCCCGCAGGGCCAGTTTGCTGACCGCGTCCAGGCCGATCGTCGGTTCATCCAGGAACAGCAGTTCCGGGCTGTGCAGCAGGCTGCCGCACAGTTCCGCCCGCATCCGCTGTCCCAGGCTCAGCAGCCGCAGCGGCGTCCGCAGCAGGTTGCCCAGCTGCAGCGCTTCCGTCAGTTCGTCCAGGCGCTTTTTGTAATCAGCTTCAGACACCCGGTAGATATCCTTCAGCAGCGAATAGCTGTCCAGCAGGGGCACGTCCCACCACAGCTGGGTCCGCTGGCCGAACACCACGCCGATATGCGCCACGTGTTCCTTCCGGTTCACCCACGGTGTCCTTCCGCCCACGGTCACCTGTCCGCTGTCCGGCACCAGGATGCCGGACAGGATTTTGACCGTCGTAGACTTCCCCGCGCCGTTCGGGCCGATGTATCCCACCAGTTCCCCTTTTTCAATCTCAAAGGAAACGTCCTTCAGCGCGTGGACGGTCTCTTTTTCCCGCAGCAAAGCACCCTTCTCCCGCTTTTTGCGGACAACAAAAGACTTGCAGAGATGGTCGACAAAAATATAACTCATGAAAGAATCCTCCGGATGTTGCCCATAGTTATAAAAATATAATCGGACTTTTTCTCGCAGCGGATTATCCTGAATTCTGTGTTGTGAATCCTGAATTATCATTACGAACTGGGCAGGAATATATCATATCCGCCCGGAGAAGTCAAGGATACAATGTACAGTTTGACCAATGTGCCGGAATGGACTATTATCTGATCATGAAAAACATCCTGCTGATCAGCATACTGTTACGGAAAGAGGATTGCCATGAGTTATTTTGATGAGTCTTATACGCTGGATACCTTCCGCGCCCTGCTGGCGGTAGATTCCACCACCGGCCAGTACCAGGCCGTCCAGGAGAAAACAGCGGAACTGATCCGGGCGCTGGGCTTCGAGCCCCGTTTCACCCATAAGGGCGGCGTCCTGGCGGATCTCGGCGGCGAGGGAAATCCCCTCGTCATCACTGCCCATCTGGACGATATCGGCCTGATGGTCCGCCGGATCAATCCTGATGGCACCCTGAACGTCTGCCCGGTGGGCGGCCTGTATCCCTTCTACTGTGTGACGGAGAATGTCCGGGTTTACACCGGGGACGGAGCCGTGCTGACCGGAACGGTCTGCCGCACCCCCAACTCCATCCATGTAACGGAGGATGAACTGCGCAAGGAACTGGGCGATTTCCGCACCAACGTCTGCGTGGTCCTGGACCAGCCGGTAAAGACCGCGGAAGACACCCGGGCCCTTGGCGTGGAAACCGGGGACTACATTGCGCTGGAGCCCCGTTTCACCCTTTCCGGCGGCTATATCAAGAGCCGGTTCATCGATGACAAGGCCTGCGCCGCCGTGCTGCTCAACCTCATGAAGGCGGTTCGCGATCACCGCCTGGCCCTGAAGCGGAAGGTCATCGCCTACTTTGCCTGCTATGAAGAGCTCGGCCACGGAACCACCTGGCTGCCGGAGGGCGTAAAGGACATCCTTGCCCTGGACATCGCTCCCACGGGGCCTGACCAGAACTCTGAGGAGCATAAGGTTTCCATCTTTGCCAAGGACAGCCGGTTCCCCTACCACAGCGGCATAACGGCGGAGCTTCGGGCAGCCGCGAAAGCCGCCGGTACGGACTATGTCATGGATGTATTCACTCCGCACTACGGGTCCGACGGAGACGGCTCGGTGCTTGCCGGCTATGATATCCGCCACGCGGCCATCGGCCCCGGCACCGCCAACAGCCACGGCTATGAACGCACGCATATCGACGGGCTCCGGAACACATTTGACCTGGCCCTGGCCTATATCCGGGAATAACCGCCTGCTGCCTGCAGGCAGAAGAAAAGAAGGGATGCCGTTCGGCATCCCTTCTCTTTTTTCCGGTTAAGGCTGATGAATGATCAGTCTTTGTCCGCGTAGGTCCAGATAACGTCGCCCGTGGCCAGACGGATCACGTCATGTACGTTGGGCTTGAGCATCTGGGCAGTGGTGTAGTAGTACAGCGGGTTCACGCCGCCGGTGGCCATCAGGATCTTTTCACCTTCAGCGGCCAGCTTGGCGCGTTCTTCCGGATCGGTGGCGGCCTTCACGGCGTCAACCAGCTTGTCATAGGCTTCCGCCCAGGTCTGGTCGCCGTTCTCGCCCCAGTAGGCGCCCATGCCGGCGTCCTTGGTGGTTTCGCTGTTGCGGGTGTAGTCGCCGATTTCGCGGCCAAGGCGCGGATAGTTGTTGCCGGAAGCGGAGATGAAGATCTCAAGGAAGTTGACAACATCGTTGAAGTCAGCAACCCAGCCCATACGGGCAGCTTCCGCGTCGCCGGCCTTCAGCTTCAGCTGCAGGGTGGCCCAGGCTTCCTGGTTCACGTTGCCCGTAATGCCGAAGCGGTTCCAGGTCTCCTGCACGTACTGGATGATCAGGGCGTTGTTGCCACTGTTGTTGAACGCGAACTCGATCGCCGGGAAGTCAGTGAACACCAGGTCATTGCCTTCGATGGAGCCGGTGTAGGGATAGCCCAGGTCGATCAGCGTCTGCAGCGCTTCCACCTGGTCAACCGTCAGTTCTTCATTCACATCGGAGATTTCGTTGGTGTTGGCGTACCAGGTTCCGTAGTAATCCACGGAACGGACGTCGCTGTTCAGGCCGTCAGCCAGTCCCTTGGGATAGAAGCCGGTCGCGGGCACTTCGCCGCCCTTGGTCACGTAGGTCACGACTTCATAGCGGTTGATCAGCTGTCCCAGCGCGAAGCGGGCCTTGCTCTGCTCCTGCACAGTCAGCTGCTTGGCGGCGGGGCTCAGGTCCTTGTACACGTTGAACAGGATGTAGTAGGTACCCTGGGTCGGGTAGAACTCCAGTTCACCGGGATAGGTGCTGTTCAGCCGGTCAAACTCGGAAGAGGAGATGGACTGAATGTAATCCACGGTGTTGTTTTCATAAGCGGTCAGGATAGCGGTGTTGTCTTCGGACAGATAGAAGGTCAGGCCTTCCAGCTTCACGGCATCCGCGTTCCAGTAATAGGGGTTCTTCTTGAAGACGATCTTGTCGTCCACGGAGTACTCGGTCATGGTGAAAGCGCCGAGGCCCACATAGGTCGCGGGGTTGATGGCCCATTTGCCTTCGTTGTCAGCCAGGTCCACGCGTACGGGATAGAACGGCACGAAAGCGCACAGATCCAGGAAGTAAGCGCAGGGCTGGGGCAGATGCACCACGAACGTACGGGCTGCGTCATCCACGTCGATGGCCAGTCCGCCGTCTTCCGTGCGGCTGATCACGTCGAACAGGAAGCCGTAGTCGGCGCCCAGTTCGGCGGAAGCGGCGCGTTCCCAGGATGCCTTGATCTGGGAGGCGGTGGCGTCGGTGCCGTCAGACCATTTCAAGCCTTCACGCAGCACGAAGGAATAGGTCAGGCCGTCTTCGGAAACATCAATGGATTCGGCCAGTTCCGGAGCCATCTCAGGCTCGCCGGCTTCGTTGTACTGGAATCCGGTCAGGCCCGCGAACGCGGAACGGATAATGTTGGATCCGGCAGATGCGCTGTTCAGCGCCGGGTCCATGGACAGGGGCGTGCCGCCGCCCAGGAACAGGCTGATGGTCTTTCCTCCCTCAGCAGACGCGAAGGAGAACAGGCTCATCGCCATAACCAGAGCAAGCGTAAGGGCGATCAGTTTCTTCATTGGGGTTCCTCCTTTAAGAAAATAATATACTCACGCCATCCGGCGTAACGTACGGTCAGACATGGTGGCAGGCAACAAAATGGTCCTTGCCCACTTCCCGCATTTCGGGGCAGCTCTTCCGGCACTCCTCTGTGGCACGGCTGCAGCGGGTCCGGAAAGGACATCCGTCCGGCACCTTCAGCGGGCTCGGCACGTCGCCTTCCAGCACAATCCGTTTCTGCTGCCGGCTTGCCTTCGGATCAGGCAGCGGCACCGCACTCATCAGGGAAACGGTATACGGATGCAGCGGATGGTTCGTCAGTTCATTCGCCTCCGCCATTTCCATCATATGCCCCAGGTACATCACGGCGATCCGGTTGGAAATATGCTTGACCACGCTGATGTCGTGGGCGATGAACAGGTACGTCAGCCCCAGCTTGGCCTGCAGGTCCTCCAGCATATTGATCACCTGCGCCTGGATGGAAACGTCCAGGGCGGATACCGGTTCGTCGCATACGATAAACTCAGGCGCCGAAGCCAGTGCCCGGGCAATCCCGATCCGCTGGCGCTGTCCGCCGGAGAATTCATGCGCATACCGGGTGGCATGCTCCGTGTTCAGGCCCACCAGGCTCATCAGTTCCCGGATCTTTTCCTCCCGTTCCGCCTTTGAGCTGCACAGGTTATGCACATCAATCGGTTCCGCAACGATATCCGCCACGGTCATCCGGGGGTTCAGCGAAGAATAGGGATCCTGGAACACCATCTGCGCCTTGCGGCGGAAATCCTTCATGCTTTCCTTGCTGCCGATCAGCTTCCCGTCAAACCAGACTTCTCCGGCAGTCGGCTTGTAGAGCTGCAGCAGGGACCGCCCTACCGTGGTTTTTCCGCAGCCGCTTTCTCCCACCAGTCCCAGGGTTTCTCCCTTCCGGATATCAAAAGAAACACCGTCAACCGCCTTCAGCATCGTTGTCTTCAGAAAGCCGGTGGAAACAGGAAAATACTGTTTCAGTCCCTTGACCTGTACCAGCGCGTCCATCATGCTTCCTCCTCTTCCGGCCTGGTTTCTGAACAGATACCGTCCTTCACGTTCATCCAGCAGGCAGACAGATGATCGCGTCCGACCCAGTATTCCTTCGGCCGTTCCTTCAGGCAGATCTTCATGGCCGCGTCGCATCTCGGAGCGAAAGGACATCCGGGAGGCATTTTCAGAAGGTCAATCGGGGTTCCGGTAATCGGTACAAGCGGCGTCTTGTCGTCGTCGTTCATATCGGGAATGGACCTCATCAGGCCCTTGGTGTATTCATGCTTCGGATTGTAGAAAATCGCGTCGGTCGTGCCGCGTTCGCAGACGCCGCCGGCATACATCACGATCACTTCGTCGCAGATGGAGGCAATCACACCCATGTCGTGCGTGATCATCATAATGGCCATGCCCATTTCCTTCTGCAGCTTCATCATCAGCTCCAGGATCTGGGCCTGGATGGTCACGTCCAGCGCGGTGGTCGGTTCGTCCGCAATCAGGATATCCGGTTCGCAGGCCAGCGCCATGGCGATCATCACGCGCTGGCGCATGCCGCCGGACAGCTCATAGGCATACTGGTGCAGACGCTTCTCCGGTTCGGAGATACCCACCATCTGCAGCATCTCAATCGCCCGCTTGTTCGCTTCTTCCCGGTTGCGGTTGGTATGCATCATGATGGCTTCCCGCAGCTGGTTGCCGATGGTGAACGTCGGGTTCAGGCTGGTCATGGGATCCTGGAAAATGATGCTAATTCGGTCGCCCCGGATTTTCCGCATTTCATCGTCGGTTTTCCCTACCAGTTCCTCCCCGTTGAAACGGATGGAGCCGGAAACGATTCTGCCCGGATGGGTCAGGATCTGCAGGATGGAGTACGCGGTGACGGATTTTCCGCTTCCGCTTTCCCCCACAATGCCCAGCACCTTTCCCTTCTCCAGGGAAAAGGAAAGATCGTTCACCGCTTTTACTTCACCCGCGGTGGTGAAGAAGGAGGTACAGAGATGGTTTACTTCAAGCAGACTCATATTCTTCTCCTCCTTCTCAGTTTCTCAGTTTGGGATCGAAAGCATCCCTCAGTCCGTTGCCCAGCAGGTTAAAGGAAAGCACAATCAGGAAAATGGAGATTGCCGGGAAAATCAGCTGATAAGGATAGGAGCGCAGCGCGGTCCTGGCATCGGACGCAAGCGATCCGAGGGACGGCATCGGCACGGATACGCCCAGGCCGAGGAAGCTCAGGAAGCTTTCCGTAAAGATCGCGCTGGGGATCTGCATGGCCGCGATGATAATGATCACGCTCACGCAGTTGGGAATCATATGCTTCCGGATAATCCGGGCAGGGCTGGCGCCGATGGCCTTGGAAGCCAGCACATACTCCTGCTCCTTGATCGACAGGATCTGGCCGCGGACCTGGCGCGCCATGCTGACCCAGTACAGCAGGCCGAACACGATGAAGATACTGACCATGCCGGCGCCCAGGCGCGCGATCAGGTCGTTCTTGGACGTGGAAACCCAGTCCTTGATGGCCACGGAAAGCAGGATCACGATCAGCACGTCCGGCAGGGAATAGATGATGTCAACAATCCGCATCATCACCATATCCACCTTGCCGCCGAAATAGCCGGAAATGGAGCCGTAGATAATGCCGATAATCACAACGATCAGGGCGGAGAAAATGCCGACAATCAGGGAAATGCGCGTTCCGTAAATCACGCGGATGGCATAGTCCCTTCCCAGGCTGTCCGTTCCCATGATATGCGGGAAAACAGTCTGTCCGCGGTCAATCTTCGCCTGTTCTTTCGCTGAATACTGGAACGGCGCCAGGTTCTGGGCCGTAACGTCCTGCTTTGTATAGGTGTACGGATAGATCGTCGGTACGATAAACGCAATCAGGGCAATCAGGACAATAATGCACAGCGATACCATGGCGATCCGGTTCCTGCGGAGCCTCCGCATGGCGTCCCGCATGAAGGAAACGGATTCCCGCATGGTAACCTGCTGCGCCTTTTCTTCGTCCGACGCGGTTTCAAACAGCGCAGGATCAATCTGCAGGCTGAGCGGATTTTTCATCTTCTTGGTCTTCTCTGTCATTTCTTTTCCTCTTTCTCCGGACCGTCAGCCCAGGTCGATCCGGGGATCGACGACCTTATAAAGGATATCGCCCAGGAAATTCATCAGGATGATCATCGTCGCCAGGAAAATCGTCACGCCCATGATCATCATGTAATCTGTCCGCAGCATGCTGTTGGTGAACAGCCTGCCCAGTCCCGGAACAGAGAAGATGTTTTCCACCACCATGGAACCTGTCAGGATATACGCCATCATCGGGCCGGCATAGGTGATGACCGGCGTCAGCGTGTTCTTCAGCGCGTGCTTGAAGATGACCTTGCTGTTCTTCACGCCCTTGGCCCGGGCCGTCCGGATATAATCCTGGCCGAGCACGTCCAGCATCGAGGACCGCTGGAGCTTTGTCACATACGCCATGGGATACAGCGCCAGGGAGATCACCGGAAGGATCAGGCCGCCTTCCTGGTTGCCCAGGGAAGGAAGCCAGTTCAGCTGCAGCGTGAAAACCAGCAGCAGGATGGTCGCCATAACAAAGGAAGGCATGGAAACCAGGGCGGTGGTCACCACCTGGATAATCTTGTCCGGAAGCTTGTCCCGTTTCAGGGCGGCAATCGATCCGAAGATAATGCCCAGGATAATGGCGATGAATCCCGCCGTAAATCCGATCCTGGCGGAATAGGCAAAGCCGCCCATGATCAGCTCGATCACCGTGTTTCCGACCCAGCCCGTCGAGAGGCCGAAATCGCCGTGGATAATATTCTTCAGGTAATTCCAGAACTGAACCGTCACCGGTTTGTCAAAACCGTATTTCGCCTCCAGGGCAGCGATCACGGCATCACTCTTCGCCTTTTCGGAAGAGAAAGGGGATGCCGGAATTGCGTGCATCACAAAAAACGTGATCGCAATGACCAGGAAAATGGTCAGCAGCGCCATCAGCAGGCGCTTGACCAGATATGAAAGAAAATGGGCGCTCATGTACTCCCTCCGGACTGATTGCTGTACAGGCGGATGGGCCGGGCACACCAATCGTTTATTCGCTTACAAAGAAAGTGACAGTATTATATCTTATTCGCCGGGAAAAGAAAACGTTTCCTCCCCTTTCGGTCCCTGTCCTTTTTGTGTCCTCTGTATACTGTCCTCAGGATACAATCATGCCCTGTGATTCTATTTGACTTCACCGGTTCCTCTTTGTAGAATAAACACGGTCCTAATCTGGTAAAAAGGAGAACCCTTATGAACGCACCGTTTTCTGCCTATCTGAACCGGATCGCTCCCGGGCTGAAGCAACTGGCTGCCCAGCTGCGGGAACGGTACGACTATGTTTCTGTGCTGTCCACAGACACCACCGGCTTCCAGGTCAACATCTCGCAGCGGTCCAAGTCCGTCACCCGCAATACTCCCTGTACCGAGCGGGGTACCGTTGTCCGCGTCTGCCGCGGCGGCCTGTATGCCGAATCTGCCTTTACGGGCTTTGATCCCGCGGAAGCGGAAAAAACCTGCTCCGCCATCTGCGCGGAACTGGATGACCAGCTTGCGCTCCTGCAGGCGTGCGGCGAGCAGCCCTATGAGACCGGCCTGCTGCCCGATGAACCCCTGACCATCTTCGCGGAGATGGAAACCGGCCGGATGCCGGAAGATGAGGACATCTCCGTGCTGGTCGACAGGCTTTCCGCCATTTCCGACAAGGGCCTGGCCCAGGGAAAGGAACAGGGGCTGAACCTGATCGACTTCATGGTCCGCGCCTCCTCCACCCATGTCTGCAAGCTGTTCCTGACCGCGAACCGCGACCTGCGCCAGTCCTATGTATATTCTGAAGGAATGGCCGCCGCGCTGGTAGCCGGCGAGGAACGGACGGACTTTGCCTACACCTCCCTGTCCGAGCGCTTCGGCCCGGAGCTGTTCGATACCCTGGAAGACAAAATTCCCGAGGTGCTCCGGATCGCGAAGGACCTGTCCTCCGCGGAACGGGTTGTTCCCGGCGAATATGAAGTCATCACCAGCCCGGAAGTCACCGGCCTGATCGCCCATGAAGCTTTCGGCCATGGCGTGGAGATGGATATGTTCGTCAAGGGCCGTGCCCTCGGTGCCGAATATATCGGCAAGCGGGTCGGTTCCGACCTGGTCACCATGCATGAAGGCGCCCTGTGCGCAAAGGACACCAGCTCCTACGCCTTTGATGACGAAGGCATCCCCGCCGGGGACGTGACGGAAATCGACCGCGGCATCCTGCGCACCGGCATCTGCGACGCCCTGAGCGCGCTGCGCCTCGGCACAAAGCCCACCGGCAACGGCAAGCGGGAGAGCTTCTCCCATAAGGCCTATACCCGGATGACCAATACCATCTTCGACTCCGGAACCAGCACGCTGGAGGAGATGATCGCCTCCGTCAAAAAGGGCTACCTGCTCGAAGGCATGCAGTCCGGCATGGAGGATCCCAAGCACTGGGGCATCCAGTGCATCCTGGACCG
>JAEEGL010655206.1_pt1 | contig 11966 bp, 10 predicted proteins | sample 9134231 | NCBI WGS metagenome assembly JAEEGL01 (sample SAMN16246548, study PRJNA631951) | gut metagenome | biome: gut microbiome; feature: rumen; material: fiber-attached | host: Bos | place: Iran: Karaj | collected 2018-10 | reverse complement strand
TGATTATATACCATCTTTCTGCAAATTTCCAGTCTTTTTGTGAAGATAATTGAAAAAAAGATGAATTATTCATTTTTGAAATTCGTATAAAGTGACGGAGGGGGGAGTCGATAGTCTATAGTCTATAGTCTATAGTCTATAGTCTATAGCTATAAGCTACCAGCTATCAGCTACACAGCTATCAGCTATTGCCTTCCAGCCACTTGCCGACCGCCTCGCCGATCTCGCGGATGCAGCCGGGCTCGTAGGGGACCTTGAGCCCCGCCGTGCGGACCAGCTCCTCAAAGGTGGCGGTGCCGCCCTTGTCGGCAAAGGCGAGATAGCGCTTCCAGGCGTCTTCCTTATCCTTCAGATAGGCGATCCAGAACTGGAAGGCCACGGTCTGGGCCATGCAGTAGTCGATATAATACAAAGGATACTGATAGATGTGGAGCTGCCGCTGCCAGCCCGCGCCGCGCTCGAAGAAGGGCAGGCCCTCGAAGTCGTTCCAGGGGCGGTATTTCTTTTCCAGCTCCAGCCAGAGGGCGTTGCGCTGCTCCGGCGTCAGGGTCGGGTCCTCATACATGCGGTGCTGGAACTCGTCCACCAGGCAGCCGTAGGGGATGAAGGTGAGGGATTCCTCGCAGTGGGCCAGCTCATACTTGCGGGTCATGGGGCCGAAGAAAAGCCCGTGATAGGGGCTGGTGAGAAATTCCATGGACATGGAGTGGCACTCGCAGGCCTCCATGGTGGGGCTGAGAAGCTGGTGGATATAGCCCTGCTTCATGGCCCGGAAGCCCGCGAAGGCGTGCCCCGCCTCGTGGGTGAGCACGTCCACGTCCCCGGAGGTGCCGTTGAAGTTGGAGAAGATGAAGGGCGCCCGGTAATCGTAGATCTCGGTGCAGTAGCCCCCGCGGGCCTTCCCGTCCTTGCTCAGCACGTCCAGCAGCTCGTTATCATACATGAAGTCGATGAACTCGGCGGTCTCAGGACTCAGCTTGTGGTACATTTCCAGCCCCGCGGCCAGGATATCGTCCGCCGAGCCCTGGGGTACGGGGTTCCCGTCCGGGAAAAGGAAGGTGTCGTCGTAGAATCTCAGCTTGTCCACGCCGATGCGCTTCTCCTGGGCCTTCTTCACCTTCGCCACGATGGGCACCAGGTCCCTGGCGATCTGCTCCCGGAAGGCAGCCACCTTCTCCGGCCCGTAGCAGTTGCGGCCGAGCCGGTCATAGCCGAGCTGGAGATAGTTTTCGTGGCCCAGCATCCGGGCCTGCTCCGTGCGGTTCTTCACCAGCTCGTCGTAAATGCGGTCCAGGTCCTCGCGGTGGTCGTCGAACCAGGCTCCGAAGGTGCGGTAGGCCGCCTTGCGCACGGCCCGGTCCTTGCTCTGCTGGTAGGGACCCAGCTTCGGCAGGGGGAGCTGCTTGCCGTCGAACTCCACCAGGGCGGAGGCGTAGAGCTTCTGATACTCGCTGGCGAGCTTGTTTTCCTGCTGCATGAGGCCGATCAGCTCCGGCTTGAAGCTGCGGGCGGCGATTTCCAGATTGGTGAAAAGGATCTTGCCGTACTTTTCCTCCAGGGCGGGACGGAAGCGGGAGCGCAGCAGGGTTTCCGCCATTTTCTGCTCCAGCTCCTCCAGGACGGGCATGTTTTCGTCGATGAACTCGTTCTCCTTGTCGTAGAACTCGTCCTTCGTGTTGATGGTGTGGCGGATATAGGCCAGGCTCCCCAGGGTGCTGATGCTGCCGGTCAGGGCATTGAAGCGGTCAATGGCCGCGATCTGCTGCTCCGCCGTCCCCGCCGCCTCCACCGCAGTGATCTCGGCGGCGCACTGCGTCTTCACCGCCTCCACGTCCGGGCGGGAATAAGGCATTTCGGAAAATTTCATGGGAATGGTCCTCCTTCGTTGTTTTGAGTTTTCAGTTTTGAGTTTTGAGGAATTGAGAAAACCGTGCGGCTCAAAACTCAATTCTCAAAACTCAATTCTCTGCCGTCACTCCTCCACGGGGAGCTCGATTGTGTCCTCTCCCTCGGGCATTTCGCGTTTGCCGCCGGTGAGGGCGCTGAGGGCGCTGGACAAAAGCCCCTCCACCACGCTCTCGCCGCCCTGGCCCTTGAGGATCTTCATGGCGGTTTTTTTCGCCTCGGAATCCGCCTTGCGGTAGGCCTCCACCAGTTTTTTCTCCGTGGCCGTCACCTTCATGGAGGTCTTGGCGGCGGAGGAAGAGGAAGAAGAGGAGGAGGAAGAAGAGCCCGTCTTTTTCCCGCTCTTGGCGGCGTCCAGCAGGGATTTCTGCGTGACGCCCGTGGCCTTGGCGATCTGCTTGAGCTGATCCTGCGTCAGCTCCTTTTCGCCCCGCTCGGCCTTGCTGATATCGGAAGCGGAGGCCCCCTTTACCTTTTTCGCCAGCTGCTCCTGGGTAAGCCCCGCGTCGGTGCGCGCCTCGCGGATCAGGGTGCCCAGTTTTTTCGTTGCCATAGTCAGCGCTCCTTTCGGTTTTTGCCCTATTTTACCACAGCCTGCGGGCGGAGGGAAGAGCTTTTCGCACAAAAAGCCGAAGGAGCGCCGTTCGCGCTCCTTCGGCAGTCAGCGGTCCGAGTTTTCTCTTTCCCTACGGCTTCTGCCACTCGTCCTGCGGCTGGATGAGGATGGTCCCCCCCGCCGAGGTGCAGACGTATTCCACGTAGCTGCCCGAGAGGCGGAAGCGGGCCTCGCTCCCCTCGTCCTGCAGGCGGTAATCCAGGCCCAGACGCTCCACGAAGGCGGCGCCGATGCGCCGGGCATCCTGCGTGTACTGGACCAGGCTGGGGTGGTTCAGGCACATGGCAAGGCTCAGGCCGCTTTCCTCGTCGATGATCAGCTCCAGATAGGCCTCCATCTCCCGGCTCCAGACCGATACGATCAGATACTCCACGTTCACCCGCTCGCCCCGCAGGTAGAGCTGGGTGTAGCCGGCCTTGCCCGTTTCCCAGAAGGTCTCGGCCACGCCGCTGTCCGGCACGAAGCCCGCCTCCGCCAGGCCCTTCAGCTCCCGGTCATAGAGGAACTGGGCGCTCTGCCCGCTGCCCGCCGCCCTGTCGCCGGCGTTGATCTCCTGGGAGGCGAAAACCACGGCGGCAGAGTCCTGCAGCCAGCGGGAGAGCAGCTCGATGCGCTCGGGCAGCTCCGGCACCGTAAGGATCTCGTTCGCTGCCTCCGCTTCCTCGGCGTGGACGGTGCTCAGCTTCCCGTCCCGCCAGGCGGAGAGCTGCGGTGGGAGCAGGGCCGCCCCCGCCAGCACGACCAGGGCCAGCAGCGGCAGCAGCCACTTATTCAGCCGCTTCATCCACCGTGCCTCCCTTCAGATGGACCGTGACCTGCGTCCCCTTGCCCTCCACGCTCTGGATCTCCATGCGGCCGCCGTGCAGCTCCACGATCCTCGTGCACAGGGCAAGGCCCAGCCCGGCCCCTCCCTGGGCCCTGGCACGGGACTTATCCACCATATAAAACGCCTCGGTGATGCGCCCCAGCTCCGCCGCCGGGATGCCCTTGCCCGTATCCGTTATCCGCACGCGGTAGCCGCCCTCTTCGCGGCTGCCCTCCAAAAGAAGGTCGCCGTGCTCCCCTTCGGGCACGGGGATCATGGCCTTGCGGGCGTTGTCCATCAGATTCAGCAGCACGGTCTTCAAAAGGTCCGGCTCCGCGGGGACCAGAGCCTCCTCGGCCCGCACCGTCACGCGGATGCCCTCCCCCAGCAGGATCGGCGCCTGTGTCTGCCCGAGCTGCTGCAAAAAGCGGTCCATGGGCAGGGGATAAAAGCTGAAATCCTGCTTGTCCAGCACGATCAGCTCCATGAGCTTGCGGCTCAGCGCCTCCAGACGGCGGCCCTCGTCGAAGATATAGCCCGCGCTCTTGCGGGTCTGCTTGGGCGTGAGGGGGCGGGAGCGCAGCAGGTCGGCGTAGCCGATGATGGAGGTCAGCGGCGTTTTGATCTCGTGGGCGAAGCTGCCCACAAAGCTCTCCTGCCGGCGGGTGGCCTCCTTCAGCTCTCCCACGGTTTCGGAAAGCCGCTTCGCCATGGTATTGAAATCCTCCGACAGGCGGCCCAGCTCATCGTCCGTATCCACGGGGACCCGCACCTCCAGTTCCCCGGCGGCGATGCGCCTCGTGGCGCGGGAAAGGCGGCCCAGAGGCCGCAGCAGCACCGATGTCAGTGCCAGGGAAAGGCCGCCCACCAGGATCGTGAGGGCCAGAAGCAGCCACTCGTAGCGGCCGTAGCGCTCCGCCCGGGAGAGAAAGAGCCGCGTCACCTCCCGGCTGTTTTCCAGGTAAACCGTTTCCTCTCCCAGGCGCAGGGGGCTTGCCGCATGGAGGAAGCGGCGCTCCCCCAGCCGCTCCATCGTCCAGCCCCGCTGCCTTGCCGTGAGCTGCGTCACCAGCTCCTCAGGGTGCGGGGGCAGGCCGCTGTCTGCCAGAACGGTCCCATCCTCCCGGGAAAGGCGGAAGGGCATGGTCCGCCCGTCCGCCGCCACCCGGACGGCGTTGACCAGGGCGACGAGGCGGCCCGGAGCCGGGCTTTCCTCCCGCTCTCCCAGCTCCCGGGTCACGGCATAGCGAAGCAGATCGTTTTCCTCATAAAGAGCGGCCACCTCCTGCTCCAGCCCGCCGCGGAACTGGGCGTCTATCAGCAGATAGCCGCCCAGGCCGCAGGCCAGGGCCGTGATGGCCGCCATGCCGCACAGGAATTTCCAAAACAGCCGCAAGGGCTACACCTCCAGACGATATCCCACCTTATAAACGGCCACCAGCCGGGATTCCAGCCCCAGTTTTTTCCGCATACGCTGGATATGGAGGTCCACGGTGCGGCTGTCGCCCAAAAAGAGCTCGCCCCAGACCCGCTCGTAGATCCGGTCCCGATACAGGGCGACGTTTTTGTTCTGCACGAAAAGGAGCAGCAGCTCGTATTCCTTCGCCGTCAGCGCCACGGGCTCCCCGTTCTTCTTCACCACACGGCTGGCGGTGTCGATCTCGATATCCGGCGGCAGGCTCAGCACCCGCCCGGTCTTGCCCACCCGGCGCAGAACGGTCTCCACCCGGGCCAGCAGCTCCATCAGCTCAAAGGGCTTGGTGATATAGTCCTCGGCCCCCAGCCGCAGGCCCTTCACCCGGTCCTGCAGGCTGTCCTTCGCCGTGAGGAAGATCACGGGCGTTTCCAGGCTTTTGCAGTATTCCAGCAGTTCCCAGCCGTCGTTTTTCGGCAGCATGATATCCAGCAGCACCAGGTCGAAGGGCTCCGCCTCCAGCCGGTCGGCGGCCAGCTCCCCGTCCGCCGCCCAGGCGCAGTCGTAGCCCGCGTCTCCCAGGGCGGTCATCACCAGATTGGCGATGGGCGCCTCATCCTCCGCGATCAGGATCTTGTTCATCGTTATCATCCCCCAGCTTCAACATGCCTCCGGCGCGCATCATTTTTGCATCTTTTTCCGCGCATCCGCGCTTATTCTACACGCTTTTCCCGGATTTGTCACTACGCTGTGCACGACGAGAAAAAATCTGTCGAAATCTGTCCGATTTCCTGTTGATATTTTTCTCCGGCTTTGCTACACTATACGAAGATGGGACGCCGCCTTGCCGCATACCCTTTATGGTGGGCGTCCGATCCCTTTTCCATTCGTTTTCTATCCTATCAGAGAGGTGTGACCGTTCTTGTCGCCCAAGGATAAAAATACGCGTCTGCTGCTTTTCAGGCTGCTTTCCGTTGCCGTGATGTTGGCCGCGATCCTGCTCACGGGCAGCGTTGTTTTTTCTCAGATCACAGATTCCGCCGCTCTCGCCTCGGAGGAGGACTCTGCCGGAGTCTCTCTTCGGAACGGGGCGGAGGCGCTTTCCGCCGAGGAGGGCAGTCTTCGCCAGGAAGCGAGCATGACCGAGGCGTATCAGACGGAGGGCCGGGGGGAAGAGCCGGCGGAACCGGAGAAACCCGTCGAAGCCGAGGACCCCGCTGAGGCCGAGGCCCCCGCCGAGACCGGGGACCCTGCCGAGGCCGAGGACCCCGTCGAAGTCGAGGACCCTGCCGAGACCGGGGACCCTGCCGAAGCCGAGGACCCTGTCGAAGTCGAGGACCCCGCCGAGACCGAGGACCCTGCCGAAGTCGGGGACCCTGCCGAGGCCGAGGACCCTGTCGAAGTCGAGGACCCCACCGAAGTCGAGGACCCTGCCGAATCCGAACAACCCAGCGAGCCTGAGCAGCCTGCCGAAGTCGAACAACCCAGCGAGCCCGAACAACCCGCCGAACCCGAACAGCCCGCCGAGCCCGAACAACCCAGCGAGCCCGAGCAGCCCAGTGAGCCCGAACAACCCAGCGAGCCCGAACAGCCTGCCGAGCCCGAGCAGCCCAGCGAACCCGAACAGCCTCCGCTGGACCCCAAGGCCGCTCTTCTGGCCGAAGCGGAGCCTCCCGCTCCCGCCCACGTCCATACCGGGGATTTCCGGGATGCGGCGGGCGCATCGGTCAGCTATAGCTGGGGCGAGCCCGTTCCCGCCACCACGCCGACGGATGACAGCTGGTTCTCCGACGCGGTCTTCGTGGGCAATTCCCTCTTTGATGGGCTTTGGCTTTACGGCAACATCAAGGGCAGCACCTTCCTGTCGGCCAAGAGCATTTCGGTCTCCAATATTTTCAAGGAAGCGCCCATCAACCGCAACGGCATTTATCTCACGATCCCGGAGGCGCTGAGTCTCAAGCAGTATCGGAAGATCTACGTGATGCTGGGCGTAAACGAGCTGATTTTTGCTCCCGAGACCTATTACGGCTACTATTCCACGCTGATCGACGCTCTGCGTGAGCTGCAGCCCGGCGCGGAGATCTATCTGCAGTCCGTTACCCCCGTCACCAAAACGGTGTCGGAGACGAACCAGTACGTCAAGGCCGATCAGATCCTGGCCTTCAACGAGCAGCTCAAGCTGCTGAGCGCCAACAAGCAGGTCTATTACATCAATATCCACGACGAGCTGATGGACGAGGAGGGTTTCCTGCCCCCCGAGCAGGCCTTTGACGGCATTCATCTTCTGCGTCCCTATTATGAGAAGTGGTGCGATTATCTCCGCTCCCACACGATCCTGGAGGTCAACTGATGAAACGCTTTCTTTCCCTTTTTCTGCTCCTGCTGCTTCTGCTGACGCCGGCGGCCTGCCAGAGCCCCGCCCCTGCGCCGTCAGTACCCGCCGCCCCGGTCCAGGAGGCGGCTCCGGCCCAGTCCGACCCCGCCCCGGAGACGGAGCCCGCGCCCCCGGCGGAAACCACGCCCCCCCTCCAATCCGATCCCGCTCCGGAGACGGAGCCGGCCCCCGAGGCGCAGGAGCCGGACCTTTCCGCTCTGGCCGCCCAACTGCTGGACTGCGGCGCTTTCTCCTATCCGATGGAGGAATTTGAAGCGGAGATCGGCTGCAATTACTACGGGCTGACGGAGGACGCGGCGGAGGAAATGCACTTTTTCTTCCCGCCCGGACCCACGGCGGACGAGCTGGTTCTCTTCAAGGCGAAGGACGAGGCCGGGGTTCAGGAGCTGGTAAAGGCCGTGGAGGCCCGCATCGACTATCAGCGCCACGCCTTTGAATCCTATGGGCCCGAGGAAGTCAAAAAGCTGGACAACAGCTATCTGTTCTTCAAGGGCGTTTACGTGCTCTTCCTCGCCGCTGACGACCCTTCGGCGGCGGACGAGCTGCTGAAGCCCTATTTCTGATATGGAGCTGCCGTATACTGTTTTGGAAAAAGACGAAGGACGTATTCTGAAATACGTCCTTCGTGATCGTTTGAGGCTTTCCGCCACGCTGCTGCGCCGCATCAAGAACGACGGGGCGATCCTGCTGAACGGGGAGCCCGTTTTCGCCACGTCCCGCCTCCGGGCCGGGGACCGGCTGCTGCTGCGTTTTCCCCCGGAGGAAGCGGACTTCCCGCCCGAGCCGGGCCCCCTGCGCATTCTGTGGGAGGATGGGCTCTATCTGGCGCCGGAGAAGCCCGCGGGGCTGCTGACCCACCCCTCCCACAGCCGCTACACGGGTACGCTGGCAAACTTCGCCCTCCACTACGCGCAGGAGCGGGGCGGCGAGACCGTCCACGCCGTAAACCGGCTGGACCGGGACACCTCCGGCGTCGTGCTCTTCTCCAAAAACGCCTGGGGCAAGAGCCTGCTGCGGGAGGCGGAGATGGAAAAGCGCTACCTGGCCCTCGTTTTCGGCGCGCCGCCGGAGGAAACGGGCCTCGTTGAACTGCCCATCCGCCGGGCGGCAGAGCGGGAGCAGCGCCGCATCGTCGCGCCGGACGGAGCCGCCGCCCGCACCCGCTGGCGGGTCCTTCGCCGCTTCGAGGCGGCGGGCGGGGCTTACAGCCTCGTCCTCCTGCGGCTGGAAACGGGGCGCACCCACCAGATCCGCGTGCACATGGCTGCCCTGGGCTGCCCCCTCTTAGGGGACAGGCTCTACGGCACGCCCGCCTCCGCCGCCCTTTCGGCGGCCCTGGGCGTTGAACGCCAGGCCCTCCACGCCTGCCTCCTCCGCTTTGCGCACCCGCTGACGGGGGAAACCGTGGACCTCCGCACCCTGCCGGACTGGGAGGAGCTGTCAGGCGTGGAGGCGGAGATAAGCGAACAGACTGTATAACAGACGAAAGCAAGGGCCTCGGCGGAAAACGATCCGCCGAGGCCCTTGCCTCGTTATCCCCGCACGCCGCAGAAAAAAGGGCCCCACATTATGCATTATGAATTATGCATTATGCATTACCCATTCCTCGCCTGCCGGAAGGCCAGGATCGCGTCGCGGTCGTTCCGCTTGCCGTCGCCGTTCACGTCCGGGTCCGTTCCCGCCGGGGTCGGCCAGCCGGAGCTGACCAGGGCGAAGATCGCCCCGGCGTCCGCCGCCGTCACGGCCCCGTCCAGGTCCATATCGCCGGGAAGCGGGCCCTCCGGCCCCGCCGTGTGCTCCGCCGTGGCCCAGTAGGCAAAGGGCACGTCCTGCACGCCGTAACGGATAAAGGCATACTCCAGGCCCAGCCGACTCTCCGTGAGCGCCACGCGCTGCCACTGCCGGCTGCTGCCGGCAAAGTAAACGTAGTTATACACCGGGTAGTATTGATCGAAATAAAAGGCGAGCGCGCGGGAGCCTATGGAGCGCAGACTGGCGGGCAGGCTGACCGTATGGAGATTCGCGCCGCGGAAGGCATTCGTGCCCAGGTGGGTCACGCCCTCCTCCACGATCACGGCGCTCAATCTTCCCAGCGCATCCTTCCAGGGCAGATCGGACCGATCCTCCGCGTAATCGGGCATGGCTCCCTCGCCGGAAATGATCAGCACGTCTCCGTTCTGGGCAAGCCGCCAGGATATCTCCCCGCTGCCCCGGCGGCGGGCCGTCACGTCCGCCTCCGTCCAGGTCCCGGCCAGGTGCAGCTCCGCTTCCGTCAGCGGGGTCACGTTATGGTAGGTTTCATCGACGATCTCCACGGCCGCCCATTGCTCCGCGCTGCCCCGGAAATACACGTCCTGCAGCAGATAGTCGCCCCTCGTCGCCCCGTAGGCGATCTCCGTAAGCTCCGCCGGGAGGACCAGGCTGCGCAGGCCTTTACAGTCCATCACGCCGTCCAGCTTCGTATAGCCGCTGCCCAGCTCAAGGGTCTCCAGATTATTGCAGTAGCGAAAGGCGTCCCTGCCGATGCTCGTGACGGAATCCGGCACCCGGACACGCCGAAGAGCGGATTCCCTAAAGGCGTATTTCCCGATGCTTTCCAGGCCCTCGGGAAGGTCGATCTCCGTCAGAACGTGGCAGCTGTCAAAGGCATTGTCGCCGATGCTCTTCAGCGTCGCGGGCAGGCTGACGCTCCGCAGGGCGTAGCAGCAGAAGAAGGCGTATTTCCCGATGCTCTCCACACCCTCCGGCAGGCGGATGCTCTCGAGCTTCGTCGCCGAGTCAAAGAGGCTTTCCGGCACCTCCTTGATCCCCGCCGGCATGGTGAATTGCGTGACCCCGCTGGGAACCGCCGCCAGCGTCCCCTCCCGGGAGACGACGGCGCCCTCCGCCGCGTAGAAATACGGGTTCGCAGGGTCCACGGTAAAGGCCGTGATATTCGTCCCGCCGAAGGAGGTCGTCTCGATCTCCTCCAGCGCGGCGCCCAGGGCAAAGACTCCGCTCAGCGCCGTCCCGTAAAACGCCATATCGCCGATGCTCTTCACCGGGGCAGGGAGCTCCAGCTCCTGCAGGGCGGAGCAGACGTAGAAGGCGCGGGGGCCGATGACCTCCAGGCCCGCGGGCAGCGTGACCTCCTCCAGGCCCATGCAGCCGCTGAAACAGCTCAGCTCCTTCACCCCCGCGCCTACGCGGGCGCGGCGCAGCCAGAAGCAATCCGTAAAAGCGTTGCTCCCCAGGCTGGTGACGCCGTCCGGGATCGTGATCTCCTGCAGGCGCACGCAGCTTGTAAAGGCGGCGGGGCCGATGCTTTCCAGGCTCTCGGGCAGGCTGACGCTCTGCAGCCTGACCATGCCCGCAAAGGCCCATTTCCCCACGGAGGTCACGCCCTCCCCGATCACGACCGAGGTGACGGTGCCGTTGTAGTCCGTCCAGCCCGCCGTGGTCCGGGGCCCCTGGACCACCGCGTTCTTCTCCCCGTTGGGCAGGTCGAGCGTGATGAGGAAGTTGTTGCCGTTGATATAGGTATAGTCCCACATGGGGCCCGAGCCGGAAATGGTCAGCACCCCGCCGTCGATGCGCCAAGTGAGGTTTTCCCCGCACTGGCCCGAGTCTGTCTCCGCGGCCAGGGCCGCCGGGCAGAGCCCCAGCAAAAGGCAGAGGGCCAGCAGCGCAATGAGGATTTTCTTCATGGAAGACCACCTTTCTCTCTGTTCTTCGGGTCGGTTTTTCTTTGGGAGAGTGCAGAAGAGCCTCACGCAAGCCTTCATTCTCTTGCCGTCAGCATACCATCACGCCGCTTTTTTGTCAAATATCATCTGCGCACGGCACAGGGCTCCGCCGCCTTCACAGCTCGCGCCGTATCTTCCCCAGGGCGCTTTTTTCCAGGCGCGAGACCTGGGCCTGGCTGATGCCGATCTCGGCGGAGACCTCCATCTGCGTCCGACCCTCGTAAAAGCGCAGAGCCAGGATGCGCCGCTCCCGCTCGGAAAGGCGCGAAATGGCCTCGTTCAGCGCCAGGCGCTCGGTCCAGCTCTCGTCGGTGTTCTTCGTGTCCCGCACCTGGTCCATGATATAGAGGGCGTCGCCGCTGCCGGTGTAGACCGGCTCGTAGAGGGAAACGGGCTCCGTCACCGCCTCCATGGCGAAGACCACCTCCTCCCGGGGGATGCCCAGCTCCCTGGCGATCTGCTCCACCGTGGGCTCCCGCTGGTCCCGGCTCATGAGCTTTTCCTTTGCCTGCAGGATGCGGTAGGCCGTGTCCCGCACGGAGCGGCTCACCCGCAGGGCGCTGTTGTCCCGCAGATAGCGGCGGATCTCCCCGATGATCATGGGAACGCCGTAGGTGGAAAAGCGCACGTTCTGGCTCACGTCGAAGTGGTCGATGGCCTTGATGAGGCCGATGCAGCCCACCTGAAAGAGATCGTCCGCGTTCTCGCCCCGGCCGGCGAATTTCTGGATCACCGAGAGGACCAGCCGCAGGTTCCCCGCGATCAGCTCCTCCCTGGCCGCCCGGTCCCCCGCTTGGCTGCGGCGCAGCAGCGCCATGGTCTCTTCGTTTTTCAGCACCTTCAGCCGCGCCGTATTCACGCCGCTGAGCTCCACCTTACCCTGCAAAAAACCGCCCCCCGTCATACTGAAAACAGTATTGCCCTAGGGGGCGGTTTTCATGCGGGCGAAGGCGGTCGATTCAGCTCATGCTTCTCGCCATCTCCTGGCGGAGGCGGGTGATGATGCGCTTTTCCAGCCGCGAGATGTAGGACTGGGAGATGCCCATGCGGTCCGCCACCTCCTTCTGGGTCAGCTCCCGGCGGCCGCCCAGGCCGAAGCGGAGGCG
>JAEEGL016844905.1_pt1 | contig 11967 bp, 12 predicted proteins | sample 9134231 | NCBI WGS metagenome assembly JAEEGL01 (sample SAMN16246548, study PRJNA631951) | gut metagenome | biome: gut microbiome; feature: rumen; material: fiber-attached | host: Bos | place: Iran: Karaj | collected 2018-10 | reverse complement strand
TTCACGTGAAATACAGCCATTATTCCTTAGCCATTATCTTTTATTTTTTTCGGTTTATTGTTTTGTGGTCTACAAAATACCACAGACAAAAGTTAATTTTTTTTCATGGATTTATTGGTGGGTCGAATTCCTTTTTTGGTCTGTGCGCCGTTCTTTCACGGCTTTTTGGGTCGCGAGCACGAATTCCCCCAGGTGCGTTTCGTCGATGGTCCGCCCAGTGTGCATAGCAGGGGCCTTAGGGAAGGCTCTATCCACCTTTCGCCAGCATCGTCCATTACCTTTGCTCAAAAGCCAGGAGCTTTTGTGCTGTCGCCTAGGCTTTGTACTTCGTGCTCTTTCGAGGTACGCTCTGTAAAGCTCTTTTCAAGGTTCCCTATCGAAGATCTTGGCGGTAAAACGGTGCGGCTTACATCTCAGAGCCAAACCTCTGTAGCCCTGCTGAAGATTCTGCTTCGGGAACGTTACCGGGTGAGCGTTGAATATGTAGATGGCCTTGCCGCCTGCGCCACCGATGACGCCTGCCTTCTTATAGGGGATTTGGCGCTAGAAGAGACCGAACGCCATCGGTTCCCTTACAGCTATGACTTGGGAACCTTGTGGCAAGACTGGCAGGGATTGCCGTTTGTCTTTGGCGCCTGGATTATCGAGAAATCGGCTTTGGAAGTCGAAATTAGGCCTGTTCTGGAGCAATATTTGCAAGAAACAGAAAAGAGCGTAGAGGCTTTCCGCAAAGACCCTGCCGCCGCATTGGATCGCTGGATTTCAAGATTTCCTGTGAATCTGGACAAGAATTCTGTACTTGACTATTATAAAATTATAGATTATCATTTTACAGACGAAAGAAAAAAATCCCTGGAGGTCTTTTTCGGGTATGCCGCAAAGCTTGGTCTAATCGAAAAAGCGCCACCGCTGAAATTTTTATAGGGGGAGTACATGAAAGAAGAAAAAATACTCATCGTAGATGACAGCACCGAAATCCTGGAAAAGAACCGGGAGCTGTTGACCCAAGTGGGGTACAGTGTGGTGTCTGCCACCTCGGGCGAAGAAGCCCTTGCTCTCTTGGAAAGGGGCGTGTTCGACTTGGTACTCTTGGACATTAACATGCCGAGCCTGAACGGTTACGAGGTGTGTTTGCGTATTCGTGAGAAGCATGCTCTTGATGACTTGCCCATTATATTCCTCACCAGCAGAGAAGATGCCGATAGCATTACCAAGGGGTTCCATGCTGGAGCTTCTGATTTTGTGTGCAAGCTTTCGCCCACTGAAATTTTGCTTGCCCGTATTAACGTACACATCCGTCTTTGTCGCGCCCTCAAGTACCTGCGTGACATATCTCTTACCGACGACTTGACTCAGTGTTACAACCGTAGGCACGCTATTTACACCTTGCGCGAATGGTTCTCTCGCAGTAAGCGTTATGGTACGCCGTTCTCCATGATCTATTTTGACCTAAACGGACTCAAGAGCGTGAACGACAAGTTTGGTCATCAGGCAGGCGACCTGCTGCTCCGCGCTGTGGTCAAGGCCTGTAAAGACTTGCTTCGTGAATCCGACGTGCTGTTCCGTATGGGCGGCGACGAGTTCATGGTGCTCTGCCCCGATACCGACAAACCGGGTGCGTTAATCTGTGCGGAACGTATGCAGAAGGCGGTAGGCGATATTACCATCGTAGACCAGAAGGTTTCTTTCGCTTATGGTATCGCCTATTCCGGAGAGGTGTACAAGGATATGGACGAGATGCTCCACAGTGCCGACGCCTCTATGTACGAATGCAAAAAGAAAATGCATGCCGCTCGAAAGTAGGCAGCATGCATTAAAAGATTATTACCCATCTGTTAGATCGCCTGCAGCAGTGCTGTCAGGCGAATTTCTATTTCGTCCCAGTTGCCGTTTTCCATGAGCGTAGGGTTGAAGATGCTCCCGCCAAAAGAGACCAGGTTTGCACCGGCTTCCATGTAGGCCTTGGCATTCTGCGGGTTCACGCCGCCGCAGGCCATCAGAGGAATGTCCCGGAAGGGCCCGCGCAGGGCCTTGATGTATTCTGGGCCACCTACACAGTTCACGGGGAAAACTTTCACGGCGGCGGCGCCTAGGTCGTAGGCCTTCTGCACTTCGGTGGGGGAAAGAGCCCCTGGAATGATAGGGATTCCTGCCGTATTGGATAGCCGCACAATTTCTTTGCGGGTGTTGGGCGTTACGATGAACTCTGCACCAGCGGCCACAGCCTTTTCCAGATCGCTTTCGTGACGGACTGTGCCAGCCCCTACGAGAATTTCATAAGACCCGGCACAATCCTTGAGCTTTTTGATAATGCTGGTAGCACCGGCGGTGTTCATGGTCACCTCGATGGCCTTGAGACCACACTTGGCGGCGGTTTCTACGCAGGCCTCTTCGGCCCCCTGGGGAATGTCGCGGAGAATGCCCACGACCGGCATCGGTTTTAGAAATTCAAGCAGGTTCATATTGAGAATATAACAAAAACGAGAAAAAATGTTTACTCGTACCTTAGGGCCTCGATTGGGTCAAGTCGGCTGGCTTTGCGGGCGGGGTACCACCCGAAAAAGACTCCCGTGGCAAAGCATACGGCAAAACTGATGACAACGCTGGTAAACGACACGATCATGGGCCAGCCCATGACGGTTTTTACAATTTGTGAAGCGGCCACTCCGAGAATAATGCCGATAAGCCCGCCCATAAGGCTAATGGTCACCGATTCAAACAGGAACTGCATCAATATGTCACGCCCACGGGCGCCTATGGCCATGCGGAGGCCGATTTCCTTGGTGCGCTCCGTGACGGACACGTACATAATGTTCATGATGCCGATACCGCCTACGAACAGGCTAATACCGGCAATGACGGTCAGGACCAGGGCAAGCATGTCCGATGTGCTGGTGACCATCTGGATCATTTCTTCTTGGGTGAACACTCTGAAGGGGTCCGTGGGCTTGGTCCAGTTCCGCCGTTCTTTCAAGATGTTCATGATTTCTTCGGTGGCCTTTTCGGCATAGCCTTCGCCGATGGAGTTGGCGTAGATCTGCCGGATGTTGGTGGTGGCCGAGAACCTGCGCATTACGGTCTGGTAAGGCGTAAAGATCACATCGTCGTTGTCCTGCCCGAAATCTCCGGAGCCTTTTGATTTCAAGGTGCCGATGACCTTCAGCGGAATGCTCTTGTAACGAATAGTCTTGCCGATGGGGTTTTCGCCTGCAAAGAGGTTTTTCACCACCGTCTGGCCGATAACGCAGACTTTGGCCATGCGGTCGGTGGCATCGTCGAACATCACGCCGTCTTCGATTTCGTAGTTGCGAATCTTGAGGTAGTCGGCGGAGATGCCGCTCAAAGTAGTGGGGGAGTTGTTGTTCCCTACAATGGCTTGCCCGTTCACGGTAATCATGGGAGACACGCCGTTAATGTAGGTTGCATTTTCCCGGATGGCGATGACATCTTTTTCTTCCAACATCTCGGAAGATTCCGCCTGTACGCCGCCACGCCTGTTCCAGTTGGGCATGACAATGATGGCGTTGGTGCCCATGCTGGTCATCTGTTCCTTGATGGACTGGCGAGACCCTTCGCCCATGGCCACCATGGTAATGACCGCCGCCACGCCAATGACGATACCCAGCACCGAAAGGAAGGTGCGCATGCGATTACGCAGCAGGGCCCGGAGGGCAATCTTTGCAAGAGTCAGAGGATTCATAAACTACACACTACACATTTCACATTACGCACTAGTCATACGTCTCTGGCGGTGGTAGGGCGTCGAAGGCGGCTTTAGCGTCTTGCATCTCGTGGGTTTCGTCTTTTTTTAAGAGACCGTCTCGCAGGGTGATGGTTCGCTCGCTGAAAGTGGCAATGTCGGGTTCGTGGGTTACGAAGGCGATGGTTTTCCCCTGCTTGTGGAGCTCCTGGAAAATCATCATGATTTCGTAGCTAGTTCGGGTGTCTAGATTACCTGTGGCCTCGTCGGCCAAAATAATCACAGGGTCGTTCACCAGAGCCCGGGCGATGGCCACACGCTGCTGCTGACCGCCAGAAAGCTGACTGGGCAGGTGGTTCATGCGGTCGGCCAGGCCTACCATTTCTAGGGCCGTAAGTGCCCGACGGCGCCGTTCTGCCGAAGATACCTTCGAATTATAAAGCAGTGGCAGTTCCACGTTTTCGATGGCGGTGGTTCGGGAAAGTAGGTTGTAGTTCTGGAATACAAAGCCGATTTTTTGGCCCCGAATGCGGGCCAGGGCGTCGCGGGAAAGCTTTTCGGTGTGCTCGCCGTCTAAAATATAGTGGCCTGCGGTAGGCTTGTCCATGCAGCCTAAAATGTTCAGCATGGTAGACTTGCCCGACCCGCTGGTGCCCATGATGGTCACAAATTCCCCTGGATAGATGTCGAAGGACACACCCCGCAGGGCGTGAACCACCTGGTCACCCATTTTGAAGTCTCTACGTAGACTATCTATAGAAAGAATTGGCAATTTGTCCATCATGACATGATTTTGATTCTTGTAACCCTATTTTAGTTGCTCATTCTGCCTAAATGGATGTGCCACAGGTCTCAAAATTAAAAAAATGTGACTTATAACTGAAATTTTTGCTATAATTCCCCTTAAAGTCATAATCTAGAGGATTATTCATGAAAAAGATAATAACTCTGTCACTCCTTGCTTGTGGCCTCGCATTTGCGCAGGCAGGCATCCAAGGCGGTACCGATGGTATCCATCAGTACAATACCAAGACCAATGGTCAGCTCGGATTCTCTATCGGTACGGGCGGAAACATCGCCCTCGACGCCTGGGCCCTGAGCCGTGGCGGTACTTATACCGCCAATGGCGAGACCTACTCGTTTAATGACTGGGCTCCCTCCCTTTCGGGTAACTTTAACGCATCTGTGGGCCTTTATGAATTCGTGGATTTGGGCATGAACCTGCCCCTTTACTACGAACATGCCAAATCTGATGGCCCCTCCGGTGGCGGCAACATGTGGACCACCAGCCGTGGTGACTTGAACGTGTGGTTTAAGGTGCGTATGCCCTTCGATAGCCAGAAGAGAGTCTTTACTGCTGCAGTCCAGGTTGATGCTTACGTACCCTCTGGCGAAGAGGCTGCCGGTGTGCGCCCCCGCCATGCCTGGTACCTGAACAGCAAGGGCGAAACCCACCCCCTTACCTCTAATGCCTTCGGTATCGGTGGCAACTTGATCCTCACCTTGGATCTCGTGAACATGGGTATCCCCGTTCGTTGGAACGGCAATGCCGGAATCGTCTACACGGTCGACCACGACCTGCCGGTGACCATGGTGTACGGCACGGGTATCAACGTGATGCCGCTTGATTTCGTCGATGTCTTTGTGGAATTCTCCGGCGAATTCCGCGTGGAAGAGACCGGCTATCCTCGTAGCCCCCTGGTCGACCCCATGCTCTTGACGCCCGGTTTCCGCTTCCACCTGCCCTGGAACATCGACTTTGCTATGGGTCTTGATATCGCTGTCCGTGCCCTCCGTAACTTCACCTTCGATGGCGACAAGGAAATGGAACACAGCAAGGATTACAAGATCCACTACGTTGGCGAAAACGACGTGGAAGCTTACTACTACTACACTCCGACCCCGCTCTATGCCGGTACCGCCTCTCTCGTATGGCGCTTCGATGGCAACCCCAACAAGAAGCCCAAAGACGAAGACAAGGACGGCGTTCCTGACGTGAAGGACAAGTGCCCGCATACCATATCTGGCGTGACTGTCGATGTTGACGGCTGCCCCATGGATACCGACAAGGACGGCGTTCCTGATGGTGTGGACAAGTGCCCCAACACCAAGGAAGGATCTGTGGTCGACAGCACTGGCTGCCCCATGGATACTGATAAGGATGGCGTTCCCGATGGTCTGGACAAGTGCCCCAACACTAAGGAAGGCCGCCAGATTGACGCTACCGGATGCGAAAGCGACTTTGATAAGGACGGTATCCCCGATGCCGATGACCGTTGCCCCAACACCAAGGCTGGCGTGACTGTGGATAGCACCGGTTGTGCCGCTGACTCCGACAAGGACGGCGTTCCCGACAATCTGGACAAGTGCCCCGGAACTCCGGAAGGTGCTGAAGTGAATGACATGGGTTGCGAAGGCGACCGCGATGGCGACGGCGTTCCCGATGCTATGGACAAGTGCCCGAACACCAAGGCCGGCATGCCTGTGGATAGCACCGGTTGTACCGCCGATGCCGATAAGGATGGCGTTCCCGATGCTCAGGACAAATGCCCGAACACTCCGGAAGGAACTTCTGTAGACAGCACGGGTTGCGTCTCTGACTTTGACAAGGACGGCGTGTCTGACGATCTGGACAAGTGCCCCAACACTAAGGAAGGCACTGTGGTCGACAGCACCGGCTGCCCCATCGACAGCGACCGTGACGGCGTGTTTGACGGCATTGACAAGTGCCCGAACACTGACAAGGACATTTCTGTGGATAGCACCGGCTGCCCCATGGATATTGACCATGACGGCGTGCCCGACCATCAGGACAAGTGCCCCTACACCCTCGAAGGTGTGAAGGTCGACGCCAAGGGTTGCCCGCTCAACAAGAAGCAGGACCTGAACAAGCTGAAACAGGGTATCCAGTTCCAGACCAACTCCACCAAGTTCACCAAGGACAGCTACGGCACCTTGAATGACATCGTGGCTCTCCTGAAGCAGATTCCGTCTGCCAACCTGGAAGTCCAGGGCCATACCGACAACGTTGGTAAGCCCGAGGCTAACAAGGAGCTGTCTCAGGCTCGTGCCCAGGCTGTGGTGGATTACTTTGTGCAGCAGGGTGTTGCTGCTGACCGCCTCCGCGCAGTTGGCTTCGGTGCCGAAAAGCCCATCGCTAGCAACGGCAGCAAGCACGGTCGTAAGCAGAACCGCCGCGTGGAACTGATTCCGTTCGAGAAGTAAGCTCGATTTTGAAATCACTAAACAGGACCCTTCGGGGTCCTTTTTTTATTTTTGTGGTGTAATTCATCAAGGTGTCAGGAATGTCGAAAAAAATCTTGGTCACGGGAGCCGCTGGCTTTATCGGTTGCGAAGTTTCCCTTATTCTCCTTTCTAAGGGGTACAGTGTCGTTGGTATCGACAATATGAACGACTATTACCAGGTGAGCCTCAAGGAAGATCGCCTGAAACGTCTGGACCATGAGGCGTTCCATTTCGAGAAGATGGATCTTGCCGATGCCGCCGCCATTAAGGGACTTTTTGAGCGGGAGCATTTTGATGGCGTTATCCATTTGGGTGCCCAGGCTGGTGTTCGCTACAGCCTGGTAAATCCGCAGGCCTACATCGACAGCAATATCACCGGATTTTTGAACATCTTGGAGGCTTGCCGCTTTAACCCTGTGGAGCACCTGACCTATGCCTCTTCTAGCAGCGTCTATGGTCGCAATACCAAGACTCCTTTTAGCACCGAAGATCCGGTTTGCCTGCCCTCTAGCCTGTATGCCGCCACTAAGCGGAGTAACGAGCTGATGGCAGAGACGTACCACCACCTTTACAAAATAAACGCTACTGGGCTTCGGTTCTTTACCGTTTACGGCCCGTGGGGCAGGCCCGACATGGCGCCCTGGCTTTTTGCAGACGCCATTATGCACGATAAGCCCATCAAAATTTTCAATAACGGCCACATGATGCGTGACTTTACCTACATCGACGATATCGCTCAGGGAGTGGTTCGTGTCTTTGAGGCTGGCATTGGCAAGAGCGAAAACAAGCTGTACAATATCGGGCACGGCAACCCAGTAAACCTGCTGGACTTTGTGCAAACTCTCGAGAAACATCTGGGAAAAACAGCTGAAAAGATTTACATGCCCATGCAGCCGGGCGACGTAGAGGTCACCTGGGCTGATACGGTGGCGCTAGAAAAAGAAGTCGGCTACACGGCCAATACCGACCTAGATACAGGTATCAAGGCTTTTGCTGAGTGGTTCAAAGGATATAGCCGCTAGCCTTGCTTCGGTGCGGCTTTGAATACCCACTTTTTGTAAAGCGTAAAGCTTACCAGCACATACACCACATTGGCGACAATGTTGGCAAAGTAGGTGGGTTTCATGAATTGTGAAATCCATGCTGTAAAGCCTGTGCACCAGGCGGCATTGGCAAGAGCGTAGGCCGTCAGCTCTAGTACAAATAAGTTAATTCCGTAAGAAATCAGGAACACCACCACAAAGCGGATGATTTCGCTTCGCTTACGGTTGTGGCTCTTGAAATTCCAGATGCGGTTACACAGGTAACTATTGCAGCCGCCTGCTACGAAACCCAAAAAGTTAGAAAGCTCCACGTTCCAGTCTAGCAGCTGGTGTAGCACCCATACCACGGCCAGGGTGATGAGAGTGTTTAGCACACCGATGATGTTGTATTTAAGAAAGTGAATCACGGGAACAAATCCGCAAAAATCAGATTTCGACGAGGATACCGGCTTGGAGGTAAACGTAACCCTTGCCTGAGTGTTCCTGGAATTCGTAGCCGCTCATTAGGAGGATAGAGGAATAGTCCCCGTTTTTGAGGTCGATTCCGCCGCCTGCTCTCCAGAACAACTGATGACCTTTACCTATAAAGTAACCTATGTCTCCGGTTGCCACAGGGAGCATCTGCCCGCCGAAGGGTAAGCGGATCCATGCGCTTGCACTGATAGGGACCAGACTCACGTTGTCGATTTCTTGGTAGCCGCTGCCGACACCGATGAACAGCATCTGGTCAATGCGGTACCAAAGGTGACCGTAGATGTTCAGGTTGAACGTTGTAATTTCGCTGGCGTGGTTAACGACTCCGGCCTGCAAATCCATGGTGAATGCACTCGACGGCACTACGGCCAAAGCGAGCAAAAAGAGCGTTGCAGTCAGAAATCGTTTCATGTTGTGTCAAATATATAATTTCTTGGGGCTATATAGCCCGTTAAAAAGCTATCTTTTGGCCCATGTTGCGCTCTAAGTACCAAGGTTCTCGCTTTTCCGAGAATCCCGTAGTCAAGAAGAAGCAGTTGAATCCCATGACTCTGGTGGTTCTGGGTTACCTGTTGCTGATTGCGGTGGGTGCTGTGCTTTTGCGCTTGCCGGTTTCCATGAAGACCCCTATCAGCTTCTTGGACGCTCTGTTTACCTCAACCTCTGCCGTATGCGTGACCGGGCTTTCTGTGCTGGATGTGAGCGCTAGCTTTACCCATTTTGGTGACTGGGTTCTGCTGGTGCTTATGCAGCTGGGCGGCCTTGGTATCATGACGGTATCTACCACCTTGATCTTGCTTGCCGGTATGCACCCGGGCTTTAACCACCAATCCGTATTGCTTTCAGCTTTTTCTCAAGAAGGAAACATCGACCCTTCGAAAATCTTGAAGGCGGTGCTTCCCTTTACTTTTATTCTTGAACTGATTGGCGCGGCTGTTTATTTTACCCAGTTCCCGGGGGAAAGGCTTTACGACCGTATATTCGTTTCGGTTTTCCAGGCAGTCAGTTCTTTCTGCAATGTAGGCTTTACCCTTTTCCCCGATTCCCTGGTGCAGTTCCAGCTGAACCCGTTGGTGAACGTGTCTACCTGCGTGCTTGCCCTGGCTGGGGGCTTTGGTTTTTTGGCGGTTACGGAACTTAGGTACCTGTTTGACTTCAAGCAGCACAAGGTCCGCAAGATTTCACTCCATACTCATATCGCTACTGTCGGTACCCTGTTCGTGGTGGTGGCTAGCGTGCTGGTGTTCTGCCTTACGGAATGGAGTAACGCTCTTGGCGACCTGAGCATTGGCCAGAAGCTGGAGACCACCCTGTTCATGGCCTTTACCAGCCGCACGGCGGGTTTGAATACGGTAGATGTGCCGGCCCTTTGCGCAAGCTCTCTGTTCTTCTTTATTGTCATCATGTTTATTGGTGCTAACCCCGGTAGCTGTGGTGGCGGTGTCAAAGTGACTACGGCTGCGGTAATTGGACTTTTGGGCTTTAACCGCCTGCTTGGGCGCGAAAAGACCCAGGTTCTTGGACGGACCATTCCCGAAACTACCGTCGATAAGGCCGTGCGGATTTTCATTGTGGCTATCGTGGTTATTGTGCTTGCGACCTTGATTCTTTTGTGTACCGAAATTCCTGGTGGGGTTTCTGGTGCCGGTCAGTCGTCTTTCTTGAAGGTGTTATTCGAGGTGGTGAGCGCCTACAGTACCTGCGGGCTTTCTATGGGGCTTACCGGTGAGCTTTCTACCGTGGGCCGTGTGGTCATCTGCTGTGTGATGTTTATTGGCCGTATGGGTCCCCTCTTCTTGATTTCTGCCGTGGCCGGGCGGGTCCAAAATACCACCTGGTTTGCCGAAGAAGACATCATGGTGGGCTAATGCGCCCATGGCGCAATCCCGAATTATCTATTATTAAACCATGGCTTCTAAACAGTTTGTTATTATCGGACTTGGAAACTCGGCCATTTTCTTGGCCAAGCATCTGACATCCCTGGGTCATGACGTAATGGTCATTGACTGTCACCCCGACAAGGTGCAGGACATTTCTAGTTCTGTATCCCAGGCTATCGTGGCGGACAGTACCCGAATCAAGCAGCTCTCGTCTATCCCCCTGAACAAGGCGGATTCTGTGATCGTATGTATTGGCGAGAACCTGCAGGCCTCGCTCCTTACGGTGTTGAACCTGAAGGAACTGGGTGTAAAGCATATCATTGCGAAGTCCAGTAGTGCCGCCCATACCAGTATCTTGGAAAAGCTGGGTGTCTCTGACATTTTCCACCCCGAAAGGGACTCTGCCATCAGCCTTGCTGAGCGGCTCAACCGCCCCAACATGCTGGACTTTTTGCCCTTCATGGAAGGCTTCTCCATTATTGAAATCGTGTGCCCCGAGAAGTTCCAGGGCAAGACCCTTAAGGATTTGTCCTTGACTCACAAGTACGGTATTCAGGTGATCGCCATTCGCGACCCGCTGGAGTCTGTGCCTAAGATTGGTAACATTGCCGACTACGTGCTCAAAGAAAACGACGTGCTGTTCTTGATAGGCCCCAACGACGCCCTGGATAGCTTCAAGGCATAACGCTGGCGTAGCGCCAAAGTTTCACACATCAGACCCGCCAGAGGCGGAGAGGAGACATAATATGAAGGTATGGGTATGTAAAGTTTGTGGCTACGTGCACATGGGACCGGAAGCTCCGGATGAATGCCCCCAGTGCAAGGCTCCCAAGAGCAAGTTCTTCGAGAAGGTAGAACAGAGTGCAGGTGGCAAGATTGTCTGGGCCGACGAGCACAAGATTGGCGTGGCCCAGGGTCTGGATGCCGAGGTAGTTCAGGGCCTGAGGGAGAATTTCGCAGGGGAATGTACCGAGGTGGGCATGTACTTGGCCATGAGCCGCCAGGCCGACCGCGAAGGATTCCCCGAGGTGGCAGAGGCCTACAAGCGTATCGCCTTTGAAGAGGCCGAACATGCCGCCAAGTTCGCCGAACTGCTGGGCGAGGTGGTCTACCCCGACACCAAGAAGAATCTGGAACTCCGTGTGGCCGCCGAGGCTGGTGCCACCGAGGGCAAGCTTGCTCTGGCCAAGCGCGCCAAAGAACTGGGTTACGACGCTATCCACGATACTGTCCACGAGATGTGCAAGGACGAGGCCCGCCATGGCTCCGCCTTCCAGGGCTTGCTGGGTCGTTACTTCAAGTAATGTGGTGGCGGGAGCGCCCGCTGTCTAGCTGTTTATAAAAAGCAGAACGCAGGACCAAGGTCCTGCGTTCTTTATTTGAGATAGAATACTCTTGAAACTTAGTCTTTGAGGGTTGCCCAGTCCAGCACGCCCTTGCGGAACACGTAGAGGTAACCGGCTTCTAGAATAACCAGGAATCCAAGCAACACCAGCAGCAGCTCCCAGCCGCCGGCCATGAACTGCACGGCCCAGGGGTACAGGAATGCCACTTCTAGGTCGAACACCAGGAACAGCATGGCTACCAGGTAGTACTTGACGGGGTAACGTTCGCCGGCGGTACC
>JAEEGL016754346.1_pt1 | contig 11967 bp, 14 predicted proteins | sample 9134231 | NCBI WGS metagenome assembly JAEEGL01 (sample SAMN16246548, study PRJNA631951) | gut metagenome | biome: gut microbiome; feature: rumen; material: fiber-attached | host: Bos | place: Iran: Karaj | collected 2018-10 | reverse complement strand
GCTCTTCTGTGGGTGTCATTTCCACTTTTGTTCCATCGTCATATGGCTCTATTGGAACGATCGTGATATCATTGTCTGCTTCGGTATCATCTGGAATTGGAACAAAAGCCGGTGTGTTGTCCTTCTCGCCCCATGGGATCAAAAACCCAGGATCTTGTCCCTGAGAATCAATAGTAATATCAAACTCAGGATCCCTCTTTGCCCATTCCTCCGGAATAACCAATCCGAATCCACTTAAAAAACATAATAACGCCAGAACGCAACTAAGTAAAGCCGTCTTCATCGTGCCTCCTTTCATCGTCTTCTTACCTCCAGTTGTTGCTCAGAAAAATCTTGAAATGGCTTCAACTCCGTTTCCTTCTGAAATGGAACCACATACAACTAGCCAATAATGCGGCAAAAAGAAGCCCGACCAAAATGACAATTGATGTATTGGGATTGCCATTTGTATCCCGAATTTGGCCACCGCTATTAGTATCCTGTGGATTTGATTCAGAAAACGTGGTTAAAAGTATCTCGGCTACCTCTTCGATTGTGTAAAACTGTCCATTCTCTAATCCGGTCAAATCTGGTCGCGTGCCAAACGGGATTAGGAAGCCTTCATCATCGCCACATAAGACAAACATCGTATGATACATTGGAGCTTCAAAGCAGATATAATCCGTTTTACTATTGAGAGATGCTGATATTAAAGCAAGGTCTACCATATCACTTGTTGATGCTGTTTCAGACTGCTTACTATAGCCCAGCACCCCCCAAACACCTTCGTTTTTGGACACTTTAATCGTTATCTTATCTGACGTATAGACAAGCCAATAGTAATCTCCAGAGATCATGTCATGAACACTAACGCCTTTTTGGTGCGCGGACACAAAATCGCTTTGAATCAATTCGTAAACTCTGTATGCAGATAGTATTGTTTCTTCATTTACTAGGATTCCATTTGCGTTGAGAAGAGGATCACATTGTATCACATCCAATATCTCACAAAACTCGCTTTTACTATCAACGGAATTAACCGCATTTATATCGGCTAGGAACAGCATAGAAAACACCAAAACCGACAAGAAAAATGAAAACAGCCTGTTCATCTTTACCCTACTTTTGTTCTTTCAGATAGATTTCAACTCGCTTTTGTATACGGGTACAAACCTCTGCAATATCCCTCTGCCCTGCGAATAGTGCAGCTGCTTCTTCATTTACGATACTAGCTATCACGAGGTCGTAGGACCTTGAACGCTCCGCTCTATCCACGAGAGATAACAAAGAGTCCCGTTGAGCTTCACTCATTGCGTACATTTTTTCTTCTCTGACAATACTCCCATTGTCGTCCATCCAATACAGGATCGTTCGGGGCAGACGTTCCTCTTCAGGGCCATCCCAAAGATAAATCGTCGGGTCCCGGAACTGTGCACCGTTGGTCATAATATAGATTTTCTTATAGCCCTCTTCTGAAGCAGGCTCTCGCATATTCTCAGTCAGTTGTTTTTCAAAGGCCGCCCAAGTGGAAGGAAAAGCATTTGTATACGCGGTCTGGTTTTGTATGTCCAGAATGCTCAACAGGAAAGCTCGCGCTCCTTCTTGGCAGGCAGAGGCTGCGCTGACAGCGATTGGAGTCTCCATGCAGATAAGAGTGCCGACCCTGTCACCGGCAGGGAAGCCAGGGCAGGCCATTTTGCCCATATAAACCAAGTCCCGAACCAGATAGTCGTTAATGGAGCTGATTATATAAGAGGTGACCAACGCTTTTCCTTCCATTACCGCTGCATCATCAAAACTGGAGACGGATGGTGTTTGGGTAGAAAGCTCGTTTGCAAATTCCAACACATCTTGGAATTCCTGACTGTCGAAAGAGGCCGTGCTGCTGTCCCAATCCAGATAACCGCCTAAATAAAAAGAAAGATAAACCATGAAAGCATCACGGGTCATAATGGGAGTGAAGACGCCCTGACAATCTGGAAGGGAGGATGCCAGGTTTTCCGCCTCTCGAACGGTCCAACCAGTAATGTCACCCAGCCAGTCGTGACTGCCCGTGGCGGTCTGGAGGGAAAAGTAGCCACAAGCGATCAGCAGCTTGTTATCTACCGTTCCTGCCCGCTTCAACGCTGGCAGAAGTTCGATGCCTTCCTCCTCCAGCCAAGGAGTCAGATCCCTAAGGAGGCCCTTTTCAGCATAGCTTTGGTAAGGAATACCTTCCTGCACACAGAGAATGTCAGGCATATTACCAGAGATAATGTCAAGGTTCATGGCGGTGACAGCCCGCTCTTGAGCCTCCCTGGTAAGGATCTGACCGTTGGAATAATCCTTGATCGTAATATAGTACTCCTGATTGCGGCGGTTAAAAATTTGCACGGCTTCATCTAGGGAAGGTTCCAGATTTAGACAGGACAGAATGATCTCCTCGCGGACTGGTACCTGACTGGCCGGGGTGGGCGTCAAAGAGACGTACTCTCCATAGCGATAGTCCATCAGACGGATTACTCCGTTTTGCATTCCCAACGGACTCAGGTTAGCCGAGCTGACACCGATATCTCTCCATTTCAGCAGTTCCCGTTTTTCTTTGGACCCGGGTGTAAATGCGAACAAGCATTTTCGGTCATAAGCAAGGCATTCCCCTTCCGGAAGGCCACTGCCCGATGAGCCGAGAAAGGTGACGTCCAACAGAAACTTCATTTCTTCATTTACGGGCGCATCCACATTAGAGAAGGAACCGTCGGGTTGCAAAGCCAGGATTGCTTGTGTCCCGGAGGGCTGCATGACAGAGATGCCCACTCTTCCATCCGGAAGATCAAAGAAGCCCGCAAATGTCCCATAATCAGCTGTAAAGGGCAGTTCCCGCAAGGTCTTGCCGGTCCCAATGTCAATTTCCCAAAGCGCCATTTCCCACGAGTTTTGATCCATTGCATTGACCCAAACAGTACCGTCCTCGGAGGGAAATACATGGTCCACATATATGTCCCCAGAGAATGATGCGATCAAAACTGGGTCGGAGGCGTTTTCTCCGCCATGCATGAGTTGTGTTTGGATCTCTTCGCCTGACTGAACCATTCGCAGGAACCAGATTCCATCCGAACGCATGACTGCTGAGCGGGCATTCGCCGGCGCCATGCTGTCAGGATAAACCTCAAAAGATGGAACATAGACAGTGTCCTCGTTCTCACCATCGTCAGGAAGAGGAGAAGTATCTATTGGTGTAGGTACTTCCGTTTCAAGAGAAAGGGATGGTGATGCAGAAGGCGAAGAAACAGGGGCCGACTCGTTTCCCGGTAGTTTAGCGCAGCCTGCACAAATCAGCGAGAAAATGAATACCGCCAGGAGCAGCAAGAAAAGTCGTTTCATTGCTGTTTTCATAAAAAAGCCCTCTCTTTTGGCACAAAGCAGTCGCCGATAGGTATTGGAAGGTTGGCGGCTGCTTCATATACTCCGTAGAACAGCTTCGTTCAATTCAATTCCCACGGTAGTTTTTGATCATGTTTTCTATTGCGGAAAGGTCAGAATCGCTAATCTTTCCTTTTTCCAATTGTTCCCGGAGCAGAGAAACGATATCCAGGTGTTCGCCAGGCTTTTCCAATCGGCTGAGTTGGTATTTGCTTTTGGTATAAGTCGGCAGATAAGTCCTGGCATACTTGCGCTTCACCGGCACATAGCCAGTAATAACGACGGCGTTCTTTTCCTGCAGATGCTGCAGAGTCGGATATAAGGAATTTTGTTTCCAGCTTCGGTTTTCTGACAGCTCCAGAATCTCTAGCGCAGAGAGTGGGCGATTTTCACGCCATAGAATTTCCATGATCTCCAGTTCCGTTGGCGTTAAAGGTTTAATGATCATTTCCATCACGTTTCACTTGGACGGAAAACCTGTTCTCTGCGGGGCCGGTCATTCAACGCACGGTCTGCAATCAGAAGTGCGATGCTCAGGCGTGCAGCTTCCTCATCATTCAGATTATCTTCGCCTTGCGCAAATGCTTCCAGGCGAGCGGTTTCCACATCACCATAGAGGGCAAGGGTACTCATAGGAAGGATGGGATCTCCATGCATTCCGCTGGTCAATTTCCAGATTTGGAATCTCGCGCATTCCTTAGGATTTTCCGACATCCGCAAAGCCTGAAGTACGAGGTCTGTTAAGGGTTTTGATACCTCTGAGGTAAGCTCCACCTCGTCGCTTGCAAGACCATTGCTGTCGATCTCTGCTACCTTCTGAATCAGGGTTCCGTCGATGCCCCATGCCTGGGAAAGGATTTCTGACGTAATGCCAAGGGTTTCAAGTTCGCGGGCAAAGGTGAAACCGTCTTTTTTGAGTTCGGCAATCACCTGATATCCCTGCTTTGACAGCTTTCCGATCTCTCTCCCCAAGAGTTCTTCGGCATTTAGTGATGTAATACGAACGACAATCTTGTTGCTTCCTGTGTTCAGCTCTGTATACTCCATTTGAGCAATCTCCTTTCATGTTACTCGATTGTTACGATGGTCTGAGTAATGAGTCGTTAATAGTATATATTATATATACTATTAAGTAAATGGTAATAACTCACAAGATTTAAAGAGAATTGCTATGCACTATGCTCAACAAGAAGTTCTTCTGGGGGGGTGTTTAGTAGTTGCTCTTTCGGGACTTGGACTGTACGGAGGTCGCGTCCCGCAGTTTCTAGTAGAAAGAAAGTAAAGAGTGTCACCTTTCGCACCCACGGTTCCGTTTTGCCGCCCTATTCGGCGGCGTGGGCTTCTTCAGACAGGTCTATACCGATGCCCCAAGTGCGGGGAGATCGTGCCAAGGGAGGATGCGCTGCGAGGCATGACCTGCGGACCGTCTTCGATATGGATCATGGACCGGTGCTGGACGACGGAAGCGGGAAGCCGGAACACGTCAGGAAAAAGGAACGGCGCGCCAAGATCAGTGCGATCGTCATCGCCATGCTCGTCCTCGCGGGCGCGATCCTCAAGGCCTTTGAAAAAAAGCCTCTTAATAAGATACGGCTGGCGTTAAGCGGCGCTCCGTGCGGCGTGAAAGACAGAGAAGAGGATTTTCCCGCATTTCCGCGTCCGGACGCAACGGTTGGCGGGAAAAATACGACTTGACCGGTGAAGGGAGGCGAGCGCATGGAGGATTCGGAGATCGTGGAGCTGTACTGGCAGCGCAGGGAGGAAGCCCTGAAGGAGAGCCGGGAGAAATACGGAAGCCTCTGCCATCGCGTGGCCCTGGGGGTCCTGGGCAGCCCGGAGGACGCCGACGAGGCGGTGAGCGACGCTCTTTTCCGGGCCTGGAACAGCATCCCGCCCCAGCGCCCGGACTACCTGGACGCCTATCTGGCCAAGCTCAGCCGCCGCGCCGCCGTGGACCTGCTGCGGCATGCGCGGGCAGGAAAGCGCTGGAGCGGCGAGGCGGCCCTGGCTCTGGAGGAGCTGGAGGACTGCGTCCCTTCCGGCGCTTCCGGGCCGGAGGAGCGGCTGGAGGCCTCGGAGCTGGCCGCCCTCATCGCCCGCTTCCTGCGAAGCCAGCCGGAGGAGAGCCGGAAGGTCTTCCTCCGCCGCTACTGGTATGTGGAGAGCGTTGCCGACATCGCGGAGGCCTTCGGCTGGAGCGAGAGCAAGGTCAAGTCCATGCTGTTCCGCACCCGGAAGGGGCTGCGGCGATTCCTGGAAAGGGAGGGATATCTGTGAACGGAGAGCGCATCTTTTTGGCCCTGGGAGAGCTGGAGGAGGACCTGGTCCGGGAGGCGGCTCTGCCGCCCCGGCGCGCGTCCGGCCCCCGGCGGCTCCTGCTGATCGCCGCCGCGGCGGCCCTGCTGACCGCGCTGCTGGCGGCGGCAGCCTATTCCGGCCCGATCCTGCGGCAGTTTTTCACCGCCATCGGGGACGAGATCATCGTTCTGGGCGAGGACCGCCGGGGTTTGCGGAGCGGCGGAGAAGAAGTCTGCTTCATCCGGGACGGGCGCATCATCCTCTCCCTGGACGGCGTGGAGCGGGACATCACGAAAAAGTGCAGCGACACGAAGTACTATGCCTGGGACCAGACCTATGACGACGGGACCCGCCTCCTGCTCTTTGTGGGAGGCACGCCGGAGAGGATGGGGTACTTCTATGTCTATCTCTTCCCCGGCCATAGCCCTTACAACGGGCACTGCACCTTCGATATGCCCAGCTTCTATGACTATGCCAACGCGCCCTGGGTGGCGAAGGCGGAAAAGGACTACAGCCTGGAATTCCTGGGCCTCACCGCCGTGCCGGATCACGGAGACCTGAAGGTGCCCGCCGTGGCGGAGCTCATTGAGCACGGCTACCCGGTGAACGCCCGGGGCGAGACCTACGGTCCCGCGGGCTTTGAGAAATGGCTGGGGGAGCCGGACCTGGAGCTGGCCATCGGAAGCGGCGGCGCAGAGGGTTATATCCGCCGGTCAGAACTCGACGAAGCCACCGGCGCCGGCCGCGTGCACTCCCCGGAGGAGGCTATCGCCTGGACGGAATATGTCCGGAACCGCGGGCCGGTGGAAATACCCGTTTACAGGGAGGACGGGGAGACCGTCGTGGACCGGTTCGTCATCCGCTGAGGCTGCGTGAGGAGATAAATCACGCGGGACTGCTGCGCTTTGACAGGCAGCAGTCCCGCGTTTATCATGCGCTTCTTCAGCTCCGGCGGCGCGGGTATCAGCCCTCTCCCTCCGTCACGGTGACGGCGCAGGAGGCCGTGAGGCCGCCGTCGCTCGTCGCGGTGATCACGGCTTCCCCGGGGCCCACGGCGGTGACGATGCCGCGGGCGTCCACCGTGACCACGCTTTCATCGCTGCTGCTCCAGGCGACGGTCCCCCGGCGGGCGTTGCCGGGGAGGAAGGAAGCCATGAGGATATTCATGCCCCCCACGGTCAGGCTCATGCTGTCGCTGCTCAGACTGAGCGCCGACGCCTCCGGGTAGACGGTGGATTTCGTATGGGTCATTTTCATGGCCTCCCGGTCATAGGCAAAAATGTTCTCCTCCAGGAAATCGCCGCAGGTATAGACGCTGCGGAGGAGGCTGCCGCTCTCGTCATAGCTGAGCTCTATGACGTGCTCCGGCTCCATGCCCGGGTCGCCGGTCCCGATGCGCACCAGGCGGCCTTCTCCGTCGTAGCTCCAGACCGTCACGCGGCTGCGCAGCCCGTCGGTCCACTCCCGGCGCAGGGCCCTGCCCTCCGCGTCCGCCCAATGGGTGGTCGTTCCGCTGGGGGACTCCGTGACGGTGATGAGGCCGTCTTCCCTGTATTCGGCGGTGGAAACGGCGGTGAAGGCCCCGTTATCCTGGGTCATGCGCACCAGCTTCCCGTCGGCAAACACCTGCTCTGTGGCGCTGATGCGGTTCCCCTGGGCGTCGAACTGCTCCGTGCGCACCAGGTCCCCTCCGTCGGAATAGGTCGTGCGGGAAGAGCCGGTGATCTCTCCGTTGTGCTCGCTGCGGGTCGAGATCAGATTTCCCAGCCCGTCATATTCCATATACAGCCCGTCGAACCACTCCCCCGCCGGGGTGTCCATGACCCGCTCCAGGGAAAGCTGGTTGCCCCGGTCGTCATAGGTGAAGGTGGTGACGGAAGCGCCGCCGTCGGTCACCCAGCGCACCGGCTGCCCCCAGATATCGTACTCGCTGACCTGGACGCTGCGGGTCTCCCCGCCGGAATCGAAGCGGGTCTCCTGCACCCGCTCCGTCTCCCGGCCCAGCTCGTCATAGGAGATGGTCAGGAGAGAGAGGAAGCCCTCCCCGTCCGTCTCCACGGCGAGGATGCGGCCGTCCTCCCCATAGGTCGTGGTCTCCCGGTAATCAAAGCCGTCGTTGGTGAGAATATGCACCTCCCTGGTCAGCCAGGGGGTGGGGTCGCCGGGCGCAATCAGAGTGCAGCCGACGATGTCGCCGGAAACCTCATCGGTATACAGGCTGCTTATCCCCGTGCGGGAAAAGACTGCCCCGGCGCGGATGACGGCGGTATCGCTTGCTTCATCGTGATCCGCCTGAAAGCCCAGGAGCGCCCCTAGGTCCGCCAGACGGAAATAATTGCTGCCGCCCACGTTCCAGGCGGGAACAGCCGCCGCTTCCCCGTCGATGCGGATGGTCTGGCCGCAGGGGACCGCCGCGCCGCCAGGCGCAGCGCCTTCGCTCCCGTCGGGCTCGTAGGCCTCGCCGGTGGTGAGGACAACGGTCCTCGTCCCGCCGTCCCAGGCCACGGAAAAGCGGCTGCCGGTCTCCCGCAGCGCAAGGGCGATATCCCGGAGGCGGAACCAGGTTTCCCCGGCGATCTCGCAGGCCGCGCAGTCGGCGGGCTTCCCATTCACCCGCAGGGCCTGCTCCGCGGGGACCGCCTCCTCCGCCGCCAGGACCCCGGCGGGCAGCAGCGCGGCGGCCAGCAGAAGGATAAGCAGGATGCCGATCGCTCTTTTCATGTCGCTTCTTCTTTTCATGTCGTCTCTCCTTTCCTTTCCGCTTCGGCTGCTTCCGGGTTTCCCGGCGCTCATCCCGCGCCGGGGCGTCCCTCCCGCAGCGCCGGTTCAGCCGAAGAAGCGCCGGTGCTGCAGGAAGATGGCGCCGGCCAGAATAAGGGCCAGCAGGATGACGGCGGCCAGCATCAGCGCATTCTGGAGCCTGCGCTTTTTTGCTTCCTTTCCGCTCCGGGGCCGTTCATCCTCGAACATCTGCGTCGTCCGGACCCTGTTCACCCCGGCGGCAGGCCTGCCGCTCTCTTCCCCGAACATCCGCGCGGTTTCATGCTTCTCTTCGGACATATTCTCGCCCCCTTCTATTTGTATAATACAACAGCACTATCGTCAACTATACGATGATGGAAGCGGCGCAACCGACGGTTGAGCGACATGGAAAAGGGGCGGGGAAAAGTCCCCGCCCCCCGCGATCACTGTTCCTTCCGGAAGGTGATGATGAACGCGCCCTTGATTTGGCTGGAGGTGGCCATGTAATCGTAGGCCGCCAGTTCCCATCCCTCGGAGGCGCGCTGGTTCAGCAGCTCGTCCAGGGCGGCTGCGTCCTCGTCGTTGGCCTTGTCGGACCAGAATTTCACGCCCACCTTCATGATCTCCGTCTTGTAGATATACATTGTCGGATCCCTCCTTGTAAAGTCTCTATAAACAGGGCGGCGCTCTCGCACCGCCCCGCACAGCTTATCTTCTTCCCCGCAGAGCCTTGGGTTTCCCCAGGATCTCCGCCCACACCACGGCGGAGCGCATGCTCGGCAGACCGCCGCGGGTCTGTTTTTTCGGGAGGACGGACGCCGCGGGCGCCCGGGAGGCGGCGGTCTTCACCGCGCCCTCCGTCTGGTGGATGCCCTCCAGCTGGTCGATGCCCTCCAGCTGGTCAATTCCTTCCAGCTGGTCCATGCTCTCCAGCCCGACGCCCTCCGTCAGCTCAGGGGCTTTCATTTCTTCTCCTCATTGGCAATGGCTTCCCGCATGCGGGTGTCGGAGATCACGTTCTGCATATTGTAGTAATCCATGACCCCCAGCTTGCCGTCCCGCAGGGCCTGGGCCATGGCCATGGGCACCTCTGCCTCGGCCTCCACCACCTTGGCCCGCATCTCCTGGGTCCTGGCCTTCATCTCCTGCTCGCCGGCGATGGCCATGGCCCTGCGTTCCTCCGCCTTGGCCTGGGCGATCTTCTTGTCCGCCTCGGCCTGGTCGGTCTGCAGCTGGGCGCCCACGTTGCGGCCCACGTCGATATCCGCGATGTCGATGGAGAGGATCTCGAAGGCGGTGCCCGCCTCCAGGCCCTTGGAAAGCACGGTCTTGGAGATCAGGTCCGGGTTTTCCAGGACGGACTTGTGGTTCTCAGCGCTGCCGATGGTGGTGACCACGCCCTCACCCACGCGGGCGATGATGGTCTGTTCCCCGGCGCCGCCTACCAGCCGGTCGATGTTGGCCCGGACGGTAACCTTCGCCTTGGCCCGCAGCTCAATGCCGTCCTTGGCGATGGCGGCCACGACGGGGGTCTCGATGACCTTGGGGTTGACGCTCATCTGCACGGCTTCCAGCACATCGCGCCCGGCCAGGTCGATGGCGCAGGCCCGCTCGAACTCCAGGGGGATGTTCGCCCGCTGGGCCGCGATGAGGGAATTGACCACCCGGTCCACATTGCCGCCGGCCAGGTAGTGGGCCTCCAGCTTGTTGATGGGGATCTTGATCCCGGCCTTCACGGCCTTGATGAGGGGATTGACGATCCTGGCGGGCACCACCCGGCGCAGCCGCATGCCGATGAGGGTGAAGATACCCACGTGAACGTTGGCCGCCAGGGCGCTGATCCACAGGCCCATGGGCACGAAGCGGAAGAGGAGCACCAAGACCAGAATGACGACCGCGATGATGATGATCGGTCCGGTCAGAAACGGCATTTCAATCAACTCCTTAACAGTTTTAATACACTATGATTTGTATGACTGCGCTCTGTTATTCGGCAAGCCCGACGACGATCCGGCTGCCCTCCACGGTCTCCACCCGCAGGGCCGCGCCCTCGGGAATGAAATCCCCCCGGGTCACCACGTCCAGCCGCCTGCCGCCGATCTCCGCGATGCCCGCGGGGCGCAGCACCGTGACGGCGCGGCCGGTCTGACCCGGAAGGGCGCCCTCGCCGTCGCCGCTGACAAAGCCCTCCTCGGACCCGTTCTCCTCCCGCAGCACCAGCTTTTTGGGCAGTTTTCCTGTGTCGATGAGGCTGGCGCCGATGATAAATATCACCAGCACGATCACGGCGGCGATGGCCGTCATGAGCAGGCCCTGGGCCAGGGTCCGGGCTGAGATCAGGATGTCCAGCCCCAGAGCCGCCAGGCCCAGGATGCCGGGCAGGCCGAAGCCGGGGTGGAAGATCTCCCCCACCAGGAAGCCGATGCCTGCGATGAGCAGGATCAGCGACCAGAAGGAGATACCGCTGAAAAACGCTGGCATGTCACTTCTCCTCCTCGTTTTCTTCTTTGATGTAATAGTGGTCCGTCTCCGAGAGCTCCGCGCCGCAGCCGCGGCATTTGGTGACGCGGACGTAGGGGACGATGGCCAGGAGCGTGCCGCAATGGGGGCAGCGGAAGCTTCGGAGGAAGCAGACGATGCTGACGATGAGCATGACGCAGCCGAAGATCATGGCCACCCTGGGCAGGGGCATCTTGACGCCGATGAGCAGCGTCCACTGCTTTTCCGCATATAAGGGGGCAAAGCGGTTCATGAACAGCCCCGTCAGGACCAGGGTGATGCCGGCGGACTGCATCCGGCGGATGATCCTTTTCAGACCGCGGATGGTCCGCTGCTCCTCCATCCTGCGTTTCTGCATCTCCACCGCCCTCTGCTGGGCGGAGGGAGGCTCATACTCGATGTCGGGACGCTTGCGGGCGCTGGTCTGCTGCTTCTTCTTCATGTCTGCTTCCTCGATTCTCTCAAAGGCCGCCCCGTCCCCCCGCCGGGAGGCGGAGGGCGGGGACAGCCGGGTTTACATGGCGGGAGTAGTCTCAGCCTCCGCGGCCGGGACCTCCTTTTTCTCGCTCCCCAGGAAGGGGGGCAGCTCCATGCCCGCCATCCGGAACATCTCGTTCAGGGGCGGGATGCTCTTCATGAGGCCGGAAATGTAGCCGGCGGTGGCGTTTTTCCCGTCCTTGCCCTCGCCGGAATCCCAGACGGTGACCTTGTCGATCTTGACGTTCTTCACCGCCTCCACCTGGATGCGGATGAGGTCCTCCATCTTGTCGGTGAGCATCAGCTGGGCAGCGGCCCTGGGGTCGCCTCCGGCGGCCTCCACGATGGCCCGCAGGCCCTGTGCCTGCTTCATGAGGATCTCCTTCTGGCCCTCGGCCTCCGCCCGCATGCGGCTGCGGATGGCGTCCGCCTCACCGGCGGCCTTGCGACGGATCTGCTCCGCCTCCGCCTCCGCCTCCAGCTCGGCCTTGCGCTTGGCGATCTCGGTGGACACGATGACGTCCGCCTCCTGGGTGGCCTTCTCTTTTGCGGCGCGGGCGGCTTCGGCCTGCT
>JAEEGL016720792.1_pt1 | contig 11967 bp, 9 predicted proteins | sample 9134231 | NCBI WGS metagenome assembly JAEEGL01 (sample SAMN16246548, study PRJNA631951) | gut metagenome | biome: gut microbiome; feature: rumen; material: fiber-attached | host: Bos | place: Iran: Karaj | collected 2018-10 | reverse complement strand
GGCAGCGGCATTCTTCTGATAAGCCAACACCTCATCATAATTGAGAATCTGATCTTTCCACTCCGCAAGATACGGATGCTCCGGACTCATGACCATATAGGTTACGCCGAAAAGCGTATCCGGACGGGTGGAATAGATCGTCATGGTCTTGCCGTTGACGGTAAAATCAACCTCTGCTCCTTCACTGCGGCCGATCCAGTTGCGCTGCTGTACTTTGACGCGCTCGATATAATCGACGTCTTCCAGATCGTCGATCAGACGGTCTGCGTACTTGGTAATCGCAAGCATCCACTGGCTGCGCATCCTGCGCTCTACCTGTGTCCCGCAGCGCTCACAGCATCCGTCGACAACCTCTTCGTTAGCCAGACCGACTTTACAGGAAGGACACCAGTTAACGGCCATTTCTTTCTTGTACGCCAGATCATGCTTAAACATCTGAAGGAAGATCCACTGGGTCCATTTATAGTAATCAGGATCCGTCGTATTGATCTCGCGGCTCCAGTCAAACGAGAAGCCGATAGACTGCATCTGCTGCTTGAAATGCGCAACATTGCGTTCTGTGACCAGCTTCGGATGGATTTTGTTCTGGATCGCATAGTTCTCGGTGGGCAGGCCGAAAGCATCCCAACCGATCGGGAACAGTACATTATAACCCTGCAGACGGCGTTTGCGGGAAACGATATCCATAGCCGTATACGGACGCGGATGACCGACATGCAGTCCCTGTCCGGACGGATACGGGAATTCAATCAGTGCATAATACTTGGGCTTGGTCTGATCATTTGTTGCATGGAAGACGCCGTTGGCTTCCCAATGCTCCTGCCACTTCTTCTCTATAGATCTGGGATCATATTCCTTCACGACAGATGCCTCCTTATGAATAACTCCTTACATTATAGCAAAAAAGCAGTAAAAATACAAGTATCCGCATAAAAAAGGACTCCGGGTCAGATCCCGGAGTCCGGTAAAACACTGGCAGCAGATTATGATTATTCGTCCAGAATGGATCTGGCGTAGTCAACCAGGATCCTGACGACTCCGTCCGGCGTAAAGTACGCGGAATTCAGAGAAATGTCATAGTTCTTGGCTTCGCCCCATGTCTGGGCAGTGTAGAAATCATAATACTTGGCACGCTGTCTGTCTGTCCGCTTGATCACGTTCTCGACCTGATTCTCAGGTACATTGTAAAGCCGCATGATACGGCGCTTACGAAACGGCATATCAGCGTGGATGAAGACTTTCAGCAGGTTGGGATTGCCGTCCAGCAGATAATCGGCGCAGCGGCCGACAATTACCGCAGACCCCTCTGCCGCGATCCGGCGGACTGTCTCTGCCTGGATCGAGAAAAGGGAATCATTGGTCAGCATATCATTGTTGTAATACATATAGTTGCCCGGATATGCCGTCTGGGCCCATCCCAGTGAGAACATCGTACCGCGGCTGGCTTTCTCGTCAGCCTTCTCGAAAAGACCTTTCTGGATACCGCTCTCCTCGGAGGCACGTGTGATCAGTTCTTTATCATAGTACGGAATGTTAAGCTCTTTCGCAAGCTTCTCGGCAATCTCGCGTCCGCCGCTGCCATATTCGCGGCCGACAGTGATAATGATGGATTTAGCCACGCAGAACCCTCCCTTCGATTAAACGGATAGATTACGGAAGCCCTGATCAGATGGATCAGGCCTCGTTCTCCTTAGCTCTCTCTTCGATGATCTTCTTCTGAACATCGAACGGTACCTGCTCATAACGCGCGAAGGACATCGTGAATTCTCCGCGTGCCTGTGTCATGGAACGAAGATCTGTCGCATAAGAGAACATCTCAGCGGTCGGAACGTCCGCGATGATGACCTGCTTCTTGCCCAGAGGCTCCATGCCCAGCACACGTCCGCGGCGAGTGTTCAGATCGCCCATAACAGCGCCGGTGTAGTCATTCGGAACCGTGACCTTAACGGAGGAAATAGGCTCCAGAATGATAGGATCGCACTTCGGAATACCTTCCTTGAAGGCGATGGAAGTAGCCAGCTTGAATGCCATTTCAGAAGAGTCTACCGGATGATAGGAACCGTCGACCAGCGTCGCCTTGACACCGACCATCGGATATCCTGCCAGCACACCGCTCTGAACACATTCCTGAATACCCTTCTCAACTGCGGGGAAATAGTTCTTCGGAACGGATCCGCCGAAGATCTGCTCTTCAAATACATAAGGTGTATCTTCACCGGAGGGGGCAAAGATGATATGAACGTCACCGTACTGGCCATGTCCGCCGGACTGCTTCTTATGCTTACCCTGTACACGGTAGGTGCCTCTGATGGTCTCACGGTAAGCGACACGCGGCTTAACCAGATCTACGTCCAGTTTGAATTTGTTCTTGAGTTTGCTGACGACAACATCCAGATGCTGATCGCCGATACCGAAGATCTGCTGCTGCTTGGTCTCGGCATCATTGACAGTACGGAGAGTCGGATCTTCCTCGACCAGACGGTTAAGGCTGGAAGAGATCTTGTCCTCGTCGCCCTTTGCCTTGGGAACTACAGCCATGCAAAGCAGGGATTCGGGGAAGCTGATTGCGGGATACTTGATTGTGGTATCCTTGCTGCAGAGCGTATCGCAGGTCGCTGCGGAAGCAAGCTTCGTAACAACGCCGATATCGTTCGTATGCAGCTCGGGAACCTCGATCTGCTCCTTACCGCGTACAACATAGATGTGGTTGAAACGCTCGTCCGCATCCTTGCCTACGTTGGTAAGAGTATCGCCGGCCTTAAGCACGCCGGACTTAACCTTGAAATAAGTAACCTTTCCAAAGAAAGGATCGACGACTGTCTTGAAGACAAACAGAGAAGTCGGAGCGTCATCGGAAGCAGGAATCTCAACCTTATTGCCGGCCAGATCCACACCCTCGTTAACAGGATTGCGCTTGGATGCGGTCGGGAAATAATGGCTGATGGAATCAAGCAGAACGCCGATACCGGTTCCGTTAGCGGCAACACCGCACATTACGGGAACGACAGTACCCTGCTCAATACCGGTCTGCAGTGCGTTCAGGATCTCTTCCTCAGTGAAATCCTCGCCCATGGTGTCGAAGTAGCGAAGCATCAGCTCTTCATCAGCCTCTGCAACGACCTCAAGGATCGTCTCACGGACACTCTCGACCTCGGATGACATGTCGCCGGGGATGTCGCAGTCCACAACCTTGTTGTTGTCAAAACGGCGGCCCTGCATCTTAACGATATCTACAAAGCCCACAAACTTGCCGCCTTCACGAATCGGAACCTGGAAAGGAGCAATGTGGGAACCGAACTTCTCTTTCAGTGAGTCCAGAACGTTCTCCATGTTGGCCTCGGGATCATCCATGCCGTTAACAAAGATGAATCTCGGTGTCTGGTGCTGCTCCAGCAGATCCCATGCCTGCTCGGTGCCGACCTGGGTGCCGGACTTACCGGAAACAACGATGATGCCTGCGTCCGCGACAGCTACAGCCTCGCGGGACTCGCCTACAAAATCAAAATATCCGGGCGTGTCAAGGATATTGTACTTATATCCGTTCCACTCTACAGGAATTACAGAAGAACTGATGGAAAAACCACGCTTGATCTCCTCAGGATCATAATCGCTGATCGTATTGCCATCTGTAACCTTGCCGAAACGTTTAGAGACCCCACTTGCAAAAGCCATAGCTTCCGCAACCGTGGTCTTGCCGACCCCTCCGTGGCCAAGCAACACGACGTTGCGAATCTTGTCAGATCCATAGACATTCATAACCGTTACCCTCCAGTTTATAAATTGATATCACTCTAATTTGCCGCAATGGACAAAATAAACCTTATCCTTTGTATTCGACGCAGGATATGGATATCCTTTTCCTTTTCTGAAAATATTTCAAAAATTTCAAAAAACTTACAGATCTGCGTTTTCGGACATTTCAAGCAGCTTGCGGGTCTGCTCGTCCGATGTCAGCAGATCGATGAGAGGATCCATATTCCCGTCGAGAAAATCATCCATCTGGTATATCGTATAACCAATCCGGTGGTCCGTCACGCGCGACTGCAGATAGTTGTAGGTCCGGATCTTTTCACTGCGGTCACCGCTTCCGACCTGACTGCGGCGGTCAGCCGTAACCGCAGAGCGGATCTTCTCCTGCTCTGCCGCGTACAGACGCGAACGCAGTTCCTTAAGGGCTTTCTCTTTGTTCATCAGCTGGGATTTCTCATCCTGGCACGTTACGACGATTCCTGTCGGAATGTGCACGATACGGACGGCGGAATCCGTTTTGTTGACATACTGGCCGCCGTTGCCGGACGCGCGGTATACATCGATCCGCAGATCTTCGGGACGGATCTCAATGTTGGCGTCATCTATTTCCGGGAGAACGGCTACTGTCGCTGCGGAAGTATGGATGCGTCCTCCGGATTCCGTAACGGGAACACGCCGGACACGGTGCACACCGCTCTCATATTTGAAACGGGAATAAGCTCCGCTTCCGGTAACCTGAAACGTGATCTCTTTAATGCCTCCGATATCGTTTTCACTTCCGTCCATAACCGAAACCCGGTATCTGCGGCGCTCTGCGTAACGGGTATACATACGGAACAGGACAGCCGCAAACAAGCCGGCCTCGTCTCCGCCGACACCGCTGCGGATCTCTATGAAAACGTTGCGGCTGTCATTCGGATCCTTGGGAAGAAGCAGAATCTTAAGCCGGTTTTCGGCCTCCTGCACGCGGCGGCGGGCAAGCGGCAGCTCTTCTTTTGCCATCTCGCGGATCTCGGGATCTTTCTCCGTCTCTACAAGCTCCGCGCTCTCCTGCTCTGCCTTCACAGCGGCCAGATATTCTTCATAGGCCTCGATAACAGGATCCAGACTGTTTTTCTCCTGTGAAAGCTTACGGTAAAGCTCATGGTCCTGCATCAGGACAGGGTCATTCAGGCTGCGCTCCAGTTCCTCATAACGATCCCTGACTTTGGGCATTTGTTCAAACATACAGACAGCTCCTTTTTGTTAAGGACAGACAGCGGTCACGACACGGTCAAGGCCGGACAGGTCTTTGATAACCTGTATATTGCTGAAACCTTTACCACGCAGGATCGTACTGACGGATTCGCCCTGCTCTGCGCCGATCTCCAGATACAGCGGAGAACCGGCAGCAAGATACCCGGGGCATTCATTCGCAAGACGGCGGTAGAAATACAGACCATCACTGCCTCCGTCAAGTGCGATACGAGGTTCGTGATCCCGCACCTGGGGCTCCAGTCCGGCAATCTCGCCGCTGGGAATATACGGCGGATTGCAGACGATAAAATCATAGATCCTGCCGTCAGGAACAGCTTCAAAAAGATCTCCCTGCAGCCATACGGGCTTTGTACCAGGCAGGTTCAGCTCAGCATTCCGCTTTGCAATACCGAGCGCACGCGTTGAGAGATCCGTAGCATCCATAGCAAGCCTGCAGCGGGCAAGAGCCATCAGTGTTATGGCAATACAACCGCTTCCCGTACACAGATCCAGACCGCGGACATCCCCTGAAGCCGGCAGTCTGTGCAGGATCGTATCGACAAGAATCTCCGTATCCATGCGCGGTACAAGAACGTCTTCGCTCACTATGAAAGGAAGTCCCATGAAATCCTGACGCGACAGGATCTGCTGGACAGATCTACCGGCCTCTCTCTGCCAGAGATAAGCCTTATAGCGCAGAATGCCTTCGCGCGGCGCCGGCTCCTGCTCTGTCAGCAGATAACGGGCAGGATCGATCCGGAACGCGTCATCAAACAGCACACGGGCGTCTGCCTCGGGTTCTTCTGCACCGGCTGCACGGAGCCTGTGGATTCCTTCATACAGAACGTCCCTGTAGGAACGGCTCATGACTCGGATTCTCCTTCTCCGCGGTTCAGCGTAATGCTTTCCTGTACTCTGTCCCAATCCGCACGGAGCTCTTCCGGCAGACGGTTTTCCGCATCCAGAACAGCAAGCGTCGAAGCGATTGCCGTTTCGATCTCCGCCTCCTCAGGCTCGCGGGTCGTCAGTTTCTGAAGCTGCAGACCGGGCCATACCAGCGCGTTAAGGACAGGAGTATGGTATTTGTTGCTTGCCATCAGAATCTCATAGGAGATGCCGGAGACAAGCGGCAGCAGCAGAATGCGGAAAAGCACTTTAAGTAAAGGATTACTGACATAAATCACGGCAAACAGCAGGATACTTACAGTCATGACAAGAAAGATAAAGCTCGTGCCGCAGCGGCGGTTCAGACGCGTATAGGGCTTAACATTCTCCGGTGTGAGAGATTTGCCGTCTTCCAGACAGTTGATGGTCTTGTGCTCTGCTCCGTGATATTCGAAAAGGCGGCGGATATCTTTCATCCGGGAAATAGCCAGGATATAACCGATAAAGATCGCAACGCGCACGACACCTTCGAAGAGAGACAGAAGCAGGCGGCTGTGGATCCAGTGGGACAGCCAGCCGGAGATAAGTGTCGGGATCAGGATGAAAAGACCGAGCGCCAGGACGATGCCGAGCAGCATGGAGAAGGCTGTGATAACGGAATCACCGTACCGGCTCCACAGACGGCCTGCGGCAGTCTTGGACTCTTTCTTTTCGGACTCCGGTTCTTCATCAAAGAAGGATGCGGAGAAATTAAGCGTGCGGATTCCGATAACGAAAGACTCGAAGAAACGGACCGCACCGCGCAGGATCGGAAGGTTCAGAATCTTATACTTATCCGTAATGGACGGACTGTCGAAAATCTGTGTCAGAATGGTGCCGTCTGTACGACGGACGGATACCGCATAGCGGTTCTTACCTTTCATCATGACGCCTTCCATAACGGCCTGTCCGCCGACACGAAGCAGACGGCATTGATCTCTATAGGAATCTGGCATTGTTGGCTCCTTATAATATTTTATATAGATGACACACGCAGCACACATGCTGCGCATGTAATGTGCTGCTGAAACACTCATAACTCCCGCGGTTTTGTGCTGTTCAGCTCAAAACCGCTTCGTTATTCGTGTTTGGCGGCGCAAGAGCACTCCAATGTCCTTGCATGCAAGCATGCACGTTCATTGTCGTGCTTTTGCGCCTTGTGTCATAAAAAGAACCGGCGGAGCTTAACCCTCTGCCGGTTCATAATCCCGAGCATTGGATACTCCGGATCACTTGTTGATGCCGTATTTACGGTTGAACTTCTCAATACGTCCGCGTGCCGCTACAGCTTTCTGCGTTCCGGTATAGAACGGATGGCACTTGGAGCATACTTCTACACGGATCTCTTTTGCTGTGGAACCTACGGTAAAGGTATTGCCGCAGTTGCAGCGTACGGTTGCCTGGTAGAATTTGGGCTGAATGCTCTCCTGCATATCTTGGAACCTCTTTCTTATGGGATTCATGGACATTAATTTCCGACTAATGGCCACGTGTGTACAACAAATGACAGTATATCACAGCTTTTCCGTAAATGCAAGAAGTTTTTTTGTTATCTTTGCACGCGTCCGGAACCGTCTCCGCCCATGAGAGCTTCGACCTCGGCCTTGGTGACCAGGTTGAAATCGCCTTCAATCGTGTGCTTCAGGCAGGAGGCCGCTACCGCGAATTCAAGAGCCTTCTGGTTGTCGGCGCCCGTCATGAACGAATAAATCAGACCGCCGCCGAAGCTGTCGCCTCCGCCTACGCGGTCGACAATCGTCATCGTATACTTTTTGGACTTGTAGAATTCATCCTTCTGGGCGTCGTAAAGCATTCCGCTCCAGTTGTTAACGCTGGCGGAAATGCTCTCACGCAGTGTGATCGCGATCTTCTCACATCCGAAACGCGCAGCCAATTGGCAGGCAACATCTTTGTATCCTTCGTCGGAGAGCTGGCCGCCGGTGATGCTGGTATCGGCCGCTTTGATGCCGAAAACCTTCTCCGCGTCCTCTTCGTTGGCAATCATAACGTCAACATACTTGCAGAGTTCGCCCATCACCTGACCGGCTTTCTCACTGGTCCACAGCTTCTTGCGGAAGTTCAGGTCGCAGCTGATCTTAAGACCGAGTTCTTTTGCTTTCTTACAGGCTTCCAGCGTGATTGCGGCAACACCGTCGGACAGTGCGGGAGTAATGCCGGTGAAATGGAACCAGTCGGCGCCTTCAAAAATCTTCTCCCAGTCAAAATCTTCAGCCGAGGCAGTCGCGATAGAAGAATTCGCGCGGTCGTATACGACGTTGGACGGACGCTGGGAAGCTCCTTTCTCGGAGAAATAGATGCCGAGACGATCGCCGCCTCGGGCGATGAAGTCCGTGTGGACATTGTGCTTGCGCAGTGTTGCGGCACAGGCGTCTCCGAGAGGATTCTTCGGAAGCTTGGTTACATAGTAGGCGTCCAGACCGTAATTAGCAAGGGAAACCGCTACATTGGCCTCTCCTCCGCCGTATTCGAGTTCAAGGCTCTCAGCCTGAATGAAACGCTGGAAACGGGGCGTCTGAAGACGCATCATGATTTCTCCGAATGTAATAACTTTAGACATTTTTTTATCCTTTCCCTATTTAAGATGTTTATGAAATACGTGATTACAGTAAATCATTGTCCGGATCGTCCGGTCCCGTCTGCTGCTGATCCAGACGGTCCTGCATAACTTTGCCAAGCTCCATGGCATCCGCGGCGGACATGTCCGCGAAATCATCCAGGATCATATCGGTCAGATCAAACAGATAATCCCTGAATTCAAGGCTGTCCTGCCAGTAGGATACCGGATCGGTCAGATGCTCCTTATCGATCCCGTGCTGGTCGGCAAGGTTTTTCAGAAGCGCGGGCTGACTGTCATTCAGACGGTTGAGCGTAATGGCGAGTGTCGTCAGGACCCATTCATATACGGTCCGGTTGAAAACTTCGCCGTAAACGGTCCAGTGTGCATCGCCCGTCCCGGAACTATCTTCGTCTTCAGCGGGAAACTCGCGGGAACCCGAGTATTCCTCCCAGATGTCGCCGACGTAGTCAAAGATCTGATCTCGCAGATCCCCGTCCTCCTGGAGGTAATCGGGTTCCTTCTCCTCCTCAGCCAGCTGGAACTCTTCCAGATCGCTGCTGCCGGGCTCAAGCATTGACGGATCGATCCCGGAATCGTCTTCCGCTTCCGTATCAAATTCATCGTCCTCTTCACTGACGGGCTCATAATGCCTGCCGAACTGTACACCGCGGTAAAAGGCTGTACACAGCACGGAATGGATCCACTGCAGATCCATATCGGACTGGAATTCGCGGACCAGGTCATCGTCATCCATCAGGATGCCGCGGGACCGCCGTTCTTCCTTCCAGATCTGCGCTCCCTGGGCAAAAGCCTTTGCGGGAGCCAGTGAATAGATCCGTTTCCGCAGGGAATCCTTATAGCGGTCCAGCTGGCGGAAATCAGCAATGAAATACAGCTCCACTTCGTCTTCGGACAGTTTGTGCGGTACAAGCAAGGGATTCTCAGCGATCATCTGTCCCATCAGCATCTGCGCCCCTGCGCCTTCTGTGTAGAACTGCTTGACGGAATCCTCGGCCGCGTCGAACACATTGTCAAGCTCCTGGTCGATGATATCCGCAAATTCCGCAAGAAACTGTACTTCGTCATCCGCGTCCAGAGAATCCCCCCGCTGCATCATCTGTTCAAAAGACGGGTATCTGCGGATCCTGGCCAGAAAATCCGGATACAGATGTGTTTTGGCCGTGACCATCGAATATACGGCAAAAGCGATATCCGCGAGTACTTCATTCGCGTTGATATCGCTCGTAAGCCGGTTATAAATAGACGGATGCATGGAATGCCTTTCTGTCTGTGTCAATTACCAGAGCGGCTTCAGGTCCCAGATATCGCGGCTGTATTCCTTAATGGAACGGTCAGACGCGAAGATCGGGAATCTGGCTGTATTCATGATAGCCATCTGATTCCACTCTGCAGGATTGCGGTAGACTCTGCTTGCCTCGTTCTGAGCGCGGCAGTAATCAGCGAAGTCCGCGAGGACCATATACGGATCCGCGGAACCTGAACCGCTGCCGAGAATCAGGGAATTGACGATATCCGGGTAATGGCTCAGTGAAGAGCCGCGGCCGATACCCTGCTGCAGCATGTTCAGAATGCGGGACAGCCACGGATCGTTCTGATAATAGACAAGCGGATTGTAGCCGTTTGCGGCAAGCTGTTTGACTTCATTGGCGCGCAGACCGAAGATAAACATGTTGTCTTCACCGACGGCTTCTGCGATTTCGACGTTCGCGCCGTCAAGCGTACCGATCGTGACGGCACCGTTGACCATGAACTTCATGCAGCCTGTTCCGGAAGCTTCGCGTCCGGCAACAGAGATCTGCTCGGAGAGCTCTGCAGCGGGAATCAGGATCTCCGCGACGGTCATCTTATAGTCTTCCAGGAATACGACTTTCAGCTTAGAGGACACGTCCGGATCGTTGTTGATCATATCCGCGACCGAACCGATCAGACGGATGATCTGCTTTGCGGCATAATATCCGGGAGCGGCTTTCGCGCCGAAGATGTAGGTCTTGGGCGTAAACTCCATATTCGGATGATCCTTCAGCTCACAGTAATCCCGCAGGATATGCAGGACGTCCAGCATCTGACGCTTATACTCGTGCAGACGCTTTGCCTGTACATCGAACATGGAATCCACGTCGACTTCAATGCCGTTGTTGTCGAGAATATAGGCGGCAAGACGTTCCTTATTGGCACGTTTCGCCTTTGCAAAGGATTCCTGGAAAGAGGCATCCTTTGCAAATTTGGCAAGCTCGTGCAGCTTTTCCGGATTCTTCATGTAATCCGGACCGATCGTGCGGTCAAGCAGCTGTGTAAGCTCAGGATTGCTCTGTCCAAGCCATCTTCTGTAGGTAATGCCGTTTGTAACGTTGTGGAACTTATCCGGCGTAACCACATAGAAATTGTGGAATACGTCGTCTTTCAGAATCTGTGAATGCAGCGCGGATACACCGTTTACGGAGAAAGAACCCGCGATGGAAAGATTCGCCATACGGATCTCGCCGTACGCGATCACTGCCATCGAAGCAATTCTGTCCCAGTCGCCGGGATAATATTCCCACAAACTGTCGCAGAACCGGCGGTTGATCTCCTCAAGGATCTGGTGAAGACGCGGCAGAATTGACTTGAAAAGCGGCTCCGGCCAGCGCTCCAGCGCTTCACTCATAACGGTATGGTTGGTATAGGCGACGGTACGGGTTGTCAGATCCCATGCGTCGTCCCATGTCAGACCGTTCTCGTCCATCATGATACGCATCATCTCCGGGATGACCATCGCGGGATGTGTATCATTGATCTGGATCACAACGTGATCCGGCAGGGAATCAAGCCGTCCGTAGACAGCCATATGTTTGTGGATGATCTCCTGCACAGACGCGGAAACGAAGAAATACTGCTGTTTCAGACGAAGGGATTTACCCTCTGTGTGCTTGTCTTCCGGATAAAGGATCTTGGAGATGACCTCCGCCATCGCCTGGTTCTCGGAAGCTTTGAGGTAGTCTCCCTCGTTGAAGAGAGACATGTTGATCTGCATCGCGCTCTTAGCCTGCCACAGGCGCAGGGTATTGACCGTTTTGCTGTTGTAGCCGGAGATCAGCATGTCGTGAGGTACGGCAAGTACGGTATCATAACCGGTATGAACGATCTGCAGGCGGGATTTCTTCCAGACTTCCTTAACTTCGCCGCCGAAGTGGACCTCAATGGTCTCACTGGGCTTTGCGACGAGCCAGCTCTGTCCGGACTCCAGCCAGTTGTCCGGGAGCTCGATCTGCTGTCCGTCAACGATACGCTGGCGGAACAGACCGTACTCATACAGGATACTGAATCCGGTCGCGGGTTACTCAAGGCTTGAAAGGGCGACCATATAGCTGGCCGCGAGTCTGCCAAGGCCCCCGTTTCCGAGAGCGGCATCCTGCTCTTCGTTATAATACAGATCGTCCAGAGAGGTGCCGAGCGTTTCCAGTGCACTCTCGAATTCTTCT